>ERZ1023310.3-NODE-3-length-313578-cov-164.119092_pt1 | contig 313578 bp, 282 predicted proteins | sample MGYA00380476_ERZ1023310 | MGnify/ENA primary metagenome ERZ1023310 (study PRJEB33173, sample SAMEA4830346) | metagenome | study: EMG produced TPA metagenomics assembly of the PRJEB25223 data set... | reverse complement strand
GAAAATACCGCTCGCATTACCAAAAACGGCTTTGGCTTTAATGATGGGGCTGGCACACTTGATACTAATAAACCCCACCTAACCGCCACAGGCTATGACGCTGCCACAACCAAAATCACCAAACTAAAGGCAGGCACAGCCGACACCGACGCCGTTACCATCAAACAGCTCAAAAACGCCAAGCCTACTATCAACGCAGGCACTGGTATTAGTATTAATGGTAATAATAACAGCACGCTGACAGTTGCTGATGATGGCACGGTTACCACTCCAACTTATACCATTGGGGTGAAAACCGCCACATTGACCGATACTGGCACTGGTGCTAATAATAAATTTGCTGTTAATGGTAATAACAATAAAGATGGCTTAGTTACCGCCGAACATTTGGCAGGCTATCTAAATACAGTCAATCAAACGGCTGACACCGCCAAAACTACGGCTGAAGATGCTAAAACCGCTGCTGAAACTGCTAAATCCACAGCAGACACCGCCAAATCTACGGCTGAAAGTGCCAAAACAGCGGCTCAAAACAGTGCAAGCGAAGCAACCCAAGCCAAAACGGCGGCTCAAAACAGTGCAAGCGAAGCCAAAACTGCCAAAGAACAAGCCACCCAAGCACAAACAGCCGCTGCCACATCTGCAAGCGAAGCTCAAACCGCTAAGAATGCTGCTGAAAGTGCCAAGAATGAAGCTCAAACGGCTGCCAATGCTGCTGAAAAAAGTGCAAGCGAAGCAACCGAAGCCAAAAATAAAGCAGAAGCTGCCGAAACCGCTGCCAATGCTGCCACACAAACTGCCAACAACGCCCTACAAACCTTTACCGTTAAAAAAGAAGATGCAGCTGATGATGAAGAAACCATCACCGTGGGTAAAAATGGCACAAGCGGTCAAGTCAACACCTTAAAACTCGAAGGTAAAAACGGTCTAACGGTTGCTACCAATAAAGCAGATGGTAAGGTTACCTTTGGGCTTAACCAAGATAGTGGTCTGACCATTGGCAACAGTACCCTAAACAAGGGCGGTTTAACTGTTAAAAATAGTAACGAACAAATCCAAGTCGGTGCTGATGGCATTAAATTTGCTGATGTTAATGGTAATACATCAGGTGCTGGCATTGAAAATACCGCTCGCATTACCAAAAACGGCTTTGGCTTTAATGATGGGGCTGGCAATATTAAAAACGACCTACCAAGCCTGACTACAGACGGCATTAACGCAGGTGATAAAGAGATTACCAAGGTTAAATCTGCCATTGACCCTGCTACCAACGGACAACCAAACTTTGTTAACCGCCTAGCAACCGCAGGCACAAACCCCAGCAAACAAAACTCTGCCGCCACAGTTAAAGACTTATACGACCTATCACAATCACCGCTGACCTTTACAGGTGATACAGGCGAGAGCGTTAAGAGAAAACTGGGCGATACTTTAAAGGTTCAAGGTGGTAATAAAGACACAGATTTAACCGAAAATAACATTGGCGTAGTAGCTGATAATACCAATGGTAGCTTAACCGTTAAACTTGCTAAAACTCTAAACGACCTTGATGCGGTTAATACTCAAAACCTAACCGCCACCAATTCAATTACCGTTGGTAGTGGTGATACCAAAGCCGAACTGTTAAACAGCGGTCTAACCTTTAGTAAATCAAATACAGCCCCTGCCACCAACAGCAAAACCGTCTATGGTGTTGATGGATTGAAGTTTACTGATGGCAATAATACACCGCTTGAAGGTACTACTCGTATTGATAAAGACAAAGTTGGTTTTAGCAATAAAGATGGTCAAGTTGATACCACCAAACCTTATCTAAGCCAAGATGGTATTAATGCAGGTAATAAAAAAATTACCAACATTGCTGATGGTGACAGCGATACCGATGCAGTAACTTATAAACAACATAAACAAGTTGCTGACAAGCTTGAGGACTTAGATAAAGAAGCAATCAACAAAGTCAAAACCGCCCTACAAACCTTTACCGTTAAAAAACACGATGCAACTGATGAAGAAACCATCACCGTGGGTAAAAATGACGCAAATAATCAAGTCAACACCTTAAAACTCAAAGGTGAAAACGGTCTAACGGTTACCACCAGTAAAGCAAATGGCATGGTTACCTTTGGTATTGACACCCAAAGCGGTCTGACCATTGGCAAAACCTCTCTTAAAGATGGTGGCTTGACTGTTAATAACACCGATGGTAACGAACAAATCCAAGTCGGTGCTGATGGCATTAAATTTGCTGGTGTGAATGGTGGTGTTGCAAGTGCTGGCATTGAAAATACCACTCGCATTACCAGAGATAAAATTGGCTTTGCTAATAGTGATGGCATACTTGATGAAAGCAAACCATACTTGACCAACGAAAAGCTAAAAGTTGGCACAGTTGAGATTACCAACAGTGGCATTAACGCAGGTGATAAAGAGATTACCAAGGTTAAATCTGCCATTGCTGACGCTGGAAATAACGGACAGCCAAACTTTGTTACTCGTTTAGGAAATGCCAATAATACCAGTCCAAACTCTGCCGCCACCATCAAAGACTTGCATGGCTTAGCACAATCACCGCTGACCTTTGAAGGTGATACAGGCGAGAGCGTTAAGAGAAAACTGGGCGATACTTTAAAGGTTCAAGGTGGTAAAACCACAGCCACAGATTTAACCGACAATAACATCGGTGTGGTGGCTAGTGGTACCGATAATAGCTTAACCGTTAAACTGGCTAAAACTTTAAGCGGTCTTACTGAAGTTAAGACAGAGACATTAACCGCCACCGATAAAGTTAAGGTAGTCAATAACAACAATACCGCTGAGCTATTGGGTAGCGGTTTAACCTTTAACCAAACAACCCCTGCCACCAACAGCAAAACCGTCTATGGCGTTGATGGATTGAAGTTTACTGATGGCAGTGGTAATACACCGCTTGCAGGCACAACTTACATCACCAAAGATAAAGTTGGTTTTACTGGAGCTGATGGTTCATTAGATACCAATAAACCGCATCTAACCCCAACTGGCATTGATGCTGGTGGTAAAAAAATCAGTAATATTGCCCAAGGTACAGAAAATACCGATGCAGTTAACTATGAACAACATAAACAAGTTGCTGATAAAGTTGCTGACTTAAACAAAGCTGATCTTGATCAAGTCAAAACCGCCCTACAAACCTTTACCGTTAAAAAACACGATGCAACCAATGATGATGACACCATCACCGTGGGTAAAGATAACACAAGTGGTAAAGTCAACACCCTAAAACTCAAAGGTGAAAACGGTCTGACCGTTACTACCAGTAAAACAGATGGCATGGTTACCTTTGGTATTGACACCGATAAAGGCTTAACCACGCCTAAACTGACCGTGGGTAGTAATGCTAATGGTAATAATGGCGTTGTCATTGACAGTAAAGATGGTCAAAATACCATCACAGGGCTAAGTAGCACCCTAACCAATGTTACCAATGATGGTGCAGGACACACACTAACCCAAGGGCTTGCCGATAACACTGACAAAACCCGTGCCGCCAGCATTGGTGATGTATTAAACGCAGGCTTTAACTTGCAAGGTAATGGTACAGCGGTTGACTTTGTCTCAACTTATGACACCGTCAACTTTACCAATGGCAACGCCACCACCGCCACAGTTACCTATAATGGTAATAGCAAAACCAGTAAAGTGGCGTATGATGTCAATGTGGATGATAAAACCCTTGAAATTACAAGTGATAAAAAACTTGGCGTAAAAACCACCACCATCACTAAAACAGATGCTAATGGTAATGCAACCAATTTTAGTGCTACTGATGGCAACGCCCTTGTTAAAGCCAAAGACATCGCCACCCATCTAAATACTTTGGCTGGCGACATCCAAACCGCCAAAGGGGCAAGCCAAGCAGGCAACTCAGCAGGCTATGTTGATGCTGATGGTAACAAGGTCATCTATGACAGTACCGATAAGAAGTACTATCAAGTCAATGACAACGGTCAAGCGGACAAAACCAAAGAAGTTGCCAAAGACAAACTGGTCGCCCAAGCCCAAACCCCAGATGGCAAATTGGCTCAAATGAATGTCAAATCAGTCATTACCAAAGAGAAAGAAAATGACGCTAATGGCATCAACGAAGATAATGCCTTTGTCAAAGGGCTTGAAAACGCCGCCAAAGACACCAAAACCAAAAACGCCGCCGTTACCGTCAATGACTTGCATCAGGTAGCAAGCACGCCCATCACCTTTAAATCAGATGATGGCGTACACAGTCAGGTGAATCTTGGCGACACCTTTGCCATGACAGGTGGGGCTGATTATACAAACCTAAGCGATGGCAAAAATATTGGCGTGGTCTCACAGCCAAATGGCGTACAGTTCAAACTTGCCAAAGACCTAACCAATCTTAACAGCGTTAGTGCAGGTGGCACCAGAATTGATGAAAAAGGTGTGTCTTTTGTAGAGCCTAACGGTCAAGCCAAAGCAAATACCCCTGTGCTAAGTGCCAATGGGCTGGACATGGGTGGCAAACGCATCAGTAACATCGGTGCAGCTGTCAATGATAACGATGCGGTGAACTTTAAGCAGTTTAATGAAGTTGCCAAAACGGTCAACACCCTAAACAACCAAAGTAACTCAGGTGCGTCATTGCCCTTTGTGGTAACCGATGCCAATGGCAACCCCGTCAATGGCACCGATGGCAAGCCCCAAAAAGCCATTAAAGGCACCGATGGTAAATACTATCAAGCCAATGCCAACGGCGTACCTGTGGACAAAGATGGCAACCCCATCACCGATGCGGACAAACTTGCCAATCTGGCAGCTCATGGCAAGCCCCTTGATACAGGTCATCAAGTGGTGGCAAAACTCGGTGGCAACTCAGATGCCATTACTCTAACCAACATCAAGGCCACTTTGCCACAAATTGCCACGCCAAACACGGGCAATAACACAAATGCAGGGCAAGCCCAAAGTCTGCCCAGTCTATCAGCAGCACAGCAAACCAATGCTGCCAGTGTCAAAGATGTGCTAAATGCAGGCTTTAACTTGCAGACCAATAACAATCAAGTGGACTTTGTCAAAGCCTATGATACCGTCAACTTTGTCAATGGTGCAGGTGCCGACATCACAAGCATGCGTAGTGCTGATGGCACGATGAGTAACATCACCGTCAACACCGCCTTAGCAGCGACCGATGATAATGGCAATGTGCTTATCAAAGCCAAAGATGGTAAGTTCTACAAAGCAGACGACCTCATGCCAAACGGCTCACTAAAAGCAGGCAAATCAGCCAGTGATGCCAAAACCCCAGCTGGTCTAAGCCTTGTCAACCCCAATGCTGATAAAGGCAGTACAGGCGATGCGGTTGCTCTTAATAATTTATCAGAAGCGGTATTTAAAGCCAAAGATGGTACGACCACCACGGTAAACTCTGATGGTATCAGCATCAAAGGCAAAGATAACAGCAACATCGCCCTAAGTAAAGATGGGCTGGACATGGGCGGTAAGGTCATCAGCAATGTAGGCAAAGGCACAAAAGACACCGACGCTGCCAACATGCAACAGTTAAACGAAGTACGCAGCTTGTTGGGTCTTGGTAACGCTGGTAATGGTAATGCTGGCAGTGGTAACGCTGGTAATGCTGGTAATGCTGGCGGTGGTCAGGTGAACATTGTCGACATCAAAAAAGACCCAAATTCAGGTTCAGGTTCATCATCTAACAGCCCTGCCATCAAAGCAGGCACAGTACTTGGCGGTAAAGGTAATAACGATGCCGAAAGACTTGCCAATGGTGGCGTACAAGTGGGCGTGGATAAAAACGGCAGGGCTAACGGCGATTTAAACAATGTTTGGGTCAAAACCCAAAAAGATGGCAGTAAAAAAGCCCTGCTCACCACTTATAATGTCGAAGGTCAGACCAACTATGTGACCAACAACCCCGCAGAAGCCATCGATAAAATGAACGAGCAAGGTATTCGCTTCTTCCATGTCAACGATGGCAATCAAGAACCTGTGGTACAAGGGCGTAACAGTATTGATTCAAGTGCCTCAGGTAAGCATTCAGCGGCGGTCGGTTATAAGGCTAAGGCAAATGGTGAAGCTGCCGTTGCTGTGGGCAGACAAACCCAAGCAGGCAACCAGTCCATCGCCATCGGTGATAAAGCACAAGCCACAGGCAATCAATCCATCGCCATCGGTACAGGCAATGTGGTAACAGGTAAGCACTCTGGTGCCATCGGCGACCCAAGCACTGTTAAGGCTGATAACAGTTACAGTGTGGGTAATAACAACCAGTTTACTGATGCCACTCAAACCGATGTCTTTGGTGTGGGGAATAACATCACCGTGACCGAAAGTAACTCGGTTGCCTTAGGTTCAAACTCCGCCATCAGTGCAGGTACACAAGCAGGTACACAAGCCAAAAAATCTGACGGCACAGCAGGCAAAACCACCACAGCAGGTGCAACAGGTACTGTCAAAGGCTTTGCTGGACAAACGGCAGTTGGTGCGGTCTCCGTGGGTGCCTCAGGTGCTGAACGCCGTATCCAAAATGTGGCGGCAGGTGAGGTCAGTGCCACCAGTACCGATGCGGTCAATGGTAGCCAGTTGTACAAAGCCACCCAAGGCATTGCCAACGCAACCAATGAGCTTGGTCATCGTATCCACCAAAACGAAAATAAAGCCAATGCAGGGATTTCATCAGCGATGGCGATGGCGTCCATGCCACAAGCCTACATTCCTGGCAGATCCATGGTTACAGGGGGCATTGCCACCTACAACGGTCAAGGAGCTGTGGCAGTGGGACTGTCTAAGCTGTCAGATAATGGTCAATGGGTATTTAAAATCAATGGTTCAGCCGACACCCAAGGCAATGCAGGGGCGGCAGTTGGTGCAGGTTTTCACTTTTAAGTAATAAATCACAAGCTTTTACTTAAAAATCAATCTCACCATAGTTGTACAAAACAACATCAGCATCAGTCATATCACTGATGCTGATGTTTTTTATAACTTAAACCATTTTACAGCTCAAGTGATTATCTTTATCATGACCAAATTACCATTGATAAACAGATAAACTTATTAATTAAACTTATCAATGTAGTTTTTAGGTGTGGCTAAAATTGTGCCATTGACCAAAAAATTACCGATTTATCCCCAAAATTCCTGATTGTGATCACTTTTCATAAATTTCCCCAATTTGTCTTTATAAATACCCCAAGAAATGGTATTATTTTATTGCTATCAGCATATGTGACAACTCATCACATCAGCTTTTTATCATAAAAATGCAAATAGCCATATGCATTTTTTGAATTGAACTTACGCATTTTTCATTATGGGAATTAGGTCAGTAATTATGACAAAAAATTATGCATTATTATCCGTCTCAGATAAAACGCAAATCGTTGAATTTGCCCAAGGTTTGGTAGAATCTGGCTTTGGTATTTTATCCACAGGTGGTACTTTTAAACTCTTAAAAGAACATGGGATTGACGCCATTGAAGTTTCTGCCCATACAGGTTTTGCTGAAATGATGGACGGTCGTGTTAAGACCCTACATCCCAAAATTCACGGTGGTATTTTGGGCCGCCGTGGCATTGATGATGCCATTATGAATGAACATGGCATTGATCGTATCGATATTGTCGCAGTTAACTTATATCCTTTTGCGGCGACAGTTTCCAAGCCAGATGTGACAATGCCTGATGCCATTGAAAATATTGATATTGGTGGGCCTGCTATGGTACGCTCAGCCGCCAAAAATCATGCCCATGTTGGTATTATCACCAGCCCAAATGACTACTCACGCATCCTAGATGAACTAAAAAACCAAGGTCATCTTAGTGACAGCACCCGTTTTGATTTGGCAGTCAAAGCATTTGAACACACTGCTGCCTATGATGGTATGATTGCCAGTTGGCTAGGTGCACGCTTACCAGTGGATAAAGATACAGCACCCAGTGATGATGCCACTGCAACCACTCAATTTTCACGCACTTTTAATCACCAATTCACCAAAGCACAAGAGCTTAGATATGGTGAAAACCCACATCAGTCAGCAGCCTTTTATGTAGATAATCAGGCAACAGAAGCGTCTGTTGCGACTGCACAGCAATTACAAGGTAAAGAGTTGTCTTATAATAATATTGCTGATACCGATGCGGCACTTGAGTGCGTCAAATCTTTTACCACGCCTGCTTGTGTGATTGTCAAACATGCCAATCCTTGCGGTGTTGCAACATCAGAAAATGGTATTTTAGATGCTTATCACTTAGCATATGCAACCGACCCTGAATCTGCCTTTGGTGGCATTATTGCCTTTAACCGAGAATTAGACAGTGATACAGCCCGTACCATCGTTGAGCGTCAATTTGTAGAGGTGATTATCGCACCGAGCATCGCTGAGGGTGTTTTAGAAATTACAAGCAGTAAAAAAAATGTACGCATCTTGGTATGTGGCGAGTTGCCACAGCCGACACAGCGGACAGCCCAATTTGACCTAAAACGAGTCAATGGCGGTCTACTTGTCCAAAATCAAGATTTGGGCATGATTGATAAATCAGACCTCAAAGTTGTCACCGAGCGTGTGCCATCAGATGCCGAGCTTAATGATTTGCTCTTTGCTTGGAAAGTTGCCAAATATGTCAAATCCAATGCCATTGTTTATGCCAAAAATCATCAAACCATTGGCGTGGGTGCAGGTCAAATGAGCCGTGTTAATTCAGCACGCATTGCTGCAATTAAGGCAGAACATGCAGGGCTTGTTGTTGAGGGTGCAGTGATGGCCTCTGATGCATTTTTTCCCTTCCGTGATGGTATTGATAACGCCGCCGCCACTGGCATCAAATGCATCATTCAGCCAGGTGGCTCAATGCGTGATGCAGAGGTGATTGCCGCCGCTAATGAGCATGGTATCGCCATGGTATTTACAGGTATGCGTCATTTCCGCCATTGAGACGACCAAAATCGATGGTGTGTATCCGATACACCCATTGCTTTTTAAACGATATAAATTAAAAGCCCAAAATTTTGGGCTTTTATCTGTTAAAAACTATAGTCAACGATTGGTTAAAATTACTGTGCCTTGAGTGCATCTTGGTTGATAACAAGCTCACTGCTTTCACGCAAATAATGCACATAGTCCTCCAACTGGTCGGCACCAACATTATCTCGAATCACCGCCACAGCACGCAGACGGTCGGTGGCTGACAGCTGGGATTCGCTGCTGTCATTGACAACACCTCCAACGATAACACTTGCACCCTCTTCGGTTTGCACTGCCCAAACATCATACCCCTCTGCACTGCGATTTAAGAACAAACTGGCAAGCTCAAGCGGGCTTAATAAGGGATTCATGCGTGTTGTCATACCAATATTGGCAGAGGTAGTCATCAAAGCGGCTACACCTGAATTTTTAGCCTCATCAGCCACTTTTTTGGCATCTGCCATCGCAAGCTCAATGGCTTTTTGTTTGGCAAGTGTCTGTTTGATTTGTGCTTTGGCTTCATCAAATGTCAATGGGCGTTCTGCTTCATAATTGGTTGGCTGTACCCAAACATTTTTCTCACCCAAAGAAATATTTGGGCTTACGCCTTGATCTTGAATAGTAAAATCATCAAAAGCAGCGGCAATTACTGCTGGCTGTGGCAATACGGTCGTATTGTTGGTTTGTGGATAGGCAATGATTTGCTTTACTTGCACGCCAGCTTCTTTGGCAATATCAGCCACGCCCATGCCGTCAGTTGCCATCGTATTAATCTTAGCTGATAAATCTGCAAATGCTTGATCACGCTTAAATTTGGCAGCTCTATCCATCAATTGATCACGCATACTTGCAATATTTGGTGTATCACTCTCAACTTTAGTCACCTTAAAAATATGATAGCCAAATCCTGTTTGGACAGGTTGGCTGATCTGACCTACGCTCAGACCTGACAAAGCCTGCTCAACACTGGCGGCATATTCCCCAAATACCGAAGGGTTAAAGCTACCAATCACACCACCATTTGAGCCACTTGGATCATCAGAATGGGCTTTTGCCAAAGCTTCAAATGACTCGCCAGCATTTAGTTTTGATTGGATTTTGGCAGCGCGATTTTGAGCATCTGAACCTGTCAATAAAATCTGTGCCAACTCCCGACCATCCGTCATGCCATTTTCTCGAAGGTAGTCGGCGTACTGTGCATTGATTTCTTGTTCGGTGGGCGTACCAACACTCAATATATTTGGATCTAATTCAATATAACTTAAATCCACTGTCGCAGGCTTGATTAACTTGTCTTGATGTTCATCAAAATAGGCTTGAATTTGTGCATCGCTGATTTGTACTTGATCAACATAATCCTGCCAATGATACCGATGCACCCAAACCTCACGCGCCTCTAATTGTAAATCAATCAATTTTGAGACTTCGCTATTTGGATAAATTGCTGTACCAACGATACCAGTAATCAGCTGACGCAAGCTTAATCGCAGTCGTTCCATGGCAAATAAAACATCTTTGGTCAGTCCGTTTTGTTGCAGATAAGCTGCAAAACGATCATTCGAAAATTGTCCATTATCATGAAAAACTTCATAGTGTTGCAAAATCTGTGTAATCATCTCGTCAGAGACCGTCATACCCAAATATGATGCCTGATTTTCAAGCAATGCTTTATCCGTTAATCGTTTTAAAATCAGCTGCTGTAGTGCGTGTTCGTTAATCAAACTGGCATCAATACCCTGTTCAATCAAAGCATTACGCTCAGCATTGACCTCCGCTTGAAAGGTTGCGACATCTACCACCTGATCACCGACTTTAATTAGCTCATTTGGTTGAATGGCGTGTCCGCCAAAGGTACCCACACCCAAAAAAGCCATCGGTATCAAAGTGCCTACCAAAACCAGCCGACCCGGCCAGCTTTTTAAGAAGTTGCGCATATTTTCCATAGGTTTGCTATACTCTACAAATCAGTCGGTGTTATAAATAAAATAGTGACAATAAAATTTATATATCATACGCTAATTTATCAGATTTCTCAAAACACTTTTTGTAATTTGACATAAAAAAGTCGCTCCATTTGGGCGACTTTTTTATGTCATCATCAAGTCAATCAGTTGACTGATTCTTTTAGGACTTTACCTGCTTTAAAGCTAGGTACTTTGCTGGCTGCAATTTGGATTGCTTCGCCAGTTTTTGGATTACGACCCATGCGAGCAGCACGCTCTTTGACACTAAAAGTACCAAAACCAACCAATACGACATCATCACCACGCTGTAATGCACCTTGAACACTTTCAGTAAATGCATTAACCGCTTTGGCAGCTTGCTCTTTGGTTAGGCCAGCACTTTGTGCAATGCTATCTACCAATTCAGACTTATTCATAACATACCCTCTTTACATTAAATGAAAATTTTTCATGCTAAGTTACCAAAGCATCTTTTATAGGACGCATTTTAAAAGTATCCTTGAGCTTTTACAAGTGCTAAATACAAAATTTTGCAGAAAAATGATAAAAATTTATCATTCTTGGGCAAAATTATATAAATTATATCAAGCTACGACTACCTTTATAACAATCACAGTAACAATAAGCAAGTAAAATTACATATTTTTATGTAAAAGCTGTAAAAAAATGCTATTTTTATGCCTAAATATACAGTAATATGAATAAAATTTATTGATCATAGTATCCAGCTTTCCAAAGCTTAAGTCAGCTGTAACATTTGCAATATTGACACCCAATCAAAGCATCGGTATCTTAATATTGCATTATGATAGCAAAATTATCATATTTTATGAACTTTTAGGTCGACTTGACTGGCAATGTGCGATTAAAATTAAAGTTATTATTTTTAGGAAAATTTATGACAACCGAGAATTCAAATGCAGTTAACCCTCATGCCAATGGAGGCATCGTCTCAAAAAGCTTGCTGAGTATTGTATTAATTTTTGTTGAATCTGCACTAACATTAATGTTACGCTTTGATCCAAAACTACGCCAATTGGCTTATCCACTTGCCAAGTCTGGTACAGTTGTCTGCATTCGCTCATATTTACCACATATCACGATTTATGCTACCTTTGGCTATCGAGGGATTTTATTAGACAGTGAATTGCCCGAAGATAAACCAACAGCCGACATCACCATCAATGGTTATAGCTTCCAGCTGATTAACACCCTAATCAATCATAACCCCGATCATGTCGATGATCTACAAATTCGTGGCGATGCAGCATTGGTTGAAAATCTAAAAGCGCTCATGGTTCGCATGGGTGTTGGCGGCAGTATTCAAAGTATATTATCAAAGGTTACAGGCGGTAATAAACAAAAACCCACCCCTGAACAAAACGCCGAAAAAATTGCCAATTATCAATTAAAAATCAATGAACAAGCTGAGCGTATTGATACTTTATCCATGGAAAATAAACGCTTAGCCATCCAATTGGCAGAGCAAAAAAGTAAAAATAAAACCACTTTTATTGTCATGGTTATTGCCATCATTGTGGCAGTGGTGAGTATTATTATGCATTTTGTGATTTAAACCTGATGATTTTATAGTCATATTAATTTGTTATAATATAACAAATTAAATAAAATCAATCCATTGGATTAAAATATCTGATGGATTTTTTCTTACTTTAATCTTGACCTATTTACTCGGAATTATTATAATAACGCCATTCACCATCAAAATTTTTATCAATGCTTATATTGACCAAAATTAGGCAATTATGGAAGTATTTCAATGCGTTTAACAACTCGTGGACGGTATGCCGTCACTGCCTTATTGGATTTGGCTGTCCAAGAGAGTCGCCATCAAGGCGCAGTGTCTTTATCAGACATTGCCAAACGCCAATCCATCTCCATATCTTATTTAGAGCAGCTATTTTCAAAACTGCGTAAAAAAGGATTGGTGAATAGTACTCGTGGTGCTTTGGGCGGTTATCATTTAGCAAAACCACTTGAAGATATTGACATCATGAGCATTATTACCGCCGTTGATGAAAGCATCAACGCTACTCAGTGTGGCGGAAAAGGCGACTGCCAAGATGGCACAATGTGCTTGACACATGATTTATGGCACAATCTGTCTCATCATATTGAAAGCTATCTTAAAAAAGTGACTTTGGCACAGCTTTTAGAAACCAAAAATACGCAAACCATCGCTGATCGCCAAGTCAATCGCCTGCATCAGTTTGAAAAAGATAACTCACAAATCACAACCATCACTTTAATTGGGAATCCAGCATGAGCCAGACTTCACTCGTCTATTTAGACTACGCCGCCACAACACCTGTTGCCAAAGAGGTCGCAGATAAAATGGTCAATTATCTTACCTTTGAGGGCATTTTTGGTAATCCTGCTTCACGCTCGCATGGCTTTGGCTGGCAAGCAGAAGAAGCTGTTGAAAATGCACGCTTACAAATCGCTGAAACGGTTGGCGCCGACCCAAGAGAAATTGTTTTTACTTCAGGGGCAACCGAATCAGATAATTTGGCAATCAAAGGCGTGGCACATTTTTATGAAGGCCGTGGGAAACACATCATTACCAGTAAAATTGAACACAAAGCGGTACTTGATACTTGCCGTCAATTAGAACAAGAAGGCTTTGAGATTACTTATCTTGAGCCTGAAGCAGGTACAGGCTTAATTTACCCAGAACAAGTTAAAAACGCATTGCGTGATGACACTATCTTGGTGAGCTTGATGGTAGTCAATAATGAGCTTGGTACCATTACCGATATCGCTGCCATTGGTGAAATCACACGCGCAAAAGGTGTGTTATTTCATGTGGATGCTGCCCAAGCAGTTGGCAAAATTAAAATCAATCTCGGTGAGCTTAAAGTAGATCTGATGAGCTTTAGCGGTCATAAAATCTATGGTCCAAAAGGCATCGGTGCATTGTATGTTGGTCGTAAGCCACGCGTGCGTATCAAAGCTGAACAACATGGCGGCGGTCATGAGCGTGGTATGCGTTCAGGCACTTTGGCAACTCATCAAATTGTTGGCATGGGAGAGGCATTTGCTTTATCTGTACAACGATTTGACGAAGACCATACGCACATCAAAGCACTGCGAGATAAACTTTGGAATGGCTTACAAGATATCGAAGAAGTTTATTTAAATGGCTCAATGGAACATGGTATTCCCAATATCATCAATGTTAGCTTTAATTTTGTTGAAGGCGAAAGCTTGATGATGAGCCTAAAAGACTTGGCGGTGTCATCAGGATCTGCTTGTACTTCAGCGACGCTTGAGCCTTCTTATGTATTGCGTGCGATTGGCCGCCCTGATGAGCTTGCCCATTCATCTATCCGCTTTAGTATTGGTCGCTACACAACCGAGCAAGATATTGATTTGGTATTAAGCCAAATTCATGAAGCGGTTGATAAATTGCGTGAATTATCCCCACTTTGGGATATGTTTAAAGAAGGCATTGACCTAAATACCGTTGAGTGGCAAGAGCATTAATCCGCCAAACTTAGTCATATTTTTGGGCAGATTTTGCACAATTGTTTAAAATCATTCTAAAGTTAGACCCATATAAACCATTTACACAAAACCTAAATAGCAAGATCAAGATGAGGCAGTTAATCCATTAAGTTATTAAATGTCTCAATCAAGCTAACCTTAACTATAAGAGAGTAATTATGGCATATTCAGATAAAGTTATTGATCACTATGAAAATCCACGCAATGTGGGCAATTTGGATAAAGCTGCCAAAAATGTCGGTACGGGCATGGTCGGAGCCCCCGCCTGTGGCGATGTCATGCGTTTACAAATTCAGGTAAGCGATGAAGGCATTATTGAAGATGCCAAATTCAAAACCTATGGCTGTGGTTCAGCGATTGCCTCAAGCTCATTGGTCACAGAATGGCTAAAAGGCAAAACACTTGACCAAGCTGCCGCCATTAAAAATAAAGACATTGCCAATGAGCTTGCCTTACCACCTGTCAAGGTGCATTGCTCAGTACTGGCAGAAGATGCCATCAAGGCTGCCATTGAAGATTATCAAACCAAAGCACAAGCATAAGCCCAACTATCCAGATAATCTAAACTGTAACGGTTGGTTTTGATGGACTGGCATATCAAATGTGGTCAATTTCATCAATTTCATAGGTAAACAAAGGAGTCGCTATGATCAATTTAACCACACAAGCAGCACAACATATTAAAGATTTTCTTGAAAATCGTGGTAGCGGTGTTGGTATTCGAGTTGGTGTACGCACAGCTGGCTGTTCTGGTCTTGCTTATGTACTTGAATTTGTGGACGATCCAAATAATAGTGATGAGCGTTTTGAATCGCACGGTGTATCGGTATTTATTGATCCCAAAAGCTTGGTGTATTTAAACGGACTACAAATGGATTATGTCACAGAAGGTCTAAACTCTGGCTTTAAGTTCACCAATCCCAATCAAACAGGTGAATGCGGCTGTGGTGAATCATTTACCGTTTGATCGCCAATCTTGATAAGGAATTTATGATGAACAAAGCTAACTTTTTTGGTTTATTTGGGCTACCTATCGCATTTGATATTGATAAAAATGCGTTAAAATCGGCATTATTATCACTACAAAAACAGCACCATCCTGATCGAGTAGATACCAATAAAGCCAGCACCAACCAAGCTTCGCTTATCAATCATGCCTATCAAGTCTTATCCCATGCCGACAGCCGAGCTGCTTATTTGCTTGAGCTGTCTGGTCAAGCGGTAGATTTGTCGCAGTCTATTAATGATTGGGACTTTTTAGATGAAATGATGGACTTGCGTATTCGCTTAGATACGACCGATGACAAAACGGTTTTGGAGCAAATATCCAGCCAAGTTCATGCACTAAGCCAAGAGCAATCCACAAGATTTATGCAAAATTATCAAAATCAAGCATGGGCAGAAGCAATAGATGCAACCCGTAAGCTCCAATTTCTTGGTAAATTACTGGTTGATATCGATGCCAAAGTTACCAAATTATTATCTCAAGGTCATGATGATGATTTGTATGTATAATCACACTGCTTTGACAAAACTTTTACCATACTAAGATTTTAAAATTTGACAAGTGTCATATCATACACACATTTTAATTGACTGTTAGGTTTAAAATGCCCAATCACTTAAGCTCTTATTTTTAGCCACATTAGCCAGTATAAGAATCCATCATGTCTTTATTACAAATCAGCGAACCCAATCAAAGTAAAAACCCCCATCAGCATCGTTATGCCCTTGGTATTGATTTGGGTACAACACATTCCTTGGTTGCCGTTGTCAGATCAGGACGCTCCGAAGTGCTTGCTTTTGGTCAGTCGCCACTGTTGCCATCGGTTGTTTATTATGGTAAAAAAAGCAGCCGCCCTATCGTCGGTAATGATGCCTTAAACTATGCCGATGACCATAAAAATACCATCATATCCGCCAAAAGATTCATGGGGCGTGCTAAATCAGACATTAAATTTTCTCATCCCTATGATTTGTCTGGCAATCATCAAACCATGCCTGCTTTTTTAACCGCTCAAGGTGAGAAAAGCCCCGTAGAAACTTCTGCACACATTTTAAGACATCTAAAAAATCATGCCGCTGCTGCCTTGCCACCAGACAGCATTCAAGGCGCTGTGATTACTGTACCTGCCTATTTTGATGATGCTCAGCGGACTGCCACCAAAGATGCAGCGACTGCAGCAGGCTTAAATGTACTTCGCCTACTCAATGAGCCAACTGCAGCAGCGATTGCCTATGGCATCGATAAAAATACCGCTCAAGGAAATTATTTGGTCTATGATCTTGGAGGTGGTACTTTTGATGTCTCATTGCTTCGCTTGTCTGAGGGTGTCTTTGAGGTACTTGCCACAGGGGGTAATTCTGCCCTTGGTGGCGATGACATTGACCGACTGATTGCACATTGGTTAATACAATCGTCTCATCTGACCCCAGCAGAGATTAATGAAACTGAAAAATCTCGCTTAGCAAAACTTGCCAAAACCTATAAACAAGCATTAAGCAGTCAAGACAGCGTTTTTATTGAAGTTGAGATTGGTGGTATTTTGGTCACTCAAACACTGAATAATGCCATGTTAAGTGAGATTATAAAACCTGTTATCCGTCGCACCATTCAATCTTGTGAACAGGTGATGCGTGATGCCAAAATTGATAAATCCGATCTCAACGACATCATTTTGGTGGGTGGCTCAACACGCATGCCAGTTATTCAAAATGCCGTTACAGCGTATTTTGAGCGTACGCCGTTATGCAATATTAATCCTGATGAGGTTGTTGCTATCGGTGCTGGCATTGCTGCTGATCAACTGATTAATCAATCAAACGAAACGCTACTTCTTTTAGATGTGACGCCTTTATCGCTTGGGATTGAAACAATGGGTGGATTGGTGGAGGTTATCATTCCACGCAATACGCCCATTCCAGTGACTCGCCGTCAAGTTTTTACCACACATCAAGACGGACAAACTGGTATGATTATCCAAGTGGTGCAAGGTGAGCGAGATACGGTTGCCGATTGCCGAGTATTGGCACGCTTTGAGCTGCATGGTATTCCACCGATGAAAGCAGGTTTGGCACGCATTGAGGTCACTTATGCCATCGATGCCAATGGTCAGTTGACGGTATCCGCTCGTGAAACAACGACAGATATCATCAGCCAAATTCAAGTCAGTCCAAGCTATGGTTTATCCGAAGAGCAACAAGAGCAGCTCTTGCAGGCGGGTTTTATTCATGCTGCCGAAGATAAAGCCACTCGCATGCTCATCGAAACTAAAGTTGAAGCCCAAAGGGAGTTACTTGCCTTACAGTCAGCTTTGGACGAATTTACCGATTTACTCAGCGATGAAGAACGGACAAATTTACGCCATCATATGCAAGTGACGACAGATTCACTAAATACAGATGACAAGGCCGCCATTGACGAAGCCATCAAAGCCTTAAAGGTACACAGTGACCATTTTGCCAGTGTTATTATGGATAAAAATGTCAAAGATGCCCTTGCTGGCACACGCACCAGCGACTGGTAAATTAAAATACATGTTTAATAATTTTAACAATTAAATATGAATTTAATCTTAACTTAATCTTATTTTAAGAAGAAAAGTTTAAATATTATTAATAAGAGAACATCATGACCGTTGTAACCATTTTACCCCACCACGAAATCTGCCCAGAGGGTGCAACCATCGAGGTTGCAGAGGGTGAAAATCTATGCCAAGCCATGCTCGAGCGTGGTATAAAAGTTGAACACGCCTGCGATATGTCCAAGGCATGCACAACTTGCCATGTTGTTGTACGACAAGGCTTTGATAGCCTAGAAGAAATGGATGATATTGAAGGCGATTTACTTGACCGTGCTTGGGGTCTTGAACCAGATTCACGCTTATCTTGCCAATGTATTGTTGCTAATGAGGATTTGGTGATTGAAATTCCAAAATACACCCTAAATCATGCCAAAGAAAACCATTAATTCATCACCCAAAAAGCCTGCAAATTGACAGCAGGCTTTTTATTGCATTTAGATATTTATGAGTATCTTGCTTTGGGTTTATGCTATGTTTATCGATGAACTAAGAGCATGGATAGGCTTAGTTGGGTACTGTAATTTGATTTTAGTTACGGTATCACTCATTAAAAAAACACTCAGAGACTATTCATGAGTGTTTTTTGTATAAAAAATACTTCAAAACCTAAGGCAGATAGCCCATAATGCGTAAATTTTCTTTGGCATTATCAGGTAATTTATTTAACATGCTGGTTTTTAGCGTCTCATCACCTTTATTTAGTACAAGGCCAATCAAAGGCAATACATCAAATGGTAAATTTTCGGCAGTCCGTGCAAAATCAATCAAATAACCAGCACCAATCACATCTTTATCAGCCATAACCCGCTGATACACCACTTGCCAAGACAACTCTCCTGCCCCACCATGTCTTAAAATCAGATGAATGGCTTGTAATGCTGTATTTGGCGTCTCACAAATTGCCAAGATCTGCTCAGAAGCTTGCTTGATGGCTCGTATTTTTGTTTGATTACTCACAATTTCCCCCTATTTTAATGATTAACTTAATGCGGTCAAATTCACAAAATACAAGCCTTACCCCTAATCACCCATCACTCGACCTTCTCGGCGTGGATCGGCACCACCAACCAGCCTGCTTGGCTCGATAATAATGGCTTGAACACTTGAATTTAGCTCACGCACATCAGTCTTATAGCCCAAATCGTTTAATGCGTGTTGCCACTGGACGGCGGTTGTACCCGTTTCTAGTTCATAGCTACCAAAGCGATTTAATAAATTGGGTACACTGATGGCATCTTGGATATCCATATTCCAGTCACTATGTGCCACAATCGTCTTAGCGACATAGCCAATGATACGGCTACCACCTGGGGAGCCGATTGCCATATAAGGCTTGCCTGCTTTAAATACGATGGTTGGTGCCATTGAGGAGCGTGGTCTCTTGCCAGGCTCGACACAATTGGCGACCTGTTTGCCCTGCTTTATTGGCTCAAAACTAAAGTCTGTCAGCTCATTATTAAGCAGGTAGCCATTTGCCACCAAAGTTGAGCCAAACGCATTTTCAATGGAAGTCGTCATAGACAGCACATTACCCGCCTTATCCACAATTGAAATATGACTGGTGGAAGGTAGCTCAATCGCTTGTGAGGACACCCACTCATGAATAAAATCGCCTGCAGATACGCTAGGCAATGCCTTATCCGACTGCTCAAGCAGCTGGCTACGATGTTCTAGGTAGTCTTTAGAAATCAGCTGGCGAATGGGTACAGGTACAAAATCAGGGTCGCCCAAATATACATCACGATCTGCAAACGCAAGCCTAGAAGCATCGCCCAAGAGACGCAAACCTTCAGCATCATACCCCACCTGATTGGGTGAAAATTCATTTAAAATCCCCAAAATCTGACCCACAGCAATCCCACCTGAGCTTGGTGTGCTCATACCGCACACTTCATAAATACGATAAGTCGCACAAACAGGCGGGCGTTCCACCACTTGATAATCAGATAAATCTTGTAAGGATAATTGACCAGGGTTATCCTTAGCATTTTGGATAACTGAAACGATATTTTGGGCGTATTTACCAGTATGCAGAGCTTTTGCACCTTGAGCTGCTAACGCCTGAACACTGTCAGCAAATTCTAAATTTTTCAGCAAGCTGCCTGCTTGTAGTGGCACACCATTCGGCAAAAAATAAGCGGCGGTTTTTGGATAGCGTGCCAAATACTGCTGATTTTGCTCAACCGAGATGGCAAGCCTTGGCGACACCTCAAAGCCTTGTTTTGCCAAGTGGATCGGCATATCAAATAATTTTCCCCAAGGCAATACGCCGTATCGCTGATGTATTGTCTCCATCAGTTTAGGGATAGCAGGCGTACCCACCGAGCGACCACCGACCACCGCTTCCATAAATTTCAATGGTTTACCATCTTTATCCAAAAATAATTCTGGCGTCGCACGCATCGGTGCCGTCTCACGCCCATCAAATGTGGTCAATGTTTTGGCGGTATTATCCCAATACAACACAAATGCACCACCACCCAAGCCTGACGACTGTGGCTCTACCAAGCTTAGTGTCGTCTGCACCGCCACCATCGCATCTGCAGCGCTACCTCCTTGCTTTAAGATATCATAGCCAGCTTGTGTTGCTAATGGATTGGCTGACGCTACCATAAAATCACTTGCAATCACCTACTGTTGTTCGGTCAGTCCCGTTGCATGTTCAGGCGTGTGAGCGTCTGCGCCTGTGATGACAGCAGAATTAGTATTAACCTTACCTTGATTGGCATGGATGACTTGACATCCAGAGATTGCCATAGACATTATCGATGCAGTCAATAAATATGTTTTAGCCATAAGCGCAACTTCGTCTGAGTTTGATTGATAATACATACAAATTATGCTGATTATTGTATGTAATATGGCTAAATAATTCAATCCAAACAATCAATCTTGACCATCAAAAAAGACCGCTAATGTCATCAGCAGTCTTTTTTGATATTTGTTTAGGATATTAAGTCATCAGACCTCTGGGCTATGCTCTTCAATGAGTGGTTTTAGCTCGCCTGATTGGTACATTTGTAGGATAATATCGCTACCACCGATTAACTCACCATTAACCCAAAGCTGTGGAAAGGTTGGCCAATTGGCAATCAATGGCAGGGTTGAGCGAATTTCAGGATTCTCCAAAATATTCACAAAAGCAAAAGGACGACCGATTTGTGTTAACACTTCAATGGCACGCGCTGAAAATCCACATTGGGGAAACTGGGGCGTGCCTTTCATATACAGTAGGACAGCATGGTCTTTGATTTGGTTTTCAATTAAGGTTTTGGTTTCTGGGTTGATGTCGGTCATGGTTCGCTCCGATTTGAGAAATTTGGGTTATTATGGGGGCAAATGGCAATTTTTACAAGGTGTATTTATGTAAAAGTTCAGCACTTGTAAGTACAGTGGCAAATTCACCATGCAAATTGGCAAGACTGATTTCATGGACAAGCTGACTGTCAAATCGCTCGCCAGTTGCTCCCATTCTATCAAAAGTCGCTGTGCCATCGGATACCACAAAAGTGGTAAAGCCCAAATTAGCTGCCATGCGTGCGGTTGTGGATACACAGTGGTTGGTTGTCAGCCCAACAAGAACAAGCGTATCAATGCCCGCTTTGGTCAGTTGCTGCTGTAAATCTGTGCCAATAAAACCGCTATTGACATGCTTTGTAATGACAGTTTCATGAGCTTGGGGCTTAGTCAATTCAATCCAATCAAAACCTTGATGTGTGGGGTGTAAGCGTGATTGGGGCGTGGTTGATGAATGACGAATGTGAAAAATGGGCAAATCTTGCTCTCGCCAATGGCTAAGTAGTTCAAAACAAACCTGCTCGCAATGTGGGTTATTGCGATGACCGCCCCAGTAGGCTTCATCATAAAAGCCTTGTTGTAAGTCAATGAGCAATAAAGCGGTATTTTTAGCAATCATTTAGACCCCATATTTATTTAGACCCCATATTTATTGTCAATGACAAAAACAAACCAAACAAACACACCACTGTTTTTAATAAGCATGGTTTTTAATAAGCAGCACCGTCGCACTTGCCCAAATGCCCTCACCACGCCCTATCCAGCCCATTTTTTCGTTGGTGGTTGCCTTGATACTCACACAGTCTACACTGACACCCAACACGCCTGCAATGCACTCACGCATGGCAAAGTTGTGCGGTGATAGCTTCGGTAATTCACAAATGACCGTCATGTCAGCGTTACCAAGCGTGTAGCCTTGTGCTTGCACCAACGCATAAACATGTTTTAGCAAAACTTTGCTATCAGCACCTTGATAAGCATCATCTGTATCAGGAAAATGCTGTCCAATATCGCCCAAAGCCAACGCTCCCAAAAGGGCATCTGATAAAGCATGTAGCAGTACATCGCCATCTGAATGAGCCTTTATGCCATGGCTGTGGGGAATGCGTACACCGCCAAGCATCACAAAATCACCCTGTGTGAATGAATGCACATCTATGCCTTGACCGATTTTTATCATCATCAAGCCTTTTTGATTTATTGTGGACAAGGCTTGTAAAATGACTGGCAAGCCCTATATAATGGCACAATTTTACCACAATTTTATAAAAAGAGACAACCATGAACGCCTACCGTCTATCTGATATTGCCCAATTTTATGGCAAAGCCCCCAAAGACATTAAAGTCATCGTTGGCATGTCTGGTGGTGTGGACAGCTCGGTATCGGCTGTTTTGTTACAACAAGCAGGCTTTCATGTTGAAGGCTTGTTTATGAAAAATTGGGAAGAAGATGATGGCAGTGAATACTGCACCGCCATGACTGACCTTGCTGACGCCCAAGCGGTGGCGGATAAAATCGGTATTAAATTACACACCGCCAACTTTGCCATGGAATATTGGGACAATGTTTTTGAACATTTTTTGGCAGAATATCAAGCAGGACGCACGCCAAACCCTGATATCTTATGTAACAAAGAAATTAAATTTAAAGCCTTTTTGGATTATGCGTCTGGGCCACAATTTGGACTTGGGGCGGATTTTATCGCCACAGGACATTACGCACGCCGTGGTTTTGGTCAAGATGGTAGGGCCCAGTTGCTGCGTGGTTTGGACACCAATAAAGACCAAAGTTATTTTTTACACGCTGTGGGGGGCGACAAAATCGCTAAGACACTTTTTCCCATCGGTGAGCTTGAAAAGCCACAAGTGCGAGCCATTGCTGAAAAATATGACCTTATCACCGCCAACAAAAAGGACTCCACAGGGATTTGCTTTATTGGCGAACGCAAGTTTAAAGATTTTTTACAACAGTATTTACCCGCCCAAAAAGGCGATATCTACACCGATGATGACGTAAAAATCGGCACACATGATGGCTTGATGTATTACACCATCGGACAGCGTGGCGGTATTGGTATTGGTGGTGTGGCAAATCGCCCTGAAGAGCCGTGGTTTGTGTTACACAAAGACCTGACAAATAACCGTCTCATCGTCGGACAGGGGCATAATCATGCCATGTTACAATCCACCGAACTCACCGCTTATAAACTGGATTGGGGAATTGCTCCACCTGCTCAGATTTTTGGCAAGCAAGGTTTTAGATGCACCGCCAAAACCCGCTATCGCCAGCCTGACCAAGATTGTACGGTGTTTGCCCTTGATGAGACAGGCGATAAAGTCAAAGTGGTATTTGATGATGCCCAGCGTGCGGTAACACAAGGGCAATCGGTTGTGTTTTATGATGGCGACATTTGTTTAGGGGGTGGGGTGATTGATGGGACAAATGCAAAGATTTATTGATTTTATTGTTATTTTTTGTTAAAATCATCAGCCATTTATCACAATTTATCATACCAATGCTTCATCAAAACCCACCAAAATATTCATTTAACCATCAAAAAATCATCATCATTGCTTTGGCTTATGTGGGCGTCATCACAGGCGCTGGCTTATCTTCTGGTCAAGAGATTTTTCAATATTTTGCAAGCTTTGGCAAAATGGGCATGATTGGCGTTGTGATTTTAGGGATTTTACACGCCATTTTTGGGGGCATTATTTTGGCATTGGGTTCGTTTTATCGTGCCAATGAACACAGCCAAGTCCTTGATAACATTGCAGGCCCTTGGGTGACAAAATTACTTGATTGGTCATTGATTATCAGTGGTTTTACCTTAGGCTTTGTCATGATTGCTGGTGCTGGTGCTAATTTAAATCAAGAATTTGGGGCGCCCACATGGCTTGGGGCAGCCCTTTGTTCATTATTGGTGATTGGCATTAGCATGCTAAACTTTGAGAAGGTTACCGCTGCGATTGGTATCTTTACACCCATTGTGGTATTTATCATCTTTGCTTTGACACTCTACACCTTTGTTGGCAAAAGCTACGATTGGGATTATCTTGAACGCATTGCGTCATCAGAGCCTAAAATTTTTCCTAATGCGTGGCTGTCTTTAATCAACTATTACGCTTTGTGTATTATGACAGGTGCTTCCATGGCATTTGTGCTTGGTGGTAAAACCATGTATGTCGGCGAAGCTGCTCGTGGGGGGTTTTTGGGGGGTGCGCTCATCGGCCTAATCAGTGCTTGCACCGCTTTTACCATCTTTGCCAACATTGATTTGATTTTAGATGCTGACTTACCAATGCAATTATTGGTGGCAAATGTTCATCCATGGCTTGGCACTTTGATGAGTTTTATCATTTTTGCCATGATTTTTAATACTGCCATCAGTTTATATTACTCGCTGGCCAAGCGTTTTTCAGGCGATGATAACCAACGCTTTAAATGGATATTGATTGGCTTGGTTTTGGTCGGCTTTATCTTAAGCTTTGCAGGGTTTAAAAAACTGGTCTCAATCATGTTCCCCATCATTGGCTACATTGGTATGTTGCTTCTTGTCGTGTTGTCGTTGGCATGGATAAAAAACCATAAAAAGATTAAAACCGAGCGTATTAATCGCCGCCATATCTATGCTTTGATGCAAAAAAAATTAGACGATTCACAAAGTTTTAATAAAACCGATGAAAAACAGTTAAATCAACTGATTGAAAATTCGGTGATTAATGACCAAGAAATCAAGCAAGACATGACTCAGTTGGTGAAAGATGACCTAGATAAATCATAATAAGTCATTAATACTTTACTATGATATAAAACCAAACAGTACATATTTAATAATATTAAACAACCCAAAAATAAGCTTAGGAAACTTAAGACTATGCCGTTATCCGCCCTTACCGCCCTATCCCCACTTGATGGTCGCTATGCTTCTAAATGCGATGCTTTGCGTCCGTATCTGTCAGAATTTGGACTTATCCACGCTCGGGTTACCGTTGAAATCCGTTGGTTGCAAGCTTTGGCAAAGCACCCTGATATTGGTGAAATCATGCCATTTAGCAAAGAGACCAATGACAAACTAGATGCCATAATTAGCAATTTTAGCGAAGAAAACGCCCTGCGTATCAAAGAGATTGAACGCACCACCAACCACGATGTCAAGGCGGTGGAGTACTTTTTAAAAGAGCAAATTGCCGACATTGATGAGCTTAAAAACGGGGGCGAGTTTATCCATTTTGCCTGCACCAGCGAAGACATCAACAACTTATCACATGCCTTAATGCTAAAGGCAAGTCGCGATGTGCTGGCAAGCAGCATGCAACAACTCATTGACGCCATCGCCACGCTTGCCCAAACGCACGCCAATCAACCCATGCTCTCACGCACACACGGTCAAACCGCCAGCCCCACCACATTGGGCAAAGAAATGGCAAATGTTGCCTATCGCCTACACCGCCAATTAACCCAATTTAATCATGTGGAATTATTAGGAAAAATAAACGGTGCGGTTGGTAATTATAACGCCCATTTATCTGCTTATCCCAACATTGACTGGGCAGACCACGCCCAAAAATTCGTTACCAGTCTTGGTTTGACATTCAATCCATACACCACCCAAATTGAACCACATGATTATATGGCGGAGTTATTTGATGCCCTGCGTCGATTTAACACGATTTTAATCGATTTTAACCGTGATGTGTGGGGCTATATTTCGCTTGGTTACTTTAAACAAAAACTTAAAGATGGCGAGGTGGGTTCATCAACCATGCCCCACAAGGTCAATCCGATTGACTTTGAAAACTCTGAAGGCAACCTTGGTCTGGCAAATGCGGTCTTGGCTCATTTGGGCGAAAAATTGCCCATTTCACGCTGGCAACGAGATTTAACCGACTCAACCGTCCTTCGCAACATGGGCGTGGGTTTTGCCCAAAGTTTGATTGCCTTTGACGCCTGCTTAAAAGGCATTGGCAAGTTGGAGATAAACGCCAATCGTCTTAATGAAGATTTGCACAATGCGCAAGAAGTGCTTGCCGAACCCATTCAAACTGTCATGCGTCGCTATCATGTAGAAAAACCGTATGAAAAATTAAAAACCTTAACCCGTGGACAAGCCATGACCCGTGAGATGATGCTGGATTTTATTCATGGTGATGAGCTTAATGCCGTGCCAGCAAGTGAGAAAAAACGCTTGGCAGACTTGACCCCCGCCACCTATATTGGCAATGCTGACATTCAAGCAAAAAATATTAAAGATTATCTTAAATAATTTATAATAATACATTGTATAAAAAATCACCGCTTAGTGAACTTGCGGTGATTTTTTTGGCTGGCTTTTGATAAGATTGGCAAGCGGGTATTTTTTAAAATTAATTAAGCTTTTGGTGCTTTATTTGGGCCACTTGTCAGCTGAGAGAGTCTTTTGGTAACAAAGAGTGCTACAGGCAAACTGATGACTGCGCCAATAATCACAGCGCCAATGATATGCATACCTTTATCAAACCCAGTGACAAAAGCAACAATCATCAACACGCCAATAATCACTGTAAACGCAATTGAAAAAATCGCACTAAATAATGGTATATTCATATAAAACCCCATAGTTTTTGTGGAATACCCTATTTATACACTTTTTTTGCACAAATGTTAAGCGATTTTTCAAAAATTTCTATAAAATTTTTGTGATGCTATGTTTTATGTACAAAAATTGCACCAAGCCTGCATAAATCACTTACATTTATCATCATTTATGCTAAAATTAATCGTTTGTGGCAACTGTGACAAGCGTTTTTATAAGCATTTTTTATCCAAGCTAGCTTAGTTGTCCCATCAATTTAACCCATAAATACAAAATATCCGCTGCCTTTAGCCAAGGATTTTATATGAAAACCATGCAATCAAATGAAGTACGCCAAGCCTTTATTGACTTTTTTGTCTCAAAACAGCATGCCCATGTCCCCTCATCAAGTCTCATTCCACACAATGACCCCACGCTTTTATTCACCAATGCAGGCATGAATCAGTTTAAAGACACTTTTTTGGGGTTAGAAAAGCGCGACTATGTGCGTGCTGTGTCATCACAAAAGTGCGTGCGTGCTGGCGGTAAGCATAACGACCTTGATAATGTGGGCTACACCGCTCGCCATCATACTTTTTTTGAGATGCTGGGCAATTTTAGTTTTGGTGATTATTTTAAAAAGGACGCCATTGCCTTTGCGTGGGAATTTTTAACCGATGAAAAATGGCTTGCCCTGCCAAAAGACCGTCTTTATGTGACTGTTTATCACACCGATGATGAAGCCTTTGACATTTGGCACAAAGACATCGGTCTGCCCCAAGAGCGTATCATTGCCATTGGCGATAATAAAGGCGGCGCGTACCAGTCCGATAACTTTTGGATGATGGGGGATACAGGCCCTTGTGGTCCTTGCACAGAGATTTTTTATGACCATGGTGAGCATATTTGGGGCGGTCTGCCCGGCACGCCTGACGAAGATGGCGACCGCTATATTGAGATTTGGAACTGCGTCTTTATGCAGTTTAACCGCCAAAAAGATGGCACAATGCAGCCGCTGCCCAAGCCATCGGTTGATACAGGCATGGGGCTTGAACGCATCAGTGCCATCATGCAAGGGGTGCATGGCAATTATGAGACTGATATTTTTACCAAGCTGATGACAAAGGCGGTCAACATCATTGGCTTGCCAACCGACACCGACATTCAAAATGAGCCATCTTTAAAGGTACTTGCTGACCACATTCGTTCGGTGGCGTTTTTGATTGCTGATGGGGTTACCCCAAGCAATGAAGGGCGTGGCTATGTGTTGCGTCGCATCATTCGCCGTGCGGTGCGTCATGGCAACAAACTTGGGGCAACCGATGCGTTCTTTTATCAGCTGGTTCACCCACTTGCTGACATCATGGGCGATGCCTATCCCCAACTGCGTCATGAACAGCACAAAATTGAACAAGCGATTTTAAAAGAAGAAGAACAATTTGCCAAAACATTATCGCAAGGGCTAAAACTGCTGTCGCAAGAATTAGACAGCTTGCAACAAGGCGATGTCTTAGCGGGTGAAACGGTGTTTAAATTATATGACACCTATGGCTTTCCTGCGGATTTGACAGCGGACATTGTGCGTGAAAAAGGCATCACCATTGATGAGGCGGGCTTTGAGCTGAGCATGGCAGAGCAACGCACAAGGGCGCGTGAAGCAGGCAAATTTGCCATGGATTATCACGCACTCATTCAAGTAGACAGTGCCACCGAATTTTTGGGCTATGAACGGCTTGATAATGACAGCACCGTGATTCATCTTTATCAAGATGGCAAGGCTACCGACACGCTGGCAGAAGGTGATGAGGGCGTGTTAATCCTTGATAAAACCCCATTTTATGCCGAAAGTGGCGGACAGGTGGGTGAGCTTGGCGAAATCAGCACCGAATCTGGCGTATTTGATGTGTTAGACACCCAAAAATCAGGACAAGCCATCATTCATCATGGGGTGGTAAAAATGGGGCATATTAACCGCAACCAGTCAGCGACCGCTCAGGTGGCAAGTCAGGTGCGTGCGTCCAGTGCCAAAAACCATTCCGCCACTCATTTGCTACACGCCGCTTTACGCACCATATTGGGCGATGGGGTTAGCCAAAAAGGCTCAATGGTGAGCAGCGATTTGCTTCGTTTTGATTTTTCATATGACAAACCATTGACCGAACAAAACATCAACCAAATTGAAACCATGGTAAACCAACAAATATTGGCCAACACCCCTGCCCATGTTGAGATTTTGGACATTGATAGTGCCAAAAACAAAGGGGCGATGATGCTCTTTGGCGAAAAATACGGCGATACGGTGCGTGTGCTGTCTATGGGTACAACCGATAAAGATGGCAAACCATTTTCCATTGAACTGTGTGGCGGTCTGCATGTGACTCGTACAGGAGATATTGGACTGTTTAAAATCATAAGCGAACAAGGCATTTCAGCAGGTGTTCGCCGTATAGAAGCCGTTACTGGCATGGGAGCGGTTCACTATGTGCAACAAGGCGATAAGCAATTAAACCAACTTGCCAATCAGTTTAAAGCCAAACGCCATGAAATCGCCCAGCGTGTGGCACAATTGAGCGATAAAAACCGTCATCTGGAAAAACAAATTGAACGGCTAAACCAAAAACTTGCCAGCCTGCATGCCAATTCATTGACGGACAACCTAAAAGATATCCATGGTCAAAAAGTACTGATTGCCACGGTCAACGGCATGGATAATAAAACATTACGCACCTTATCAGATGACATGAAATCAAAACTGGCTGATGGCATTGTGATACTGGCAAGCGTTTATACGGCAGACGGTGAAGACAAAATCGCCATGACCGCAAGCGTGGGCAAACACTTAACAGGCAAAATCAAAGCAGGCGACATCATCAAGCACCTAAGCGAAAACTTAGGCGGCAAAGGTGGCGGCAAACCAGACTTTGCCCAAGGGGGTGCAACCGATGTGGCGAACCTGCCAAAGCTGATGACTGGCTTGACAGATTGGATTGGGGAGAAATTGGGTTAAACTTTACCCATATTGTCTTTTAATCAGCAAATGCCATAATATAGATTGCCAACCAAAATGTGTGCATGTTTGCCGAGCATTGCAATATATGCACACATTTTTTAATTATGCGTAAAATATTGGCTTATAACTTCTGCTTTGTGATTAATAAACAGCTAGGTAATCCCCCATTTCAGTTTGAGCTGCTTATTTCAAGTTGAGAGCGGGGTGTAAAAAATAATTTACAAATCGCCTTTTTGGTGAAACAATGCTTTTTTTTGGATAAATTCAATTTAAATAAGGACATACACAGTATGACGCAAAATATCAACCACTTGGAAGGCGATACGCCAATAAAGCCCCATAAAGACAGTGGTTTTATGGGGCACCCAAAACCCTTGCAACCGCTATTTTTTACTGAGATGTGGGAGCGTTTTTCTTATTATAGCATTCGTCCTTTGTTGGTGCTGTTTATGGTGGCAACCATTCAAAGTGGCGGGTTTGGCTTTGATGATGTTACTGCATCTGCCATTTATGGTATTTTTGCTGGGGCAATGTATTTAATGGCAGTGCCAGGTGGTTGGCTTGCGGATAACTGGCTTGGGCAAGAACGGGCATTGTGGTGGGGCAGTTTAATCATTGCCTTGGGTCATTTGTGCATTGCGTTATCTGCCATGGTGGGTGCGTCGGTGTTTTTTTTGGGGTTGATGTTCATTGTCATCGGTTCAGGGTTGTTTAAAACCTGTATTTCGGTGATGGTGGGGGCATTATATCCTGACGGTGATGGCCGTCGTGATGCTGGGTTTACGCTATTTTATATGGGCATTAACATTGGGGCGTTGTTTGCGTCTTTAATTGTGGGGATTTTTAAAGAACAAGGCATGTGGCATGTCGGCTTTGGGGTTGGTGGTTTTGGCATGTTGGTGGCTTTATTGTTGTATCGCTTTTATGCGCGTGCCAGCCTAAAAAAATACGCTCAAGAAAATAACATTACTCCTGTGTGGGAGTACCCCAGTGGTCAGGTTGCCAATGTGGGGCGGTGGGTATTTGCGGTTGTGGCGGTGCTTGCCGTGGTGGTTGGGTTAATTATGATGGGCATCATGCCATTTAATCCACAAGTGGTTGCTGAATACATGACTTATCTGATTGCAGGAACGATTGTTTTGTATTTTTTGTATCGCTTTATTAGCCCAAGTTTAAACAAAAATGAAAAAGTTCGTTTGTTGATTTGTTTTTTACTCATCATTGGTTCGACCTTATTTTGGTCAAGCTTTGAGCAGCAGCCCACTTCTTTTAACTTATTTGCCGACCGTTATACCGATTTGAATGTGATGGGCTTTAACATTCCAAGTCTCTGGTTTCAATCTTTAAATCCATTTTTTATCTTATTGCTTGCCCCCATTGTCAGTATGATTTGGGTCAAATTGGCAAATAAAGGACTTGAACCAAGCAGTATGACAAAATTTTCTTTGGGCATGTTATTGGCAGCAGCAGGGTTTGGCTTGATGATTGTGGCTGCCAACCATGTGGTGAACCAACCCGGTACATTGGTATCGCCCATGTGGCTGGTGGGCAGTTTGCTCCTATTGACACTGGGTGAATTGGCACTTAGCCCTGTTGGCTTATCGTCAATGACCAAGCTTGCTCCTGAGCGAATGCAGGGGCAAATCATGGGCTTATTTTTTGCGTCGATTGCGGTGGGTAATCTGGTGGCGGCGTTTTTTGGTGGCTATGTAACCGCTGATACCATTAATGACTTACCCAACTTATTTGCCACCATGGCGATATTTTTGGTGGTGAGTGCGGTGATGCTGTTAATCTTGTCTCGTCCCATCGAAAAAATGCTCAAGAACTCAGAAACACTTAAGCAAGCGGAATAAATGGCAGGCAAAATAAATAATAGATGAGATAAGTCGCAGATACAATGAGCCTTAGGGTTAGAACAGGGCAAAAAATATGACCCTAGGGCTTGTTTTTAAATATTTAATATTAAACATTAAATAACCACCATTTTAATGACAACTCATTTATGGCCTACTTTGTTTGATTTACTTGATATGGCTTACTTGGCTTGATGCAAGTTACTTTAATAACTTTAAATACAAGTTACCCCACTCTCAACACCTTTAAGAGGGATTAAAACAAAGAAGGCATGCACCTAAACTCTAAAATTTGTTACAGGTAAAAACGCTGATACAACCATGCTTGATAATATCAAAGGCTTATTAGCTCTGATTTATCCGAGTATTGCTTTAAGCGATGTATTGATTTGCAAACACCGCTTAGAAAAAATATGCCAGAGAATCAACCGATCAGTGTCATCAATCGTCTTAAAAATGCTCGTGGCGATATTGAAACGGTGATTGGTCAGCTGTCTGGGCGGTTTAATATGCAAAAGCTTGGAGCCAGAGATTTATGGTATTTGTCTTACAGATTTATGCGTAAAATATTGGCTTATAACTTCTGCTTTGTGATTAATAAACAGTTAGGCAATCCCCCGCTTTAGTTTGAGCTGCTTATTTCAAGTTGAGAGTGGGGTTATAGAAGGAAATTCTTTATTTGGGGAAAGCTTTAAAATTTTATAACAGCCGAAGCGATAAATTGGCAAAATTTGGGGCGGAGTTTGAAGATAAATTATTAAAGGGGTGAAAAATTATTAATGATTAAAAGAATAAAGGATAATCACACTCATCATCTGATGGGGCTAAAATCAGCACCTGACCAACTTTGGTATTAGCCTTGGGTATCAGTATTGGCACACAGATGATAAAATGCTTGTCATATACCGCCCAATCCGCTAAAATATTTAGGTTTTTATCAAAAAGCTGTACAGTCAGTCTTAATCACCAAATTCACTACAACTGATTATAAATTAAAATCAGTGATGATTGTTATTTGATTTGTAAGGTATCATTCATGGCATTAATCGTACAAAAATATGGCGGGACTTCGATGGGGAACATCACTCGCATCAAAAATGTCGCCCAGCGTGTCAAGCGTTGGCATGACAATGGGCATCAGGTTGTGGTGGTGGTATCTGCCATGAGTGGTGAAACCAACCGCTTAATCGGTTTGGCTCGTGAAATTACCAATGACCCCAACCCTCGTGAATATGATCAGATGGTCTGTACAGGTGAACAAGTTTCCATCTCTTTGCTTGCCATGGCATTGCAATCACTTGGTGTTGATGCCAAATCCATGACAGGTGATCAGGTCGCCATTCATACTGATGATACCCATACTAAGGCACGCATTCAAAGTATTGATACCAATTCTATTCTAAGCGAGCTTAATGCTGGTCGTGTCGTTGTAGTTGCTGGCTTTCAAGGGATTGATGAACATGGTGATGTGACCACTTTAGGGCGTGGTGGGTCAGATACAACTGGCGTTGCTTTAGCAGCAGCCCTTAAAGCAGATGAATGCCAAATCTATACAGATGTGGACGGTGTGTACACCACTGACCCACGAGTAACACCCAAAGCCAAAAAACTCTCCAAAATCACTTTTGAAGAAATGTTAGAAATGGCATCTCTTGGTTCAAAAGTGCTACAAATCCGCTCGGTAGAATTTGCTGGTAAATATCAAGTACCACTTCGTGTCTTATCCAGTTTTGATGAGGGTGATGATGGAATATTTGATGATAAATTTAAACAAACTGTCGGTACGCTAATTACCGCTGATGAAGGAGATGATATGGAACGCGCTGTAATCTCAGGCATTGCCTTTAACCGTGATGAAGCCAAAATTGTTGTACTTGGCGTGCCTGATCATCCAGGCATTGCATCTGCCATTTTAAGCCCAATTGGCAGAGCCAACATTGAAGTTGATATGATTATCCAAAACATGTCCGAAAATGGCGTAACTGATTTTAGCTTTACCGTACCACGCGGTGATTTTGATAAAGCCATGAAAATCCTAAATGAGCAAGTCAAAGATGACATTGGAGCAAGCGATGTTGTTGGCACAAGCGATGTTGTCAAGGTCTCTATCGTGGGTGTGGGCATGCGTTCACATGCTGGCGTGGCAAGTAAAATGTTTGAAACACTGGCATCCCAAAACATCAACCTACAAATGATTTCAACCTCTGAAATAAAAGTCTCTGTACTCATCAAAGAAGAGTGTCTGGAAAAGGCGGTTAAATCACTACATACCGCCTTTGGTCTTGACCGTGAAGATGGTGAGAGCAAAGTAGCGGGCTAATCACACACCCATGCCCTAATTTCAACAGTTATGACACAAAAAATAACGAAATCTTTTGAAAAGTTACTGACAATCTGCTTAATGCCCCTTATAATATTGCGTTAAGCAGATTTTTTTGGGGTTGATCCGCCCCACAACCACACCAATTTGCGATAATGATGGATTAAAATGGGAAAATAACAGCAATTTGGTGGTATCAAAGGAGCATAATAATGCTAATTTTAACCCGCCGTGTTGGCGAAACCTTAATGATTGGTGATGAGGTCAGTGTAACTGTGCTTGGCGTCAAGGGCAATCAAGTCCGCTTAGGTGTCAATGCCCCAAAAGACATTGCTGTGCATCGTGAGGAGATTTATCAACGCATTCAACACGAACGCTCTATGCAAATGCACATGAGTCACTTAGAACAAGGTGGTAATTTTGCCCCACCCTCATTTGATGATGATGATTATTTTAACCGCTAAGCCATAGGTACATCATGAAAACAACAGACATTTCACGCATTTTACTAGGTTTAGAATCAAATCAGCTGACCTTTCATGATGTGCTTGCTTTTATTGATGCACATTATAATTATCAGCCGATTGAATTTTCAAATGGCGAGGTGACTAATACACTTGGTACCAACGAAGGCAGTGCTAAGGTATTTAGCCTAGCAAAACAGCATGGGCTTAATAAAGTCGATACCCTGAAATTATTTGCAGAACACTATCACACTGTACAAAATACCCCTCAAGGTATTGACCATGCTAATATCCGTAATTTTATGCGTTATGGCTGGGCAGGAATCGGTATGCCAATCAATGCATTAACGCTAAAGAACTAGCCTAAGCCCAATCAATCGCCCTATCACTGAAACTTTCGAAAATATCTTGTCAAGATATATAAGTTCGTGTATAATTTGGGCTTTAATTTTTCTGCTACTTCTTGATTGTCGTCGCCTTTAACGGTAAGAAATAAGTGGCTCAACCATTGAAGAGTCCTGCTTTATTTGTGCTGTGTCCATACCACAAATAACCAAGCACCAAGCATGACCGGCACACCTGATACCGCTCAATATCCGTGCCACTAAATTAGGAGTTCACCATGTCTCGAGTATGTCAAGTGACTGGAAAACGCCCACAAGTGGGCAACAATGTATCACACGCAAACAACAAAACCCGCCGCCGTTTTTTACCAAATCTACACAACCATCGTTTTTGGGTAGAATCTGAAAACCGTTTTGTGCGTCTTCGTGTATCTTCAAAAGGTATGCGTATTATCGATAAGCATGGCATTGAAAAAGTACTTGCCGATTTGCGTGCCCAAGGTCAAAAAATCTAACGATTTTTACCAATTACCGAATGGATAAAGGATACAATCATGAGAGATAAAATTAAACTCGTTTCTACCGCTGGTACAGGTTATTTTTATACCACCACTAAAAATAAGCGTACCATGCCTGGCAAAATGGAAATCAAAAAATTTGATCCAAAAATTCGCCAACATGTACTTTTTAAAGAAGCAAAAATCAAATAATTGATTTGTGCCAAAATCCCAGCTGAAACTTAGCTGGGATTTTTATTATACCGGTGTGATATAAATTTATGTATCAATTAATGAAAAAATATCGTTTGGTTTTTTACATATTCTTTGGACTGTGCTTTAGTATACCAGCTTGGGCAAATTCTTTTAAATTAATCCAAAGCTATCCTGTGCATCACCCTATTTTTATTCAAGGTTTACAGCTTGATGGCTCAAATAGATTGATCTATTCAGCTGGCTTATATGGACGGTCGGAAATCGGTTATCTTAATCTGGCAACAGGCAAAACATATGGCGTTAAAAAACTTTTGCCATCTGTTTTTGCTGAAGGTTTGACCGTTACCGATGATGGCATTTGGCAAATTACTTGGCGTGAACAGATGGCTTTTTTAAGAGATGCCAAAACATTGACCATCAAAAAAACTGTACATTATTTGGGTGAAGGCTGGGGTTTGGCTTATGACAAACGGCAAAAAGTTTTATGGCTTTCTGATGGCTCATCCAAACTTCAAAAATTAGATGCCAAAAATTTTAACAAGATTTCTGAGATTAGCGTTCAAAATAATGGTAAACCTGTTGAATATATTAATGAATTAGAATACGCCAATGGGTTTTTATACGCCAATATTTGGCAGAGCAATAAAATTATTAAAATCAACCCCAATACAGGCAAGGTACTAAACACCTATGATTTTAGCCCCTTGGTTTCTACGCTTAATCTTACCGATCCTGACAGCATTTTAAATGGTATTGCTCATATCGGCGGACAATCGTTTTATATTACTGGCAAAAACTTTGGCGTTGTTTGGCAAGTTTTATTCACCCAATGACTGATTTTATCCTAAAAATAAACCCAAATACCAGCAGAATAGCCGTGATGCATTGAAAATCTGATGACTATTTGCTATAATAGCTCCACTGGGGTACTCGCCAGCAAAGCGTATTCCTGAGCCGATACTTTTATCTTAGGATTTGGGTGACAATGCTTTGTTGTGCATGCCTGCATCTTTTTGATGTATCAGGAAGCCGTAATAAGCATGGCTCTTATCCGCCTTGAACTTCACGGTTCATGGTTTCCCTTTGTAGCGGTACCTTGGTTTTTTTCTTTAAGCCAGTGTTTGGATATTTTTACAAAATTTTCTAAAAAATTTCAAAAAAATGTTGACAGCTTAATTTATTCTGCTATAATAGCACACATCTTAAGCGAACTGCATAAGATAACCGACATTCCCCAATAGCTCAGTCGGTAGAGCATCGGACTGTTAATCCGTGTGTCCCTGGTTCGAGCCCAGGTTGGGGAGCCATATTTTAAAAAGTCCTTTAGAATTTTACTAAAGGACTTTTTTTATTATATTCTAAAATACAACCCTGCTAAAACATAACACTTCTAAAATAAAATACGCATTTAAAACAATCTTGTGAATGGATTTAAATGCGTTTGGCGGGGTATTGATTTCATTGATACTTGGGATATTTTGCTCTAAAGATTAGCAGTATATAAGATTGCCAATGTTCAGCGACAATCATTCATCATCCATCCAAAATTTTAGGGGTAAAGGTATCATGCCATTCATACGCCCTACCCTGATGGTATCAATATCAATTACCTTTTTTATCATCATATCAAGCGTATAAGGGACCAGTCGATGCTCAAGCGTTTGTACACGCTTTGCCAAGCTTTTGGGTGTATCCAAAACATCAACAGCAAGCCAAGCCTGAGTGAGTACTTGCCCCGCATCAAGCTTCGGTGTTACCACATGAATACTACAACCATGATATTTATCACCCGACCGCAGCACCCGTTGATGAGTATCCAACCCTTTATAATATGGCAATAAAGATGGGTGCAGATTAATCATCGTACAAGGCATGTTATTGATAAATTGGGCAGACAATACTCGCATAAAGCCTGCTAGTACCACCAAATCAGGTGACCAATCTTGAATTTGCTGAAGTGCATATTTCTCAAAAGTATTGATACCCATACGCCTACCATTTGGCACATGAGACAATACTGAGACTGGAATATCTGCATCTTTTGCTCGTGTGATTGCATAAGCATCTTCACGATTACTAATGACGCCAACAATATCAATCGCAAGGTTGCCCGATTTCATGGCATCAATCATGACTTGTAAATTTGAGCCGCTGCCTGATACCAAAACAGCAATCTTAAGGGGTTTTTGGCTCATTAGGCATACACCACCGCATCATCAGTACGCTCAATAATCTGACCAATCTGCCAAACTTGTTCGCCTTCGGCAGTCAGTTTATTCATCGCCTGCTCGGCCTGATCGGCAGGAACAACCAAAATAAAGCCAACGCCACAGTTAAAGGTACGATACATCTCTAAAGTATCAATATTACCTCCATGTTGTAGCCATTGGAAAACCTCAGGCAGCACCCAACTGCTGGTATCTATTTGTGCCGCCAAATTTTTAGGTAGAACACGGGGCAGATTTTCGGTTAAGCCGCCGCCTGTGATATGTGCCATGGCGTGAATATTGGCATTACCCAAGGATTTTTGTAAGGCATTGACTGACTTGACATAAATACGAGTGGGCGCCATCAGTGCATCCGCCAACTTAGTGCCATCAGCCAAAGTGTGAGCATTAACATCAGTATTGGTTACTTCAATCACTTTACGCACCAGTGAATAGCCATTTGAATGCACGCCACTAGATGCCAAAGCAAGCAAAACATCGCCCTTTTGAACATTCTCACCGGTGATCACTTCTGACTCTTCGACCACACCGACACAAAATCCCGCCAAATCATAATCTTCATCTTGATACATACCGGGCATTTCGGCCGTCTCACCGCCAATTAATGCACAATTTGCCAACTGACAACCCTCGCCAATGCCTGCGATAACGGTTGCAGCTGTACCAACATCAAGCTTACCTGTGGCATAATAATCCAAGAAAAATAGTGGCTCTGCACCACAGACCAACAAATCATTCACACACATTGCCACCAAGTCTTGACCTATGGTTTCATGGCGATTAAGCTGTAGTGCAAGCTTAAGCTTTGTACCGACACCGTCGGTGCCTGATACAAGTAATGGTGATTTATAGCCAGTTGGAATGCGGCATAATGCACCAAATCCGCCTAAGCCGCCCATTACTTCAGGTCGACTGGTGGCTTTGGCAACCGATTTAATACGCGCAACCAATGCCTCGCCTGCATCAATATCTACGCCTGCATCTTTATAGCTAAGTGGGGTTTGATCTGTCATATTTGACCCTTATTAAAAATGAGATGTTACTTAAATATTTAAATTTTAATAATTATATCAAATTTTAACCCAAAATATCAGATTTGCCTTGAATTTATTTGGTGGCATGTCTATTTATTAAGAGATATTTTATATTTAAAATTAAGCTGTTTGGTTCTGATGATTGAACATGGTCAAGTTTTATCAAACGCAATGATTGATTAAAATATACATAAAATTACATGAAAATTTAAATCAAATCACCTACAATATCACGCACAATCCTCCCCCTTTTATGCTTTGAGTTTTCATGTATCCAGCCAAAATTGATCCATTTTTTCGCCGCCTGTTTATTTTATCGGCGTTGTGTTTGTTTTTATATGCCCTATTTTTGATGAAAGCGGTCATTGCACCCTTTGTTGCAGCATTTATTTTGGCATATTTTTTAAATCCTTTAGTCAGCCGACTTGCCTTAATTATGCCAAGAATTTTGGCGGTCTCAGTTGTGTATATCAGCTGTTTTGTGGTCATGGGTGCATTAATCATTTGGTTGGTGCCTATGGTTTGGGCACAAATGCAGATACTTTGGGAGTCATTGCCACATATCATTACTTGGTATAATGACACTGGCAGGGCTTGGATTGCTCGCTATACCGACAGTGAACTTTTACCACTTGATATTGATCTAATATCCAACACAGCCTTGGATTACTTTCAAAATAACTATCAAGTTAACGATGTTCAAGGTTTAATTAAGCAAGTATTTAGCTCAGGTATTTCAGCAGCCAATAACATTGGTTTGATTGTCATGGTACCTATTCTCACCTTTTATTTTTTATTAGGCTGGGATCAAAGACTGCATACATGGAGGCTATCTATTCCTAAGCCCTATACCAATAAGGTTGTTAGAATTGCTCGTGACTGTGATACTGCTTTGATGAATTTTGCCAAAGGTCAATTTTTAGTCATGTTGCTACTTGGTGCGATTTATGCCATTCAGCTACAGCTCATCGGTTTGCAATTAGGATTGATTATTGGTATCACCGCTGGTATTGCAAGCTTTGTCCCTTATTTGGGTTTTGGCATTGGTATTATTGCAGCGCTGATCGCAGGATTATTTCAATTTGGATTAGACTGGATCTATTTGGGACTGATTTTTGGGGCATTTATGATCGGGCAAGTCGTTGAAGGCTATATTCTTCAACCACTATTATTGGGTGATAAAATTGGTCTATCGCCTTTATGGGTCATTTTTTCTGTCTTGGCAGGTGCATCTTTATTTGGTTTTGTCGGTATGCTCATTGCCCTGCCCGTCTCTGCAGTCATCAATGTTTTATTTCATTATGCGTATGATGCCTATTTACGCAGTGATTGGCATGAAGGTCAAAGACAGCTGCCTTTATGGAAAGAAGATGACTAAAAATCACCTTGGTATAAATCACTTGCATAAAATGTACAAAATATGGTATATATAGCCACCAAAAAACACAAGAAGTGTCATTTGTACTCATTATTTATCGGCTTTTGAACCATAACGATAAAAATCCAACATGCACTATGAACACCCATCAAGGCTGTCATCATGACCCAAGCAATACAAGATTCATTGAATTTAGATATTCGCCCCGAAGCATCACTTGAGGATTTTCAATCTTCAAGTTACCGCCTCATTTTGGATGCTATTGATAAATTGGTACAAGGCAGTTTGCGTGAGCTGTTCATTGTCGGTGATTCTGGTTTTGGTAAGACACATTTGGCAAGTGCCATCTATGGGCATTATACTTCAATGACCTCAAAAATGGTCATCAGCTTAAATTTAACCGAACTCATAGAACAAGATCCGCATGCAACTGCTCTTGTTGGGCTTGAGATGTTTGATTTGATTATCGTAGATGACTTACAAATGGTTCGGCACAGCTACGAATGGCAAGAAGGGTTGTTTCATCTAATCAATCGCCTTCGTGAACACCAAAAACAGATTTTATATTTGGCAGACGATCCAGCACGGGAGCTACAAATTGGATTATTGGATTTACATACTCGGCTATCACTCGCTCCCATGCTGACTTTACCAGATAATGATGATGTTAATGATCGTCGTATTCTGCTTGAGATTATTTTAAAGAAAAAAAACTGGAAGCTACCTGAAGAGATTTTTGACTATTTACTTGAAGAGGGCCCTAGAAATGCTGGGGATATTAATACCGTCCTTAATCACATTCGACCTTTACTGACACGCCTTTCCCGTGTGCAAATTCCCAAAAAAACCATCACAGAAGCCAAGCAAATTATTTTACATGAAACATTCGTGCTTGAAATCGGTGATAATGCTGACTCCAATTTTTGATAATCGGCTTATTTAAACTTAAGATAAATACTAGCAATGTTACCTAATTAATGGTATGTTATGCCACATACATAGCTCACAAAAAGGATATTTTATGAAAAAAGTCAGCCTTGGCCTACTTGTCAGTGCCCTACTAAGCACTGCTGCCGCTGCCCAAGTCCAGCTTAATGTTGATGATAACATTAAGGTAACCGCAATTAATGGTCAAGCAATCCATCATGGATTATTACAGCCACTACAACAAAATTTTACTTTAGAAGCGGGTCGGCATGTCATTACGGCGCGTTATGATCGCTTGTTTAAACTTGGTCGTGATGATCATGATTATCTAAAATCAGGCGATGTTACCATTACTGCCAATTTAGCTGACAATCAAACCTATCGGCTTATCATGCCAAATCAGCCCAAAGACTATCACGCTGCCAAAGATTATATCAAAACACCCAGTTTAGCCATCACACAACACGGTGCGATTATTGCCCAAGAGGATACCACTCAAACAAAGCGTTCAGGTTTATTTAGTGGTATTACAAGCACTATTAACAACCTATTTGGTCGTACAAATTCGGCAACAACTGCCAACCAAGAGGCGATTGCTGCAATCAGTACTCACAATACCACCACACCTGCTGACAATCATGCGGTGCGTGCTGATGACAACTTAGATGGCTTTATGCAAATTTGGCTAAACGCCAGCGATGAAGAGCGTGAGAAAATTCGCCAATGGATTGAAAAATAATTCATTCGCTCCTATGACAACCACTGATGAAAGTCACTAAAAAGCTTTGTTTTTGAACAAGGCTTTTTTATTGGCATTGAGTACATCAATTTGGCTGAACCAATCCAGTACTTGGTTTAATCCAACTGAGAATATAATAAAATAATAAAAGCCCATCATGCGATACGATGAGCTCTATATATGGCTATGCTATGACAGACTGAAATATTCTAGTCTATAGGCAAGCTGATTATTTTGCTAAAACAGAAACATAGCGACGGTTAAATTGACCTTTGGTCTCAAATTTAACCACACCTTCAGTTAATGCAAATAATGTATGGTCACGACCCATACCAACACCTTCACCTGCATGGAATTCGGTACCACGCTGGCGAACGATGATGTTACCAGCAACAACATCTTGACCACCAAAAACTTTTACGCCAAGCATTTTTGGGTTAGAATCACGACCGTTACGAGTAGAACCTGCGGCTTTTTTATGTGCCATGAGAATATCTCCTGTTAAAATACCATGGGCAACGCCCTAAAGTATCAAATACTAATGTGGTGAATTAAGCGTTAATGGCTTTGATTTTTAGCTCGGTAAACCATTGACGATGACCTTGCTCTTTATGATAGTGCTTACGGCGACGATGCTTAACGATGCGTACTTTTTTGCCACGACCATGCTCAACCACTTCAGCTTCTACACTTGCACCAGCAACTAAAGGCGAGCCAATTTTAATCTCAGCACCATCAACAACCATCAACACTTCTTCAATCTTTAGCGTTTCGCCTTTTTCAGCTTTTAATAGCTCTACTTTTAGCGTTTCGCCAACGCTAACACGGTGTTGTTTACCGCCGCTTTTAATGACTGCGTACATCTTATCTCTCCAGATAAAACCTGTGTGCCGTGGTCATCCCTTTGATGACTCTTGATAACGAACACGACAAGGATATAAAATAAGGCGGTATTATATAAAACTATGCCAAGAAAAACAAGATAATTTTGAAAACTTTGTTGATAACATGATATTAAACCTAAAAAATTACCATCGACCGACCCCTTTATCCGATTTCATCACATCAAGCACAATATTTCTCAGCCAGCGATGAGCCATGTCGTGTTCGGTGCGTTCGTGCCATGTCATCGTGATGGTAAAACCATCAATGGCGATGGGTGGATTTTGTAGGCGTACATTTGGCAATCTTTGGGCAAGGTGCTTGGGCAATACCGCAACCAAATCTGAATCATTCAACAGCTGTGGCAGTAGCGAGATGTGGTCTACCGACACCATCACTTTGCGTTTTCGCCCCAACTTTTGTAAGGCAATGTCAGTTGCTCCACGAAACTCACCACCATTATAAGAGAGCATGGCAAAGGGCAATTTGCAAAACTCATCAAGCGTTAAAGCGGTGTTTGCCATGGGGTGCATTTTGCTCATCACACAAACATAATGCTCTTCATATAATCGCATTTGAGGCATGTCATCACTGATATGATGCTGCCCAACCAGCGCCAAATCAATGGCGTTTTTATCAAACAAAGTCTTGATGTTTTGCCCTTGCACAGGCAATAAGGCAACTTTGACATTCGGAGCAAGCCGTCTTAGCCTTAAAATCAAGGGTAAAGCGATGATTTGCTGCACATAATCCATCGCCCCGATGCGTAAGGTCATGGACAAATTGGTAGGTTCTAGTTTGGGCGGGGCAAGCATGCCGCTTATCTCTTCTAAGACACGCCGAGCGACATGCCCAAGCTCAATCGCCCTATCTGTGGGCTGCATGCCGTGCTGAACCCGCACAAATAACGGGTCATTAAAACTCTCTCGCAGGCGATTTAAAATCCCACTCATCGCAGGTTGGGTGATGGACAGTCGCTGTGCTGAACGACTGACATTGCACTCATCTAAGAGCACAACAAAGGCTTTTAATAGGTTTAGGTCTAAGGTTCGGATATCGGTCATATCATACGCTTAGTGTTTTTTAAAAATATCAATGCTGTTCATCAATGTTGTCTGTCAGTGTTATGTTAATCAGTGTTATGTTAATGTTATCTGGTCGGAAAATGTGAGTGGTGATATCAGCCATATTGATAAGCACATATCATAATAATCAATTTGAAATGATAACACAATTTTTTAAAATATCAGCATCTAAAATTTAGTATCAAAAACTTAGTATCTAAAACAATAGGACAATCATGGCAACATTTCGCAAAATCCTAAACCCCATCAGCCTAAAAAACCTTGAACTAAAAAACCGCATTGTCATGCCCCCAATGTGCCAATATTCTGCCACGGACGGTGTGCCAAATGACTGGCATTTGCTCCATTACACCAGCCGAGCGGTGGGCGGTGTGGGCCTCATTATCGTTGAGATGACCAATGTCGCTGCCAATGGTCGCATTACGGCAAACTGTTTGGGGCTTTGGAATGATGAGCAAGAACAGGCGTTTAAAAAATTGGTGGACAGCGTGCATGCACAAGGGGCGAAAATTGGCATTCAAATCGCCCATGCAGGCCGTAAAGCCCAAGATGAGCCAAATGCCGTTGCCCCGTCTGCCATTCACTATGGTGAGCTTGACTATGCTGGGCAAAATCTCATCACCCCAAGGCAGCTGAGCATTGACGAGATAAAAGCATTGGTGCAAGCATTTGCCGACTCTGTTAAAAGAGCGGTGAATGCAGGCTTTGATGCAATTGAGCTTCACGCCGCCCATGGCTATTTGATTCACCAGTTTTGTGCACCCAAATCCAACCAACGAAGCGATGAATACGGACAAGACCGCCTATTGTTTGGCGAGCAAGTCATTCACGCTGTTCGTGCCGTCATGCCTGATGAGATGCCCCTAATCGTGCGTATCTCTGCCCAAGAGTATGGCGAAAACGGCTTTGACAGTGATTATGGTGTAGAGATTGCCAAACGCTTCTCAACAGCTGGGGCAGATGTGTTTCATGTCAGCGGCGGCGGCGATGGCGTATTGTGTGAGGGCAAGCACCCTGAGTTTTATGCAGGCTATCAGGTGGCACTGGCTCGCAAAGTCAAACACGCCACAGGCAAACCTGTGATTGCTGTGGGCATGCTAGATGACCCTGCCGTGGCTGACCATGTGCTTGGCGTGGGCGATGCCGATCTTGTGGCGATAGGTCGTGGGCTTTTGCGAGACCCCTATTGGGTGCTAAACGCCCAGTATCAGCAAAACCGCTCAGATGGCAAAGAGGTGCAGTTTGTGCCCAGACAATATGAGCGTGGGTTTATGTAAATTTTTTAGCAATGAACGGTATTTTTGGGCGATTTGGGCTGTTTAATCATGCTTAAAATCGTGTTTAGATACATTGTTATAATCATTCATTATTTTGGAGTTCAACCATGCAATTTTTTAACAAAGATGACGTTTTAAATGCCTTTCATTATCGTGTGTCTACTCGCTCATATGATGGTGATAAAAAAATCCCTGCCGAGGATTTTAACTATATTTTGGAATTGGGGCGTCTAAGCCCAAGCTCGGTAGGTTCTGAGCCTTGGCAATTTTTGGTGTTACAAAATGCCGATTTACGCCAAAAGTTAAAGCCTTACTGCTGGGGCATTCCGACCATGGAAACATCCAGCCACATTGTTGCCATACTTGCCAAGAAAAATGCCCGTTATGACACGCCTTATTTTGGTGAAATCATGGACAGACGAGGGCTTATGGGCGATGACCGTGCCAAAGCATTGGAGGTGTACCAAAAATTCCAAGAACAAGACATCGCCATCTTAGACAGCGAACGCAGTCTGTATGACTGGGCAAGCAAACAAACCTACATCGCACTTGCCAATATGATGACAGGGGCTGCCATGATTGGTGTGGACTCTTGCCCGATTGAGGGTTTTGCTTATAAAGAAGTAAACCAAATCTTGGCAGATGAAGGTTTATTTGACCCAAATGAGTGGGCGGTGTCGGTCATGGTAACATTTGGCTATCGTGATAAAGAGATTAAGCCCAAAGCACGCAAGACTTTTGAGCAAGTTGTGAAGTTTGTGGAATAGTGTTGATTGATTTCAATGATGATTTAATTTTTCCCCTTGCCAAAGCGAGGGGTTTTTATTTATTACTATCAATGTCCAACCTTAAGCATTGGGCATATTTTATACTACTACCTAAAAGTTTGAAGTTGATGAGACAGTGTACCACCATTAAAATAAAACTCACATTCTTTTATGGGTATGGTTGCCATATTATATATTCTTGCATAAAATACTTGAATACAATCATAGTTGTCGTTCACAATAGTAACCATCATCACCAGTGTGGTTATCCATCATAATTTACAATTTTAGGTGAGTTTTATGTTTGACTTATTATCCGGTTTGTTATCTTATGTGGGTGATGATGTTGCAAAAACAAAATCTAAAAAAAAGCAACTCATCATTTCATTAATTTTTGGTTTTTTGATATTTTTAGCCATTTGCATTGAAGAGTTTTTTGCCAATTCAAGTGCAAGTCTAATATTATTTACCTTGGGGTTGAGTTTTTTATCATCAATGCTGATATTTATTTGTTTTTTGATTGCCAATGTATTGAAAAATAAATAGAATTTTATTAGTATGCCACTTTCCCCATAGGTGGTTTGAGCTTTATAAAAAACAAAACATTATGATGAAATATATTATGAAAAAATGCCCTAACTGTCATAAAAAATGTATTGATGTCCTAGAATATTCTGGCAAATGCCCTTGTTGCAAAGAAGTCGTACAAACGCCAGTATTTTTTTCTGCATATCTAATGATTGTCCTGATGATTATTATGTCTGTTGGCGTATATATAAATAGTTATTTTTTGATGACATTTGCTTTTTTAATGATTGTCATCTATAAACTATTTTCCTATCAAATAGATTTACTATTATTTCCATTGGTAGTTAAAAATGAATAACCAATGGCATATTTTAAACCAAAGCTAACCTACCTAAGATAAGTGACTTGATTGGACAGCTCATTACCCATCTCATCATCACTTGGATAATGCAATTTTAATAATCTGCCAAGCTGAGTGATTAGCGTTGTCAAGCCTATTTGCATCTTGCCTTGGCGAAATTGAGCGACCGCATCATCACACATATTTTGCCAATCATCCATATGTGCCTTTTGATCAATACCACGATCAGCGATAATCTCAAGGTTATGCTCACACAAATTGACATACACAAGCACACCAGAATTATACTCTGTATCCCAAACCTTGTGCGTTCCAAACAAATATAAGGCGCGCTCACGACAATCTTGGCGATAGGCATTGGTAATAGGTAAGTGATTTTCAATAATCAGGTAAATCTCCCCATGATGACCCAGCTCCGCCTGCATAATGGCTTGTGTCAATGCAGCTTTGGCAGTTTTGGTAAGCCAGCGATTGTGCAGTGAGGGAATATAAACCATCTGACGAAACAGCCGAGCCAAACTTTTGGTTGATTGAATTGTCTGCATTACCAAGAACCTCCTGCACCGCCGCCACCGAAGCTGCCGCCACCGCCACTAAAACCACTGCCGCCAAAGCCGCCGCTACCAAAACCACCACTTCGCCCACCGCTACCAAAGCCGCCGCTACCACCTGTGATCGGTAAGACACCACGAGCCAATAAAAATATCCATAATATGACTGCAGCGATTATTGCCACAAAAAATCCAGCACCGCTCATCAGTGCCACAATAACAAATCCACCTGCACCAAGGGTTGCACCCAAAAATCTACCAAGGATTGCCCCCAAAAAAGAACCTGCAATCAATGCAATGATAAATAAGCCAATGATATCTATATCCACAGAATCATCAGCCTGAGCATCAGCACGAGCCAAACTTTCAGGGTCAGCTCTTAGGCGTTCATCAATGCGCGCAATCCCTGCTGATAGCCCTTGAGCATAATTGCCTGATTTAAAAGCAGGTGTGATATCATCACGAATAATGCGATTTAATGCCGCATCAGGCAACACGCCCTCAAGCCCATAACCTGTTAGGATATATATCTTGCGGTCATTCACTGCAACGGTAATTAATAAACCATCATCTGTATCTGCTTGGCCTAACTGCCATCGCTCAGCAACAGCAAGTGCATAATCAAAAATATCGGTACCATCAGTACTTGGCACAATCACCAAAGCAGCTTGAGCCAAATTATCTTGATAAATCTTTTGGAGCTGTTCGGTTAAGTGTAGATATTCTGATGGTGTCAATATTTTAGCAACATCAACCACAGGTGTATTTAAAATCAGCTTATCATGGCTGATACTTTGTGCGTGAGATGCTGGTATATTGATGGGCGTTGATTGAACTTGGGCATCTGCTTGATCGGCGGGATTCATTGCTTGCTCAAATTCACGCACAGATTCTGCCAGTGGTGAATTTGGATTGCTTTGGGATGCGCGATTAGCACTGATAATCAGTGCTGTCAAATCATCTTCAGATGCAGGCTCAGAAGCCCAAGCAGTCTCACCAAAAATTAATAAAATTGGTAGTAAAATCGCCATCACCCATCGCTGTATCGCTTGAGTATGAGCGTGCATTTTTTGCATTATCTTAACCACACAAAGCCAATTACTGTGCAGTGCCAGTATTGGTGTTATTACTAAAATTAACCGTAGGTGCCACTGAGATCGCCGCTTCATTTTCAACACTAAAATTAGGCTTAGGCTTCATACCAAATACCATCGCCGTCAAATTGGTTGGAAATTGGCGTACAGTTGTATTATAGGTGCGTACATCTTCAATGTAGCGATTGCGTGCAACCGTAATGCGATTTTCGGTACCCTCAAGCTGTGCTTGTAAGTCTTGGAATAATGCATCCGCCTTAAGCTCAGGATAGCGTTCTGATACCATCATCAAGCGAGACAGTGCTGAGGTCATCTGACCTTGAGCGTCTTGATATTGCTGCATGGCTTGAGGGTCATTCAATACTTCAGGCGTCAGCTGCACACTACCCACACGGGCCCGAGCTTCAGCAACTTCGCTAAATACAGCCTGCTCATGATTAGCATAACGCTCAACAACCTGTACCAAATTAGGTACCAAATCAGCTCTGCGTTGGTATTGGTTAACTACTTCAGACCAAGCGGCAGCTGTTTGCTCATCTTGGGCTTGTAGTGCGTTATAGCCACAGCCCGACAAACTTAATGTCAAGGCAAGTATTGCACTGATGAACAGAGGTTTTTTCATAATCATTTTAAGAATCCCATTTTTTATATTGCTATGATTATACAGTCATTTTTTTTAATCATAAAGATGCTTGTAAATTTAATGTCTAAAATTTAGCAGATTTTGAGTAGATATGGGTAAAATACTCTGTTAAAAACACCCTAAATGCATAAAAAAATGTATACATTAACCATAAAATCATGCGTTTGATGAAATTTTTTATAAAAAAATATAATTTTTACTGGCTTTTCTCAAAATTTTATGGCAAATTGCAATTATCTAAGATAATATGTTTCATGTCACTGGTAAAATGTGGCATTTTTGTATCTCTTGGGCAAATGGATTGGCTATCTATTAACCAACATCCTAGATTGTGATGGATTGATAACATAATTGTGGTCTAATCTCCCAATGGTAAAATGCTTGGGATAAATAAAGGAATATGCGTATGGAAAGCATGATTGATACCCTAAATGGGATTATTTGGAGTCCTGCACTGATTTACCTGTGCTTGGCAGCTGGGCTATTTTATTCTATCTTGACTCGCTTTGTGCAACTGCGTCATTTTAAAGAAATGATTCGTCTGCTTTTTTCTGGCAATCAATCACCTGAAGGCATCAGCTCATTTCAAGCACTGACCGTCTCTTTATCTGGTCGAGTGGGTATGGGTAATATCGCTGGTGTTGCCGCTGCGATTGGTTTTGGTGGCCCTGGGGCTGTATTTTGGATGTGGGTGGTTGCCTTTTTGGGTGCTGCTACTGCATATACCGAATCTACCTTAGCTCAAATTTATAAAGAAAACGACCGTGGCCAGTACCGTGGTGGCCCTGCTTACTACTTTGAGAAGTTCTTTGGTGGTGGGTTTGGTAAATTTTATGGTATTTTAGTCGCCATTTCATTCATCATCTCTTGTGGATTATTCTTACCAGGCGTTCAGTCAAATGGTGTTGTTAAAGCCATCACAGGCATCACAGGTGAAGGTGCTATGGTGAATACTGCATTTGGTGCGGTTGGTACAAATACCCTAGTGGTAACCTTGGTCATGGTTCTTATTTTAGGCTTAATCATTTTTGGTGGTATTAAGCGTATCGCTCGTGTGGCTGAATTTGTTGTGCCTTTAATGGCATTGGGCTATATTTTGATGGCCGTGCTGATTGTTTTATTTAATATCAACCAACTGCCTAATATCATCAGTCTAATCGTTGGCGATGCCTTTACAGCACAAGCAGGCTTGGGAGCTGCGATTGGTTGGGGTGTGAAACGAGGTGTGTATTCTAACGAAGCAGGTCAAGGTACAGGCCCGCACCATGCTGGTGCAGCAGAGGTGGAACACCCTGCACAACAAGGCATGGTACAAGCTTTTTCGGTCTATGTTGATACCCTATTTGTTTGTTCAGCGACTGCCTTTATGATTTTAATGACTGGCATGTACAACATTCAAGGCACACTGCCAGAAGGTCAGTTTTTGGTTCAAAATGTTGATACGGCCACCATCATCAGCGGACCTGCATTTACACAGATGGCTGTTTCTAGCATTTTTGGTAGTTTTGGTAATACCTTTGTGGCGGTTGCGGTATTTTTCTTCTCATTTACCACCATTATGGCTTATTATTATATTGCTGAAGTTAATGTGGCATATTTGACACGCTCAATTAAAACAACAGGGGCTTTATTTTTCATCAAACTGGTGCTTATCTTTGCGGTTGCTTATGGCGCAATCAATAACTCAGGTTATATTTGGAATATGGGTGATGTTGGTGTCGGTTTAACCGCATGGCTTAATATTGTCGGTATTTTGGTGATCTTCTTTATGGCTAAGCCTGCTATTTTGGCACTCAAAGACTATGAAGCCCAACAAAAAGCTGGCGTAACTAAGTTTACTTTTGACCCCATCAAACTGGGTATCAAAAATGCCACTTTCTGGGAAGAACGCAATAAAAAAGAACAAAGCTAATTTTCATCTACCAAACAAAAGTCCCATGATAGCGATATCATGGGACTTTTTTCTGATTTTGGTTATTGTTTGATCAATGCCTGACTGCTTTGATTGTATTATTATGCAATGGATTTAATTAAGTTTTAATGAATTCGCTTTAAGTTTTAAGCAAAAATTTGACCCATCCATTGGGTAAGTCAAATTCATTGCAATAAACTCATCTAAATTAATTAAAAAAGAATTAATTAAAACAGACCCATCGCCTTGGGTGAATAGCTTACCAATAGATTTTTGGTAAGCTGATAATGCTCAAGCATCATCTTATGATTTTCACGCCCAATGCCTGATTTTTTATAGCCACCGAAAGCTGCGTGTGCTGGATAAATATGATAGCAATTTGTCCATACTCGACCCGCTTGAATCGCTCGACCCGCTCGATAAGCCGTTGAGCCATCTCGTGTCCATACACCAGCACCCAGACCATACATGGTATCATTCGCAATTTTTATCGCTTCATCAAAGTCTTTAAAGGTCGTCACTGCCAACACAGGACCAAAAATTTCATCTCGGAAAATTTCCATGCTGTTTTCGCCCTTAAAGACAGTTGGTTCAATATAATAGCCACCATCGACATCATGTCGTACCTCACCGCCTGTCAGCATTTTGGCACCTTCAGACTTACCCTTATCAATATAGCCCAAGATTTTATCTTGCTGCTCTTGGGAGGCCTGTGCCCCAACCATCGTCTCGGTATCAAGTGGATGTCCTGTTTTGATTTTCTTAACACGCTCGACCGCTTTTTTCAAAAATTCTTCAGCGATACTTTCATGAACCAAAGCGCGTGACGGGCAAGTACATACCTCACCTTGATTTAAAGCAAACATGGTAAAGCCTTCCAATGCTTTATCCAAGAATTCATCATCTTTATCCATGACATCAGCAAAGAAAACATTCGGTGATTTACCGCCAAGCTCAAGTGTTACAGGAATGATATTTTGGGTGGCATACTCCATGATCTTTTGACCCACTTCGGTAGACCCTGTAAAGGCAACTTTACCAATGCGTGGATTGGTTGCCAGCGGTTCTCCCACATCAGGCCCATAGCCATTCACCACATTTAAAATACCTGCAGGCAACAAGTCTTCAATCAATTCAATCAAGACCAAAATACTCACTGGCGTTTGTTCGGCGGGTTTTAATACAATACAATTACCAGCGGCTAAAGCAGGTGCGATTTTCCATGCCGCCATTAAAATTGGAAAATTCCATGGAATGATTTGCCCAACCACGCCAATTGGTTCATGATAATGATAAGCGACGGTATCTTCATCAATCTGTGAAATGCTGCCCTCTTGGGCACGGATACATCCTGCAAAATATCTAAAATGATCAATCGCCAATGGAATATCTGCCGCCAATGTCTCACGAATTGGCTTACCATTTTCCCAAGTTTCTGCCACTGCTAATAATTCTAAATTTTCCTCCAAGCGATTGGCAATTTTTAAAAGCAAGTTGGATCGTTCGCTCGGCGTGGATTTATTCCATGTTTGTTTAGCCTCATCTGCTGCATCCAATGCCAGCTCAACATCTTTTTTGTTGGACTTAGCGACTTTTGCAAAGACTTTACCATCAACAGGTGAAATATCCTCAAAATACTCACCATCTACGGGTGCAACCCACTTGCCCCCAATAAAATTTTCGTATTTTTCTTTGAATGAAACTTTACTGTCTTTGGTATTTGGATTGGCATAACGCATAAAACAACTCCTTTGTTATCGTGACTAAGATTTCATTTAACTGTATCAATCAGTCAGTGTTAATAGTCAAACAAGACCCATACTAAGGTGATTGGGTGAACAAATCATCACTTAGTCACTCCATCATGCCTGAATTTTGGGCAAGAAGCAAGTAGATTTTAAGATTAATCAGCCAATACGCCCGATTAATCAACGCTGTCATTTTAAGGTTGTAATAACCAAAAAGCCCAACGAATTGAGCTTTTTTGGTTAAAATAGATGATAATCAATCACTTAAGGCGTTAACGCTTGCTTGAGTGTTTCAGGTTTTGTTTCACCCAATAAAACACGCTCAAGCTTACCTTGATGATAAATCAGTAAAGCAGGCGGCCCAAATAATTGATAACGCGATAAAATCGCACGGCTATCATCAGTTGTTTCTGTAATATCAAGCTTCACCACCTGATAATCATTCATCACAGCTGGGCGGTCAGTAAATAAAGTACGCTCTATAATACGGCATTCAATACACCAGTCGGCCGTTACATCAACAAGCACTTTATCGTGGGCGACAAGAATACGATCAAGTTCTGCGAGTGTTTTGGCATGAATATCTTGGTGAGCTGACAAACTTTGGCTTTGGGCGTGCCACGGACGCCAAGCATCATTAGCACCGATGGTTATGCCATAGGCTAAAATAGCCGCCCAAATCATAGGTATGACAGCCAATAACTTAAATAGTGACTGATGGCGACCAACTGACAAGTATAACCAAGCAGCAACCGCAATAAACCAAAGCATCCATAGACCAAGCATCCAAGTATTTAAAATCACACGCTCAATCAATAATAGCGAAACCCCAAACAGTAAAAATCCGCCTAATGTACGGATGTGCTGCATCCATGCACCTGATTTTGGCATCCACTTGCCTTGAGCAGTACCCAATAAAACCAAAGGTGCTGATATCCCTATGCCTAATGCAAATAAAGCGGCAAACCCAAAAAAGACATTTCCACTCGCAGCAACAACGGTCAATGCACCCGCCATCGGAGCAGAAACGCAAGGTGATACCACCAAAGCGGATAATAAACCTGATAAGTAGCTACCACCCATGGTGCCTAGTCGATTGTCTGCTGCTTGAGACTTTAAGGATAACTGATTGGAAATGGCACTTGGTAGGCGAATATTAATCCAGCCCAGCATAAATAAAGCAAAAATTGCAAATAAAAGTGCGGCGCCTATCAAGACCTCAGCACGCTGCAACCAAGTTGCAATGCCAAGCGCTTGACCAAACCAAGCAATCAGTGCCCCAAGTAATCCATAAGCACTAGCAACGCCCACGCCATAAGCCAAAGATAACACAAAACCTCGTTTGGCATCAGATTTGGCATGTTGTCTGGCAACAATATTAGCGACAATCGGAATCATCGGATACACACAAGGCGTAAAAGCAAGCAGTATGCCCGCCAAAAACAATAGCCCAATCGTTAAAATTGGTGACATGCGTTCATCACTGATTGTGGGCAGCGTATGATCAAGCGCAAATCGGTTTTTTTGTACCGCATTTATCTGTATATCTTGATTGGTATCAGCCTCACTATTGTCATCGACAGGTGGCATTTGTGTTTGGGCTGAAGGCTGCTCATCAGGTTTAACAAAATCTTGAACAACTGCCTCATCTTGAGTGATGGCAGATGCTGCTGTTTGAGAAGAGGTATCCTGATTGTGAGGGGCTATTTGAGTGGTGGGGCTATCATGTTTAGTTGCAGTTTGGCTGGCAGATGCAGCTTGCCCATCATGAGCATTTAGGCTGATTTGAACAGTCGTTGTTTCAGGTGGATAACAAAGCCCAGCTTTTGCACAGCCCTGCCAACGAATCTGAACAGACTGTTTTTGAATACCAGTTTGGCTTGATAGCTTAATTTTTGCTGTGACATTTTCTTCAAATACAGGCGTAATACCAAAATTGGGATCGTCAATCATGGTAGGTGTTTTATCAAATTTCCACGACCCTGAACTCACTCCTTCAGGCAGTGTCAATGATAAGCGTTCTTGATACACATAATGCTTCGGTGTTACAACAAAATTCACTACAAGTTCATCACCTACTTGAGATGATGAAACCTTAAACGCTTCATGAACAGGCAAAAACTTTGGCTGGCTGGTATCCCCAAATAGCGATGCCAAACCATTGGCAGATGCTGGTAAGGCTACGCCAACTGATACCGCACCGACAATGGATACGCCCAAAGCTGCAGAATAAATCCAATTTTTTAGTACTGGCATATGACACCCAAAATAACGAAAGTCGAAGATGACTTATTAAGGTTGGTTTGATCAAATTGGACAAATTATAGCATGCTTGTCTTGCTTAATTTTTGCTAACCTGCCATCAAATCCAAAATTATGCCAATTGAGTTTATCTTTGACTGATGATGTTAATGTTATTTTTGGTCGTCGTCTGGATGATTAAAAGCATCTCGGCGACTGTCTTCAAATTCAACCCAAACTGCACTGACAACGGCGAGAAGCACCGCAAAACCCAGTCCTAAAATCCAAGCAAAATACCACATAACCTACCTTTTTTATATCATATGAGATCTAATGGTTCAATGATGGCTAAATATATCAATTGCCTTTATGGTCATACAGCTTAATATAGCGTTTTTCCATTTTCTTTAATATAGGCTTTAGTAACCTTACCACGCATCACCGCATAAGCCCAACTGGTATAAGTCAATACCAAAGGCAATAAAATAACAACAACAAAAAGCATGACAAGCAAAGTAAAATGGCTTGAGGTTGCATCCCAAACTGTCAAGCTTGAGCGTGGGTCGGTAGAAGATGGCATATAAAATGGAAATAATGCCGCCCCTGTGGTCGCAATGATGCCCAAAACTGCCAAGCTTGAGGCAATAAAAGCCAGCAAAGTGCGTTCTATTTTTAATAAGATAATTACCATCACTGGCATCAAAATCCCCAAAGTGGGTAATGGCCACAGCCAAGGATAATCATAAAAATTGGTCAGCCAAGCACCTGATTGGATTTGAACTTGTTTTGATAAAGGATCAATAACCGCACCGCCATCAATATCACCAACTAATAAATAGCCATCTAGCGATTGCACCCAAAAGCCTGCTATGGCAAATAACAGCGAGGTAGCCAATGCTGCAAGAGTGGTCGCTGTTTTTGCATAAGATTGGATACTTTCAGTGGTTCGGTGTGCCAAATATACACCACCTTGCATCGTCAGCATTGCCACACTCACCACGCCACACAAAAGTGCAAAAGGTGTTAAAAGTTCAATAAACGACCCTGAATAAGTTGATACTAAATTTTGGTCAAAATGAAATGGTGAACCAAGCAATAAGTTTCCAAAAGCGACGCCAAAAATTAAGGCGGGTACTGCAGAACCAATAAACAACAGCCAATCCCAAGTATGACGCCAACGATCATTTTTTATCATACTGCGATATTTAAAACCCACAGGGCGAAAAAATAATGCCCACAATGCAGCGATCAACGCCCAGTAATAGCCACTAAATGCTGTCGCATAAACCAAAGGCAGTGCTGCAAAAATTGCACCCCCTGCAGTCACAAACCAAACCTGATTACCCTCCCAATGAGGTGCTACCGTATTAATAATAATACGACGCTCGATATCACTACGACCGACAAACGGTAGCAGTGTACAAACGCCAATATCATGCCCATCCATGATGGCAAAACCAATGAGTAGTATACCCACAATCAGCCACCAAACCAGCTTTAATAGCTGATAATCAAATAAGTCATATAACATGGCTACACCCCCTGTTCATCAGATGGGCAAATCAAATGCACTTGGGTCTTTTCACCATCATATCTGCCCGTGCCAAGACTGGCAGGACCAAGGCGTACATACTTGACCATCAAAAATACTTCAACAATCCCCAGTATTGTATAAAAAAGTACAAACCCAGCCAAAGATAATATCACATGACCAGCATCAATGTTTGAAACAGATAAATGCGTGGGTAAAATGCCATACACCGTCCATGGCTGACGACCATATTCTGCGACAAACCACCCTGCTTCTATGGCAATCCAAGGTGCAGGAATCATAATCATGGCAAATTTAAGCAGCCAAGGTTTATGAATAAAGTTGCCTTTTAGACTAAAAAATAAACACAGCCCATACAAGATAAGCATTAATACACCCATACCCACCATCAGGCGAAATGACCAAAACATCGGGGCTACCCTTGGTATGCTATCATCAACCGCTTTTGAAAGCATCTGTGGCGTAATCTTTGCCATATCATCTGTATATTTTTTTAAAAGTAGCCCAAAACCTAGGTCTTTTTTATGTTCTTCAAAAATATCAATCAGTGCTTGCGGATTTTTGACACCATTTAGCTTATTTTGACGCATCAAATCAAGTGCACTAACAGCAGTCACGCCATTGATGATACGGCTAGTATTGAGCTTTTTAATATCTTGAATACCCAAAATCTCAGTATCTATTGACCGAGTGCCAATCACTCCCATAACATAAGGGATATGCAAAGACCAGTTATTTTTTTGTTCTGCTTCATTAATATCTGCAATGAGATTAAAGCCTGCTGGTGCTGGCTCTGTTTCCCACATTGCCTCCATAGTTGCAAGCTTGGTTTGTTGAGCTTGTCCAATGGAATAGCCAGATTCATCACCCAAAACAATGGCGCTACATATTGCTGCAAAACCAAATGCAGCAGCGACATGAAAGCTTCTTTTTGCAAGAGCAACATCACGCCCTTTAAGCAAATACCATGCTGAAATACCAAGAACAAATGACGCACCCGTCACATAGCCTGCTGATACGGTATGTACAAATTTATTTTGGGCATCAGGATTTAAGAAAATTTCAGCAAAACTGACCATCTCCATACGCATGGTGTCATAATTAAATTCAGCACCAACAGGGTTTTGCATCCAACCATTTGCCACCAAAATCCACAATGCCGATAAGCTGGTACCCAAAGCCATCAATAAGGTGGTTGTAAAATGTTGTAACCGTGACATTTTATCCCAGCCAAAGAAAAATAGCCCAACCATGGTAGATTCAAGAAAAAATGCCATCAACCCTTCAATAGCCAGTGGTGCACCAAATACATCGCCCACATAATGTGAGTAATATGCCCAGTTAGTACCAAATTGAAATTCCATTGTGATGCCTGTGGTAACCCCAAGCACAAAGTTAATTCCAAATAATTTGCCCCAAAAACGAGTCATATCTTTCCAGATTTGTTTACCTGTAATTAAATAAACAGCCTCCATGATGACCAAAAGCCAAGTCATCCCAAGTGTTAATGGCACAAATAAAAAATGAAATAATGCTGTTGTTGCAAACTGTAGGCGTGATATATCAACCAAATGCTCGGTAATCATACCAAGTCCCCTAAATATAATATAATAAATTTCATGTCCAAATCATCGCTGTTATCGGCGTGTTTTAGCCATGACAAGGCACGATGCAGGCGTAAATTTAACTCATTAGAATTGGTCTAGCATGATTATTTCCATTAAAATTTATTTTTAGTTTAGTCTATCACAAAAAAACGGCACAAGAAAAATCTTATGCCGATTGTCTTACTTTAATGCTCTAAGTCTAGCCATGGCACTGTCCATGTTATTTTTACCAACATCATCTGCAACCTTAGTCATCAGCTTATCTGTACTGTGCCTCATCGCATACATAGCAGATAAACTTTCTTTGACATTTGACAATGCTGTTTTTACATCTTGATAGCCTGTTTGGCTAAGTTTATCAATCGTTACCTTTGAGAAATCAAACATTTGATTAAACCCACCCATATCAATGCTTGGGCGAATCTCTATCACTGAGACACCCCCAAAATCATGCCGATGCCATAGACTACCCCCATCCAAATGTACCACAATAATATGTGTACATCCTGCCTTTATCAAAGGTTCTATCGGGGTGTTGCCCTGTGATTTTAGCATGCCTGCTTGCCCGCCATCTGTATAACGCCCACCTGCTCTTTTTTGGGCTTCAAACAAAAGGGGTATGGCGGCAGATGCCAAAATCATCTCTTTTTGCTCATTTTCTGACAAGGACTGGATATGCAAAAACTCCGCAAGGCGATTTTCCTTACCCAAAACTTCTGTCTTAAACAGGTCTTTAACACCAGAGAACACATCATATAACGCCCCACCTTGATGATTTTGCGGATAGACCGCAACATGAAGTGGTAGAGAAGTCTGTAAAGATTGGATATCCAAATACTTATCCATTTTTTCTCTTAACACTTTATCACTACACAAAGAATGAATTTCGGCAATATCCGACATCCAGAACAAACAAAGAAAAGGATTTAATCTTAGACCTGCCGATGCTAGGAGTTTGACATAAGTGGAAAAATGCTTAAAATTAGGCAAATCCAATCGTATTTTAGCATCAAAAGGGATTGGATTTTGCTCGCTTAGTGCATGCCACAGCTCAATCAGTCTATCTGTTCCCACATCAAGGCTTGGAGCGGATGCCAATACCGCCCCATTTAATGCCCCAATACTTGTACCTGCTATCATGTCCACATTGACATTCATCTCACGTAACGCACGCATGACACCAACATGATACGCACCCTTGGCACCACCCCCTGATAGTACAAGCCCTACTGTTGAAGTTGCCATATTCTCTCCTTAGATATCAAATACATTGGCGGACATACGGCGAACCAAACGCTGACTGTCTATCATTGGCAGACTAATGTTTTTATACTTTGTTTGCTCTGGCTCATCTAGCATAGGGTATTGCGTGGCGGTAAACACCATGCCGTAGTTTGTCGGGTCTTGCCATGACCAATCACCTTGATACGCCACCGCTTGACCGAGTGCTTGGGCTTTGGTGGTGGTCGGTGCGGTAAGCCATGTGTCTTTTGGTAAGTCTCTTTGAGCAGATACGCCGAGCAGATTTTTTTGGATAACAACCATTTCATTCATGAGCGTATCTAGACATTGTTCTTTTTCATGGTTTGATAACGTGCCAACATAATAACCAAAATCACCCCATTTTAGGCTATCTAGCACCGAAAAGCATTGAGCCATTGGCGATAAATCAGACAATCGCTCCGCTTCCCAGTTTTTTAGCACTGCTTGGCGTTGAGTGTTGGCACGGTCTTTGAGTTCCAGGCGAAACACACGACTGTCCAGCTCTTGAAATCTATCATCAACCAATTCTTTAAAATCCGCCACAAAGTGAGCAATCTCTGCCATGTTGTTTTGAGTATGGCTAAGAGCTTCTTTTAAACCAGAGATTGCCACTGCATGAGCTTGGTTGTGATATGATAATTCTTTGAAATAATCTCGGCACGCTTCTAGCCCTGTCAGCAAATGGTCGTTGATGTTATTTTGGGTCATTTGGGCTTTACCTGACAATAAGAATAAATTGCGTGCGAAAAAACCTGAGTTTGACGCTCGGCGATGATTTTGGGTGTTAATGGCTTTGGCGGTATCTAGCCCATTGACAAAATCTATCATCATTTTGTCTTTGATATAAGGCAAAGCGGTCTCAATGTCAGCTTTGTGATTAATGAGTTGCATGATATATTCTCTATTTTATCAAATAATAAAATGCAGGGTCGTTGTTACCCCTACATGGTACGATTTTAATTATGTATTGCTTGTTTATGCAATTTCTTGCACATCAAAAATCCGAGCAATACTATCCCAGTCCTCTTTGACTTCATCATGGACTTTTTTGTTTTGCATGATAGCTTTGTAATATTGCTCTTTTTCTTGAATATTGCGAGAAGTATGATGTTTTTCCTGCTCCATACCTTGCTTAAACTCAGCAACAATATCATCTATCGTGCTTTCAAATTTGTTGATATGATAAAGACCTTGGTAAAGTAAAGCTGATGTCTTTTCTTGAACCTGATCTTTTAAAGGTAAGATAATCTCATCTTTGATAGACTCGGTTAATTGCTTGGTCATTTCATCAATGTAGATAGTATGGGTCTCATAATCAACTTTATCATTCCCCCATGATTGACCAAACAAGCCACCAAGCCCTCTTTTGAGACTGCCCCAAACACCTGATTGTTTTCTTGTCCCTGTATGTGTTTCGGTTTGTACATTAAGTTTAAAGCGATTTAATCTCCCTGCGTGTTTTTTTAACTCACCCATAGGATTAAATTCAATACGCAAATCCACCCCTTTTTTGGCGAAGTCATCACTCATTTGTGATAAGATTTCTAAGCAATCTTGCTGGACATCTTTTACCACTTCTACAACCTGGTTTTCGCTCTTTTTCAAAATCTTAGTGAAAGAACTCATGATGTTGTTTTGTGCATAATGAACCAGTTGCTGTTCTAATTTTTGCTCAAAACTTTGCAAATCACTCATTTCAGAAAAGATAAGTTTGTTGCCGTCTGACTTCGCTCGCTCTCTTAACTTATCTAGATCTTCTCTTTCTTTTCTTAGGGTTTCTGGGGTTTCTTTGCTTGCTAGTCTTAGTAGATATCTTAGACTTCGATTTTTTCCGACCAACTCGTCTTGTTCCTGTTTTATATCTTCATTTTCTCTCCCCAAAAATTCCTCAATGGTTAATTTGGCTTGGTTATTAAGTAACTTAATCTTATCATCGAGATTGATATTTTTATCAATGTCTTGTTTAACCTGCTCAATTTTGTTAGAGATTTTTTCTCTGTCTGCTTGCAAATCAGCGAGTCTATTCTCCAAAGATGTAATGGTTTGGTTTAGCTCATCAATCTCTTTTTGGGTCATTTCTCCTTTTTCGGCAAACATATTGCTAATATTTAGTTTGTTGTTAAGGTTGTTAAACACATCATTTGCTTCCACCAATGCCGACTGTATGGCAATCAGCGGTGCGTTCTTTTGCATATTAATGATAACCTTTTCAATCGGTTCTTGCATCAGACTGTCATCAAGAAAGCCTTGAATGTCTTTGGCAAGCTCCTCAGGCGTAATGGCATTATAAGTCTGCTCTGGTCGTCTGCCGTAGAGCTTACTTGCAAAATCCCCTACCCAATTTTTGGCATCATAGGCAGGCTTTTCGCTTTTTAGGGCAGTCGTCATGCGATAACCCAAATAGGTATCATAGGCAGAAATGGGATAGATGTTATCTAACTCAATTTTGTCTTTTAATAGGTTGTTAAATATGTGTTTTTTGGTACTGTCTTTATCGTCCGAATTGGCGTTTTTTTGGTCAAATTTATTGACTAGGGCGAACAGACGGTTCTTTTGAATGGTGGGGATTTTATCTATTTGTGCCTTGATGTCCGCTTCGGCTTGGGAATTGAGTTGTGTGTAGTCAAGCACCACCATCACCGCCGAGCTACGCTCCAACTGCTCCTCTAATGATGTAATCAGCTCCTCTTGCCCCGCCTCGTTAGGGCCTGCGGTGTCTAGTAACATAAAACGCCCATTGGTATCTGTATCTACCGTGATGTTAAATGCCACTTCAATCATGGGTAGGTTTTTAAAATTTTTATAATCGTCAAAGGGGAATTTGATACTACTACCCTGATTTTCTATATGCTTGGCAAGTCGTACCAAGTCATTGAGTCGTTTTAAGAATTCAAAAATATTCTCTTCGCCCATGTACTCATCTTGAAATTTATTACCCAAATCAATAAACTCAATGAGTTCTATCATTTCTTTATTGTCTTGATAGTCGTCTTTGATGTTAAGCTGAGAAATACTGGGTCTAATGGTGTTTAAAAAGCCATTTAAGGTTGATGAGTTGATTTTTAATTTTGGCGTATGTTGCTCGGCATTGTGACAGATAAGTGTCGGCAAGGCAGTCATAGGACGATTGCGGTTGGGCATTATTTCACGCCCTACGATGGCATTAATGGTGGTAGATTTGCCTGCTTTCATCGTACCAACAACAGCAAGCACCACATCAAAGTTTTGTAATTTAGCAATCTCACCGTTTAGTTTTTCTGCAAAATTAATGGTCTTATCATAGTTCAAAATACCGTCTTGATTAACACCATTTCTTTTATCACGCTCCAAGTCGTCTTTTAGGTTATCCAAAATGCCAATTTGTTTTTGCAAAATGGCAATCAAGGTGTCTTTATAACCGTTGATTTCGGCTTGGGTTAGGGTTTCATAAGTTTGACTCATGGTTTGTTACTCCGTTTGAACAAAGAAAGAAAGTTAAAAAATCGTGGATAGCCATGTCCTACACTGGGCATCTTATGCAGCCCCACACTCTCAGCACATCGCCCACAATGGCTGGGCAACGCCCACATACAGTCGGACTTTGGCAAATAATAAAAAAGGTAGATTTACCGCCTTATATCCACCGCCTGAAGCGGTGGTTTTACGGCGGTGATGGATAAAAGCTGTTATTATCCAAAAAAAACAGCTTTATATTTTGATGACATCAATCAAAATAACCCATCCATGAGCGTTATCAGTGTAAAACTTGAATTATTATAGCCAATATTCCTAACAAATACTATGTACAACTAAAAGCTAAGTCATTTTTAAAAACAAATAATCAAATAACAACACACCAAATCAGCGACTTGATGTGTTTGTTAGATTCATATAAAATCAATGATGAGATGGTACTTTATCCATATCAATATCAGGGTGTTTGCTCAGATGTAGTGCAGAGATGATCAAACCACCCCAAATTGCCACCATGGCAATCATCATCACTATCAGCGCTAAAGTTCCCATTATAAAAACTCCTTATTATTTTTCATGAGATGAATGACCTTTGATTCGTGGTAATATCAGTGCCAAAATTGCACAGATAATAACCACTCCCCAGCCAAAGATCAGCTGTACATTAGCTGGATAACCGCCATAACCTTCGGTTAATAATGATTTAAGCGTCAAGCCCAAAGTAACAATCAAAGCAATCGGCGTCACAATTGTCAGCATGAATGACCAAATCGCACCCACTTTCACACTTGAGATGGCATTGATATGATTAATCAATTCAGGCAGTTTATTGCGATTAAACCAAGTTACCCAAATGATAGATAAAATGGCACCAAAAACAATACCAATATTATTCACAAAATTATCGATTACATCCACAAATGTGATGGCATTTTGAGAGCCGAATAATGCAATTGAAATGATGGCTGAACCTAAACCCACAACAGTAACTGATTGATTTTTTGACCAGCCAAATTTATCCTGAACGGCTGAAATGGGTACTTGTAGGATTGATACCATGGAAGTTACGCCAGCAACGAACAAAGAACCAAAAAATAAAATACCCACCAAGTTGCCAGCATCACCCATGGTTGAGATGATTTTTGGGAATGCGATGAACGCCAAACCGATACCACTTGAAACCACTTCAGAAACTGGTACGCCTGATGCCTGTGCCATAAATCCCAAAACAGAGAAAATGCCAATACCTGCCAAAAGCTCAAACGATGAATTGGCAAAACCAACCACCAAGCCAGACCCCGTTAGATTGGCATTGCGTTTTAGATAAGATGCGTAAGTCACCATAATACCAAAGCCAATTGACATCGAGAAAAACACATGTCCATAAGCCGCCAACCAAACCTTAGGGTCTGCCATTTTTTCCCAATTAGGTGCAAAAAAGGTATCCAAACCTACCGTTGCACCTGGTAGCGTTACCGCACGAGCAACCAATACGCCAAACATCACTATTAATAAAGGAATGAAAATTTTATTTGATAGCTCAACACCCTTTTTAATACCACCATATAAAATCAATAATACCATCACCCAAACAACCACCAAGCCAATCAATAGCTGAGATGAATAAGCCATGGTTAATTCACTGGCATTTTGTAGATAGGTATTAAAGAAAAACCCTTCGGTATCCTCACCCCATTGCTGACCCACTGCAAATAGCGTGTAGTTACCAGCCCAGCTTAGAACAGACGCATAATAAATACCGATAATGGTACAAACTGCTACTTGCCACCAGCCAATACCTTCCGCTGATTTGATAAAGCGGCGGTAAGCTGTCGGCGGTGCACCTTTATATTTTTGACCCATAACATAATCTAAAAACAACAAAGGAAATCCTGCTGTTGCCAAAGCAATCAAATAGGGTAAAAAAAATGCACCGCCACCATTTTCATAAGAAACATAGGGAAAACGCCAAATATTCCCCAAACCAACAGCCGATCCGATGGCTGCCAAAATAAAGCCAGAGCGTGCTGACCAACTTTCTCGTTGCGCCGACATATAAGCTCTCCTTAAAATTTATCTCCGCTTTTGATGAGTTGTCATCATCGATTGCAAATGATTTTTCTAATTTTATAACGGTGATTCCATAAAATCCGAACGCATAAAGCTCATCAATCCAAATCACCACACCTTTTTTATTGTTGTGTTTTATTCCTATCAATTAAGATAAGCCGATGGCATCAAACCATCTTTGAATCAAAAACCACGACCATAGTTTGTATGAACTTAATAAAAAAGTCAAACAAATCTGATAATCAATATTAAAAAAACCTGCAACAAGTCGTTACAGGTTTGACACATACAGTCAATGATTTAAATAAATTAACATCATCTAAATCGTTAATAAAAAAATCAATAAATATTCATCTTTTTTTGATTTATCGAACCAAACCACGCTTACTATTGTTGATTGAATCAATGAGTAATTGAATTTTTGGTTCTTTTTTAACCAGTTTTGTCAGTTCATCCAATGCTTCATTACGCAATAACCCTGAACGAAATACCAACCGATACGCTTCATCAAGTGCTTTAATGGTGTCTTGTGACCACCCTTTTCGACGCATACCCTCTTTATTTAGACCATGTGCTTTGGCAGGGTTACCAGATGCCATAACATACGCCGCCACATCTTTGACAATCAAGCTTGCACCACCCACCATGCTATAATCATCGATACGGCAAAACTGATGTACGCCAGACTGACCGCCAATAATCACATGATTACCAATATGCGCATGACCAGCAACGCCCACATTATTCGCCAAAACATTGTCATCACCCACAACGCAATCATGAGCGATATGCACATTGACCATCAGCAGATTTTGATTGCCGATGCGTGTGATACCACGATCTTGAACCGTACCTCGGTGAATGGTACAAGCTTCACGAATACGATTATGGTCACCAATTTCAAGGTAAGTAGGCTCGCCTGCGTATTTTAGATCTTGTGGGTTTTCGCCAATACTTGCAAATTGATAAATATCATTATGCACACCAATTTTGGTATTTTCACCAATGATAACATGACTGCGTAATACCGTATGTGCGCCAATTTGGCTATTTTTACCAACGATACAATAAGGACCGATGATCGCCGAATCCTCTATCATCGCAGATTTATCAATAATCGCTGTGGGATGAATCGTCATGGTTACCTCTTAAAATTTATCTCAAATGATTGTAAAATTTTAATCATTTGACGCCATCCACCTTTTGGCGAGCAATCATAATTTCAGCACTGCAAGTTAATTGACCATCAACATGGGCGGTACACTCAAATTTATAAATATCTCGTTTATTCATCAAAACCTTTGAGCGAATAACCAGCTGATCGCCTGAGGTAACAACTTTTTTAAAACGCACTTTATCCACACCTGCAAACAAGTATAGATAACCATCATCAGCGGTCTGCCCTGCACTGATGAAACCTAAAATACCCGATAGCTGTGCCATTGCTTCAACTTGTAGTACACCTGGCATGATTGGATTATCTGGAAAATGACCGTTAAATAACTCTTCATTAATACTGATATTTTTATATCCTGTGATCCACTCATTGGGTTTACAAGCGGTCACTCGGTCAATCAGCATGAATGGATAGCGATGCGGCAAATAATGCTTAATTTGGTTATAGTGCAGTGGCAATGTGATACCACGATCACTCAATGCGTGAATATCAGCAGCCTCTAATAAATCAAAATCAATGTTTGAAACAGACATAAATTTCCTTATGAATAAAAGGATAAAAGATTATTTTTATTTACCCATACCCAATTCAATCAATCAACAAAATGAACACACCCAGCTTAGTAACCAATCAAACTTTGGGTTATTTTTCACCCATTTGACGAAATCTTGCCGCCGCACGCCGCCACTTTAAAGAAGGCATAGCAGCAGTACCAGAAGAGTAACTTCCTGATTTTTGGATATTGGCAATGACCATACTCATACTGGTAATGGTGACATCATCAGCGATTGTCAAATGCCCACTGATACCCACCGCACCACCAATCAGGCAATTTTTACCGATTTTGGTGCTGCCTGCAATGCCACAGTTGGCAGCAATGGCTGTACCACGACCAATATGAACATTATGAGCAATTTGTACCAAATTATCAATAATCACATCATCACTAATGACAGTATCATCCACCGCACCACGATCAATACAGGTATGGCTGCCAATACGCACATGATTACCAATAATCACTCGCCCCAGTTGTGCAATACGCTGCCACTGTCGTCCATCTTTCGTTGCCACAGGAGCAAAGCCAAACCCTTCTGATCCAATGTTTGCATGGCTATGAATGCGTGTTTGCTCGCCAATGATACAATCATGATGAATAACAGCAGCAGCATCGATTTGACTGCCTGCACCGATTTGGGTACGCTCACCGATAATCGCACCTGCACCCACCACAACGCCATCAGCCAAAACCACTTTTTCACCAATGACGGCGTTTGCACCAATACTAACTTGATTACCAATAACAGCTGAATCTGCAACGATTGCCGTGTGGTGAATGCCTGTCACACATGAAGAGACGAACAGTGTACTAACACATGCATAGGCCAAATAAGCATCTTTGACCAATACATATAAACACTTAGGGTTAATCGTCCGTGCTTCATTGATGAATTGTTCGGATAATAGTACAACTCCTGCATTTGTTTGATTGAGTTCATCAAGATATTTTGCTTTTGCCAAAAACGCAACTTGATGCTTGGTGGCTGCCGATAAATTTGCCACGCCTGTTATCTTAATACTGCCATCAATATCATCTTTATTAAGCACGCTCTGATATTTTTCGATGGCAGTCATCATTTCATGAAGACTTGGCATTAAAAGACACTACCAATCTGGAACTGTACCGTATCAGTCTGGTCATTTTGTTTTTTATTTAATGGCTTGGCATAGCTAATAGATAAAGGACCAATGGGCGTATACCAAGTTGCACCAACACCAGCACTATAACGCAACTGTTTATCTTGGGTTAGTAACGGGCGATTGGCTGCTTTTGCATTTTGTTCAGCTGTTGCTTGTGGGTCTTTAAATTGAGTTAAATCAATGGTTTGTTTATCCATACCTGTTGTATCAAAAACTTGACCACCCTCAATGAATATCACTGGACGCACCTGATCTATCCAATCACCTTTAAATGGCAAAGGTAAAATCAGCTCACTGCCAAAAGTTGCCAAAGCATTACCGCCAACAACCTCTCCTAGTGTGGTTTGTTGACCACGACGAGCTGTCAAATAGGCTTGTGAGCGTGGACCCAAAGAGGATTGATCATAGCCACGAACCGAACCATAGCCGCCTGCATAGAAATTTTCATAAAATGGTAAATTATTGCCATAGCCTAACTTGGCGTATCCACGCAAGACTGATTTTTTGATAAATGGGCGATAGATATTGCCTTGATAAACCACTTTTTGATGAGTTTTATCACCAAAACCAACCGTCAAATCCACAGAATGACTCATGCCTTGGGTTGGAAATACAGGGCGATCTAGACTTGAATAATTCCACCCTAAAGTGGCATTGTAGGTTGTGTAATCATGCTTAAAATCAGGAATGCCATTATTATCCACTTGGATTTTGCCACCATCTGCCATCAGCTGCTTGACATTACTAATGCCCATAAAACGACCGCCACGAAGTTTGGTATTGTCAGCATTCAGACCAAAGCTAATTCGTTGATTTTCATCAATCGGATATCCATAGCTTAATGAGCCGCCATAAGAATCAAGTACATAATTACTAATATTCTTGTTATCATACTTGGTTTTACGATAGTAGCCACTTAAGCTTTGCGAGACACCATTAACAGTAAAGTATGGGTTGGTCATACCCAAACTATACACCTCACGGGTCTCAGAGCGAGAAAACGAAGCATTGACGCGCTTACCTGTACCCATAAAGTTATTTTGAGAAACATCAAACTGAAAAGTTACACCACCACTTTGAGAGTAGCCTGCTGCGATGGTTGATGATCCTGAAGGTTGTTCTTCAACCACAAAATTCACATCAACCTGATCGGGTGAGTTCGGTACTGGACGAGTATCAACGGTAACATTTTTAAAAAAACCAGTCCGCATCAAGCGTGCACGAGATAGCTGGATTTTTTGATTAGATGCCAACGCACCTTCAAGCTGTCGCATCTCACGGCGAAGTACTTCATCTTGGGTCTTAAAGTTACCTGTAAAATTAATACGGCGTACATAGACAGGGCGTACAGGGTCAATATAATATTCCACATCAACCGTACGACTTTCATCATTAATGCGTGTTACAGGACGGATTTGAGCATAATAATAGCCATCGTCACCAAATTTGGTACTGATATTGTTTGTTGTTTGCTCAAGCATGGCTTGTGAAAACCCGTCTTCTGCTTTGAATTTAAGCAGTGCTTCAAGTTCTGCTTGAGTATAAGTTAAATTACCCAAAAACTGTGTCTGTCCAAAGCGATATTGCTCACCTTCATGCAATGAAATTTCAATAAAGATACGGTTTTTATCTTCATTAATATTAAGCTTGGCATCTTTAATCTCAAAACGCACAAACCCTGCATTGAGATATTTAGCACGCAAATTCTCTAAACTGGTAACCAGCTTTTCTTGAGTATAACGGTCAGCTTTAGACAGTGGATTGATTTTATTATCCTTAATCGCAAGCACATCAATCAAATCTGCATCGCTAAAATGCTGATTGCCAATGATATTAATATCAACCACCCGTGCAGGTTTACCTTCAGCAAAGGTCATATCAAGCTTAACACGATTACCATCAAGCATTGTCTGTTTGACAGTAATTTCGGTATTATAATAGCCTTGTGATATATATTGATTGGCAAGCTCGGTTTCAATCATCTGTACCGTGGCTTGTTTTAGTGGTTGACCCACTGCTAAGCCAGCATTTTTTAACCCTTCTTGTAGACCTTCTTTTGGAATTAAGCGATTGCCCTCAAAATTAATCTCAGCAATTAACGGTCTTTCGGTTACCTGATAGATGATACGCCCTTCTTGATGATAGACTTGCACATCCGAAAAATTGCCTGTTGCATAAAGTGCTTTGACACCATCAGCCAATTGTGCTTCACTCACCACTTGACCCAAGCGAAACGGCAGCACGCTTTGTAAGCTTTCAATGGTCACTCGCTGTAGTCCTGTGATGGCAATGTCATTTGCCACAAAATCCGCCGCTTGTGCATGAGTTGACATTACCATCATGACAGCCATTGTCATTGCACTGACCTGAAAACCTTTAAAATATGAATTACGCATAAGTCTATCCAAACTTAATTTTTAAAATTTCTAAAAATAAGGTATAAAAATGTATCAAAAATTTTCTACACCAAAATTTATATTGTGTAAAGGTAAGCCAAAAAGTTAAATTTGGCAAGTATTTCAGCTTAAAAAAGCCAAAAATTTTGTTAACAGTACGATAAATCAAAACTTAGCCAAAAAATCGCATGATATCGTTACTGATTGCAAGTAACATGAAACAAAAAAGCAATAACGCACCCGCTTTAAATGCCGCCATCTGCACCGCTTCATTCATAGATTTACCCATAATCCATTCATAAGTATAAAATACCAAATGCCCACCATCTAACACTGGAATGGGTAAAAGATTCAGTACTGCCAAACTTAAGCTGATGATTGCAGCTGTCGATAATACTTCTTGAAATCCCAACTCAAAACTGGTCTTAGAAACATCGGCAATGGCTATGGGGCCTGATAGGTTTTCAATGCCAATCAATCCTGTAATCATCTTGCCCATCGCATCCAAGGTCATCATTGATAAATCATAAGTTCGTCGGATGGCTTGGGTGAATGCCTCACCGACACCATATTGAATCGTCATACGATATTCATCAGGAATGAGCGTATCGGTATCAATTTGGGGGCGAATACCCAGTTGACCGACCACGCCATTTTGTGTCTTTACACCACGGGGCATTAATTTTAAATCAACCTGCTTACCTTGACGCATGACTGTCACATCAAGCATGGTTTCTGGATTTTCCTGAATAATCTTGGTGGCACTTAGCCAATCATTGATTGGTTCGCCATGAATAACCGTGAAGACATCGCCAGTTTTTAGACCCATCAACGCACCAGCACCGTCAGAAAGCACCTCGCCGACCACAGGTGAAATGATGGGTTGATAAGGTAAAATACCCAAACTACTTAAAGGATCATTAGGCTCACGATGCTCTTTGGTCTGCATAAAATGCAAAACCTTGGCAGTTTTTTGAAGTACTTGCCCATCACGATTGACACCAATGTGAATGGTGGTACTTTCACCCATTTTAGATGCCAATGCGTAGGCGGTCTGCTGCCAAGTATTGACTGATTTTGAATCGATACTGATAATTTTATCACCAACTACCAAACCACTGGCAGCCGCAGGTGAATTGTCAATAATTTCACCAATTCGGGTGTTAAGCTGCTCACTGGGTAATAAAAATAGCACCCAAAACAGCCCAATGGCAATCAAAAAATTCATGACAGGGCCAGCTGCAACGATGGCAATTTTTTTTAAAGGGTGCTGATGATTAAACGCAACTGACTTTAATTCATCTGCGACAGATTCTTGACGACCGTCCAGCATTTTAACATAGCCGCCCAAAGGAATGGCGGCAATTTGGTAGCGTATGCCTGAGCGTTTAGAAGTCCAAGCAAGCAGTTTTGGCCCAAAACCAATTGAATATGTTTGTACCTTAACCCCACATAAACGAGCAACGATATAATGCCCAAACTCATGTAAAGCAACCAAAGGCCCGAGTATACAAACAGCGGCAAGAAACATATATAATGCCGTCATAACACATCACCTTGTTTAAGTAACTTTATCTTAGCCATGGCAATCCTACGAACCTTTTTATCCATCATCAATATACGCTCAAGCCCTAGCACTTCATCACCAAAATCCTGTGAATAATCTTGGGCGATTGTCTTATCATCTAGACAAGCCTTAACAATCACAGCAATATCTGTGAGACAAATTTTTTCTGCCAAAAAAGCCTCTACCGCAATTTCGTTGGCAGCATTTAGTGCAATACACGCTCCCGTACCCAATCTTGCGGCATGTCGTGCTAATTTTAGACAGGCAAATTTATCCAAATCTGGTGCCAAAAATTTCAGACTGCTAAGCTGATACAAGTCTAAAGGCATGACGCCTGATTTGATACGCTCAGGATATGCCAATGCATGTGCAATGGGTGTTTTCATATCAGGCGTACCTAACTGTGCCAAAAAACTGCCATCAACATATTCCACCAAAGAATGTACGACGCTATTTGGGTGAATCACCACTTGAATTTGATGCTCTTTTAGGTCAAATAAATGGCACGCTTCAATCAGCTCAAGCCCTTTATTCATCATCGTAGCAGAGTCAATGGAGATTTTTTGACCCATTGACCAGTTGGGGTGGTTCACTGCTTCTTTGACACTGGCGTTTTGCATTTGTTTGATTGACTTATCCAAAAAGCTGCCACCAGAAGCTGTTAGCCACAGTTTTTTGATGCCATAGGATGTATGGTGAATGGCGGTATTATCTGCTTGAATGGCGGCAGGCAAGCACTGATAAATGGCATTGTGTTCTGAATCGATCGGCAAAATGGTTGCACCGTGTTTTTTTGCCGTTTTCATCACCAAATCACCCGCCATCACAAGTGACTCTTTATTGGCTAATAAAATTCTTTTACCTGCACTCGCTGCCGCCAATGTAGACGACAGACCCGCTGCACCAACAATGGCTGCCACCACCGTATCTACCGCTTCATCACTGGCAATCTCAATCAAACCTTCATCGCCTGAAAGTATGACAGTATCCAATCCTGCATCAGCAACTTTTTGGCTTAATTGTGCATAATTATCAGGCGAGGTGCAGATTTTGACAGGGTTAAATTCCATCGCCAATGCCAATAATTTATCGACACGAGAAAATCCTGTTAATGCATGAATACGATAACGATTGGGGTGCTGACGAATAATTGCCAGTGTACTATCACCGATAGACCCTGTTGCACCAAGTATCGCCAGAGATTGAAGCGTATCTGCCATTATTATCCTTAAATTTATTTTAATAATATTTTTTGATTTGATTAATAAATACAATTAATAAACATAAATTAATCCATCTCATCAATCACGCTCATCAAAAAGGCACTTGCATGGTTGCAAAGTACATTTTTATCCAAACTTCTGTAAAAATACCAAGTTTTAATAATAGCCAAAAACCCAATGCAAATATCGGTGTCGCTGAAAGTAGCGAATCAATTCGATCCAAAATACCGCCATGACCTGGTAGAATTGTCCCAGAATCTTTAATGCCTGCACGGCGTTTTAGCATAGATTCAAATAAGTCGCCCAGTACACTGGCAAGTACCGTTAGCCAAGACAAAATCAAAAACAAGACCAATGACATACCAGACAGCTGCAAATAATAACCAACTGCCACAGTGACCACCCCAGAAACCATTAAGCCACCGCATAAACCTTCGATACTTTTATTGGGTGATACATTGGGTGCCATTTTTCGTTTGCCAAATTTTCTGCCAACAAAATAAGCACCACTATCAGCACACCATACCAATAAAAACACATACATCAGCCACCAAGGCGACATCTGCCAAAGCCCATACATGGCGGTGATAGCAGCGGTGAGAATGACCGCACCCATATACACCAGTCGCCTACCATACCATCGTTCTTTATTGGGGTATTGTGCGACCCATGCCGTTGCCATTACCCAAATACCCAGCGATACTGTCCACCAAAATACCCAAGTCCAAGGCAGTGCAACCGATAACATGGTGATGATTAAAACTGCCAAAATAAACTGTACAGGCTGTCTGCATTTTGGCATGAGTTTTGTCCATTCATGTGCAGCGATCAAAACCCCAATGGCTAATAGTGGCAACACAAAAATCGGCATTGAGCTTGCAAATAACGCAAATCCAACAATCAAAACCAAAATTATTGCCGTTTTTATTCGTTGCCACATTACTAAAACATCCTTGCAAAAAGTTATCAATTTTAAAGCGCTTTAACTATCAGTTAAATTCAGCACTTAGGTTTTTTGGATTTGTTCACTTGTCATGCCAAATCGACGCTCACGACCAGCAAAAATACGAATCATCTCATCAAGCTCATCACAGCCAAATTCAGGCCATAATGTGGGCGTAAAAAACAACTCAGCATATGCCGCCTGCCAAAGTAAAAAATTTGAAATGCGGTACTCTCCGCCTGTACGAATCAGCATGTCCACAGAAGGCAAATCCGCCAATTCAAGCTGCGTTTTTATCATTTGCATGTCGATATCATCAGCAGATAAGTGACCCAATTCAACTTGTTTGGCAAGTTTTTTGGCGGCATTGGTAATATCCCATTGTCCGCCATAGCTAATAGCAATCACCAAAGTCATCGCATCAAAATGCGCCGTCTTGGCTTCTGCCTGTGCCATAAGTTTTACCAAGTCGCCATCAATTTGACTTCTATCACCGATAAAACGCAGACGGATACGGTGCTGATTCATGCGTGGTAGCTGCTCGTAAATCGTTTGGGACAAAAGACGCATCAAAAGATCCACCTCATCTTTTGGGCGTGCCCAATTTTCACTTGAAAATGCAAATACCGTCAGCACCTCAACCCCTAAAGCCAAACAATGCTCAACAATCGGATCAAGTGCATCTTTACCCGCCACATGGCCTGCACCTGTTGCCAGCTGTTTGGATTTACCAAAGCGATTATTACCATCCATAATGATGGCAATGTGCTTGGGAATGATGGGTAAAGACTCACAAATTTGGGTTGTCATGGTGTTACAATTACCGTCATTTAACTTTAAATCTAATCTAAATAAATGAATAACATGGATAAAGAAAACTCCTTACCCATGCCATATTTCACTTATGATCAATCACACTTCCATCAGCTCGCTTTCTTTTTTCTCTAGGCGACTATCAATGGTTGCGATGAATTTGTCCGTTAATTTTTGAATGTCATCTGCAGCACGGCGTTCATCATCTTCTGATATTTCTTTATCTTTTAGCAAATCTTTAATATCGCTTAGCATATCACGGCGAATATTACGCACAGAAATGCGTGTTTGCTCAGCATCATTGCGAGCAATTTTTTGCATATCACGGCGTGTCTCTTCGGTCAAAGCAGGCATTGGAACACGAATCACATCAGCGGTCATTGGATTTAGACCCAAATCCGCTTCACGGATTGCCTTATCAACAGCTTGTACCATAGACCGCTCAAATGGCTGCACTAATAAAGTGCGACTGTCTTCTACATTGATACTGGCTACCTGATTTAACGGTGTATCAGAACCATAATAACTGACCATCACGCCTGATAAAATCCCTGGATGGGCTCGACCAGTACGCAGCTTACTAAAAGCAGCTTCCAAAGATTCAATAGATTTTTGCATGCGGCTTTCGCCATCTGTTTTAATTTCATTAATCATAAAATTTCCTTAATCATCACAATTGTCTAAATCTTTAACTAAATTTTATCTCACATATTTCATATAAATAAATTTTATATGAATATTAAGGTATAAATGCTAAGCTTAGTGATAAACTCGTGTACCTTCAGCCTCACCCATAACCACATTCAGCAGTGCATTTGGTTTATTCATATCAAAAACTTGTAGCGGCACATTATGCTCTCGGCATAACGCAATCGCTGTTAAATCCATCACACCAAGCTTTTTTTCAAGCACTTCATCAAAACTCAAACTGTCAAATTTAACCGCATTATCATCGGTTGTTGGGTCTTTATCATAAACGCCATCAACTTTAGTGGCTTTTAAAATCAGTCCTGCTTCAATCTCGATGCCACGCAAGCACGCTGCGGTATCTGTGGTAAAAAATGGATTGCCCGTACCCGCCACAAAGATACACACCTCGCCATTATTTAAGTGGCGTATCGCATCACGGCTAGAATATGACTCCACCACCGTATCAATGGCGATCGCTGACATTAGGCGAGTTTTAATATTTCGGCGTACCAAAGCATCACGCATCGCCAAACCATTCATCACGGTTGCGAGCATGCCCATTTGGTCACCTGTCACACGACCAACCAACCCTTGTTTTTGTAGCGTACTACCACGGTACAAATTGCCACCACCAACAACAATACCAACTTGAACACCCAGCCCTCGAAGATGTGCAATGGATAGGCTCATTTGATCCAAGATATTAGCATCAATGCCCATATCACGACCGCCAGCCAACGCTTCACCCGATAGTTTTAATAAAATGCGTGAAAATTGTGGATTTTTATCAGACATACAGCCCCCAAGCTGATTAAAGTGGCTTATTTCGCCCTTACAAAATTAGGACATATTTTCCCAATTTTAGCATATTTCATCAATTTTTGATACTGATAAATGTGAGCAATCTAACCATCATCATTTTTAACCATTGCTTAAAATAAAAAATCGGGTGTCATACAATCACCCGATTTTTTATTATCTGATACGATTAAAGTAAAGAATTTACTGCATCCACCACGGCTTGGGTTGTGATACCAAAATGCTCAAACAATACCTTGGCAGGTGCAGACTCTCCAAATGTCGTCATACCAACAACCTTGCCATCTAAGCCAACAAATTTATACCAATAATCCGTGATTGCCGCCTCAACAGCAACACGCGCACGAACATCAGATGGTAACACACTTTCGATATAACCACTGTCCTGCTTAACAAAAATCTCAGCACATGGCATAGAAACCACACGCACGCCTTCTAGTTGCTCATACGCCTGCATCGCAAGCTCAACTTCAGAACCTGTTGCGATGATGATTGCTCGAAGCTTACCTTTTTCTGAAGCTAAAACATACCCACCTTTTTCGATATTCTGAATTTGCTCATCACTGCGAGATTGAAATGTCAAATTCTGACGAGATAAAATCAATGACGAAGGGGCGGTTTTTGTTTTCAGTGCCATCTTCCATGCCACTGCTGTCTCAACCGTATCGCAAGGACGCCATACATAATGATTTGGGGTCATGCGTAAATTAGCAATCTGCTCGACAGGTTGGTGCGTTGGACCATCCTCACCCAGACCAATTGAGTCGTGAGTATAAACATTAATCACGCGCTGCTTCATCAGCGATGACATACGCACAGCATTACGAGCATATTCCATAAACATCAAAAATGTCGCTGTGTAGGGGATAAATCCACCATGCAGAGCCACACCGTTGGCAATCGCTGTCATGCCAAATTCACGCACACCATAATGAACATAGTTACCATCGGCGTACTCTTGAACACCTTTAGCACCTGACCACAAAGTTAGGTTTGAGCCTGCAAGGTCAGCTGAACCGCCCAAAATTTCAGGTAAGTGTGGTGCAAGTGCTGCGATGGCGTTTTGGCTGGCTTTGCGTGTGGCGATACTTTCTGCTTTTTGGACGCAAGTTTGGATAAATTCATCTGCCAGCTGATCAAAGTTCTCTGGCAAATCACCACTGAAACGGCGTAAAAGCTCAGCAGCTTCCTTAGGATATTTATCTTGATACTCAGCAAACTGCTTATTCCAAGCTGCTTCATCGGTACTGCCTTTGGCGATGGCATCCCAAGCACGATACATCTCATTGGTAATTATAAAAGGCGTGGTGTCCGCCCAGCCCATTTGCGTGCGTGTCAAAGCAATTTCGTCTAAGCCTAAAGGCGCACCATGGCTAATTTCTTTACCTTGTTTATTAGGCGAGCCCAAACCAATAATGGTTTTGCAAATAATCAATGTCGGTTTGGCTGATTCTGCTCTGGCTTGATTGGTGGCATCACGAATGGCATCAGCATCATGACCATCAATTTTTAATACCTGCCAGCCATACGCTTCAAATCGTTTGGCGGTATCATCAGAAAACCAACCTTCAACCTCGCCATCAATTGAAATGCCATTATCATCATAATAAGCAATCAGTTTACCAAGCCCCAAAGTACCCGCCAGCGAGCATGCTTCATGGCTAACACCTTCCATCAAACAACCATCGCCCAAAAACGCATAGGTAAAATGATCAATAATTGCATTGTCAGGTTTGTTAAACTGTGCTGCCAAAGTCTTCTCAGCCAACGCAAAACCAACGGCATTAGCAATACCTTGACCTAAAGGTCCTGTGGTCGTCTCGATACCATCGGCATAACCATATTCAGGATGACCTGCGGTTTTTGAATGTAGCTGACGGAAATTTTTAAGATCATCAATGCTTAAATCATAACCAGTCAAATGTAGCAAAGCATACAACAACATTGAGCCATGACCATTAGATAGCACAAAGCGATCACGGTTTACCCATTTGGCATTTTTTGGATTATGGCGTAAAAACTCTCGCCATAGCACTTCTGCGATATCCGCCATACCCATCGGTGCCCCTGGGTGACCTGAGTTGGCTTGTTGGACGGCATCCATCGCAAGAATACGGATAGCATTGGCGTTATGGCGTTGGTTAAGTTCGATTGGCATCAGCAAAGTTCCTAACAAAATTTGCTTCATTATATCATATTTTCAGTATTTTTGGGCTTTGAAATTTGGTCATCAGATACTAACAATCACCCAAGTACATTTTTGGCAATCATGCCTAATTTACCTTGTTTAAATGCCTACAAAAGGCAATGCTAAAATCACCCTTTCAAAAGCCGCTATCAAGCAGCTTTTATCTTAGGCAATCACTTCAAGCCCACCCATATAAGGCTGTAAGGCTTTGGGAATCTTAACCGTGCCATCGGCATTTTGGTGATTTTCTAAAATCGCTAATAAAGTGCGACCAACCGCCAAACCCGAACCATTTAGCGTATGCACCAATTCACTTTGTTTGCCATCTTTTAGGCGAGCACTCATACGCCGCGCCTGAAAATCGCCACAATTTGAGCAACTTGAGATTTCACGATACATATTTTGAGATGGCAACCAAACCTCAATATCGTAAGTTTTAACGGCACTAAAACCCATATCGCCTGTACAAAGTGTCATAACACGATATGGCAGCTCAAGCGATTGCAAGATGTCTTCTGCCTGTGCGGTCATCTGCTCTAATGCCTGCATTGAGCTATCCGCTCGTGTTACTTGCACCATTTCAACTTTTTCAAACTGATGCTGACGAATCAACCCTCGTGTATCACGCCCTGCACTGCCTGCTTCACTACGAAAGCATGGCGTATGTGCGGTCAGTTTGATGGGCAAATCCTTAGGGCTAAGAATGGTATCACGAACACTGTTAGTCAGTGGCACTTCCGATGTTGGAATTAAATAATATTCTTTTTCGCCACGAAGCTTAAACAAATCTTCTTCAAATTTGGGCAATTGTCCTGTCCCTTGCAAACTGTCAGAATTAACCATATAAGGTACATACATCTCGGTATAGCCATATTTTTGGGTATGCGTGTCAAGCATAAATTGCACCAACGCACGATTTAGCTTGGCAAGATGACCTTTTAACACACTAAAACGAGCGCCTGTCAATTTGGCTGCCAACTCAAAATCAAGCTGACCCAAGCTTTCGCCAATATCGGTATGGTCTTTGATTGCAAAATCAAACTCACGAGGCACACCCCAGCGACGCACTTCAACATTATCAGTTTCATCACTGCCCACAGGCACACTATCATCGGGCAGATTTGGGATTTGTAGTGCGGCGGTTGTGATGGTGTTTTGAAGCTCTTTTAGCTCATTTTCGGCAGCCTTCATGGCTTCACTGACCGCCTGCATTTGGTTCATAAGCTCACTGGCATCTTCACCATGTCGTTTAAGCTCACCGACCTTTTTGGCACCTTCATTTTTTTTGGCTTGTAGTGCTTCGGTCTTTACTTGGATAGATTTACGCTGATTTTCAACTTCCTGCCAAAATGCCACATCCAAATCATAACCACGCGTCGCAAGCTTGGCTTTTAATTCTTCTAGGTTACCACGCAAAAATTTAGGGTCTAACATATCAAATCCTATCAAGCACAAAAACGCCCTAAACAGCGCTTAGTGTGCAAAAATGGTTAACAATAAAATTTATGCTTATAATAGCAAATTTTCCCCCAAAACTTAAGCCAATTTCAAGCCAAAGTCATCAAAAGCCAAAAAATTTTGATAAATATTAACTTTGGGTTTATTTTTTTGGATAAAATGGGTAATATAGGCAAATTCATCGTTAGGATTTATCTCAATGACCAAAGCACTTTATCCCTATACGCTAAAGCCCATCGCATTAAACATGAGCGAAACTGAATTTTACGCAGCACAGTTATCATTGTTTGAAAAAGGCACAAGTCATTTTACACTAAAGTCCTTAAAACGCACAGAGTGGATTGTGATTGCCTTGATGGTTGTGGCAGCGATTGCAGGCTTGGTATTTGTCAGTGGCTATTCGACAATTATTTTTTGGCTCATGCTGATTTTGGTTGGTGTGTATCTGCTCGCTCGTACCTTAGGTATGAAATGGTATATGAAGCGTGAATATGAAAAACAAGTGGCAAGTACCCAAATGCCTGAACAGCTTCACACTCTGCAATTAGGTGTACAATCACATGGGCTTGTTATGGCGATGCCTGCACCCACCGATCTGATGAAATCTCCACAAATGCGAGGTATGCAAATGCGTGCAGGTGCAACGCAGTCAGCAACCATACCTTGGCATACAGTGAGCAGCTGGGATGAGACAGATGACTATTTATTCATGATGTTTGACATGAAAGGTCAAAAAGGTAGCCAAATTATCCCAAAACGCCTTGAAAAACAAGGTCTACCCATCGATACCATCAAAAAGCACCTAAGCCAAGTTAGACCAAAAGGCTTAGAGTCTATGGTTCAAACGCCTTAATGCCACTAAAACCTAACGCTACCAAAATATGCCACCGCTCCATGTTTATGTCAATTTTATTCGGTGACACAGATGCCAAATCACATGTTTGATACGCTCACAGCAGAAGATAAAAGTACGCTTAACGCTCATTTGACCAGCAAACTAGAAGCATTAAACCTCCCTTTAAATATCGTAGAGGTGTTTTATGATGCTAGAAATCTGCCTTGTCCGATGCCCTTATTAAAAGCCAAAGTGACACTGCGTCATGTCACCGATAATCAAGCACTGTATTTAATCGCTACCGACCAAAACTCTCAAAAAGACTTAGTGACATATTGTAACAAAAACGCTCTGATTGCCCATACTTGGCACAGTCATGACTTGACCAATGGGATGCCCATCTATCACTTTATCATTATCAAGCCTGCAAATTAAAATTAATATGAAACTGATTTAATATGAAAAGATTTTATCAAAATCAGCATAAAAATTAAGGTTAGCCAAATTTTACAGATTGTAAAATTTATGTGATTAAAAGATTGGATACTAGCTAATTTTTGGAAAATTGCCTACAATGGTATCAAGATTTTGAGAATATTATATAGGGACAAAATGGCACCCAAACGCACCCAAGATAATGATGATTATGATCACAACCATGAAGGCTATGATGACGCATATGATGATGAGTTTGATGAGGATTTGATTGAATCGTTAGACGGCTTTCATGAGATTGATGATGAAGAGTACGCTGAAATCATCGATGATATGGATGATGACGATATCGACAAACCCAAAGCTTCTTCTACGCCCAAAGCTTACAGTACACCATCTGGCACAGATACCATTGCGACGCGTGATCTAGTACCAGCCATGCCAACCCATTTGGCAGCACCTGGGGTGAATTTGGGTGCTTATATTAATACTGTGCATCAAATTCCTATTTTAACACCCGAAGAAGAGCGTGCCTTGGCTGAGCGTTATTATCATGACGGTGATGTTGAAGCCGCTCGCCTGCTTGTGATGAGCCACTTAAGATTTGTCATTCATATTGCACGCAGTTATTCAGGATACGGATTATCCCAAGCCGACTTGATCCAAGAAGGCAATCTTGGCTTAATGAAAGCCGTCAAACGCTTTGATCCTAATAAAGGGGTGCGTTTGGTCAGTTTTGCGGTACATTGGATTAAGGCGGAGATTCATGAATTTGTCATCAAAAATTGGCGTATTGTGAAAGTTGCTACCACCAAAGCACATCGTAAATTATTTTTTAATTTACGCAGTCTAAAAAAATCCTCCAATCAGCTGACTTTGGATGAAGCAACTGCCATCGCCAATGATTTAAATGTGACCGTCAAGCAAGTTTTGGAGATGGAATCACGCTTGACCAGTTATGATGCGTCTTTTGAGGCACAAGATTCAGATGATGATGAAGGACGCTATGCCCCTCAGCTATTTTTGGAAGATGCGGTCAATCCTGCTGATGTCGTTGAGGAGGCAGACTGGGAAGAAAATACCACAACCGCACTCAAAGATGCGATGGAAACCCTAGATGAACGCTCTCGTGATATCATCACGCAGCGGTGGCTGGCTGACCAAAAATCCACATTACATGAGCTTGCGGCAACTTATAATATTTCTGCTGAACGAGTTCGCCAAATTGAAAAAAATGCCATGAATAAAATCAAAGAAGCCATTACGCTTGATCGTATGATTATAGATGAATAAAAGGTTTTATTTGGCTCATTTGTTGTATTATTATTTGTTGTATTGTTCTTAATAATCACCATAAAATAGAAGGCTTTATGACTGTTAAAATCAATTGGCTGTTCGTGGCGGCACTGAATCTTGCCATAGGTGTCGCCTTTGGGGCATTTGGTGCACATGGACTTAAGCACATTGCTGATGAGTATGCATTACAGATTTGGCAAACTGCCACGCTGTATTTGTTTATTCATGCGTTGGGCTTATTGGTCATTGGTGTTTTACAGCATATTGGGCGGTATCGCTCCGCTTTGGCTGGCGTATTACTACAAATGGGTATTGTGATATTTTCAGGCACGCTGTATGCCATGGCACTCGGTGCACCTCGTTGGCTTGGGGCAATCACACCTATCGGTGGTGGCTTACTGATCATCGGTTGGCTTGTGTTTGCCTTACAAATCGCCAAAACGACTCGCTTGGCTTAACCCAATTTAATCAAAATTTAGACCATGAAACAATTTACTTTAAACGGACAACCGACCGAATCGGATCATTCAACGGTATTTGAGTTGCTAAACGCCCACGGTCTGACCCAAGGGCGATTTGCGGTGGAAATTGATGGGACGCTCGTACCAAAATCACGCTTGACGCTCACAGAGCTAAAAGATGGTATGAGTATCGAAGTTGTGCAAGCCGTTGGCGGTGGCTGATACACGCTGTATTGATGCCAAATTTCATCTTCACCAATCCAATCTAAAGCACCCAAAAAAATACCCAATGATGATCAAATGCCTGTTAGTGATCGTCATTGGGTATTGTTACTATCGCACAGCCTACCCAATTTTGCAAGTATTTTTATGATGATCTTGTACAAATCCATCTAAATTGCCTTGACAATCCAAACAAATATCGATAGGTTAATCCAAAATCATCTAAAAAATCATCTAAAAAATCAAGGAAATGTCATGACCATTCGCATTGCTACCATTCAGCTAAATAGCCAAACTGACATTGACGCCAACCTAGGTATTATCAATAATGCCATCAGCGAAGCTGCCGCCTGTGATGCTAAATTTATCGTATTGCCCGAAAATGCTTGCGTTATGGGTCGTCAAAGTCAGCTTGCCACTCGCTATGATGAAATTTGCCAATTTTATCAATCACTTGCCAAAACATACGGCGTTCATCTATTGGCAGGTACACTACCTTGCCCAACTCGTCCTGATGGCAGTGATGTGCCTTGCGATCTTGTCAGACAAGTCAGCCTACTGATTGATGACCAAGGCAATATCAAAGCACGATATGATAAAATTCATCTATTTCGTGCAACTGTTGATGACAGCACAGGCAACTATGATGAAGCTAAGACCTTTGAGCATGGCAGCCGATTGGTCTGTGAGCCGTGCGTCATTAATGGGCAGACGATCAATGTTGGCATGATGATTTGCTTTGATGTCAGATTCCCCGCCTTTACTCAGCGGCTCAGACAAATGGGGGCGGACATCATCACTGTCCCAGCTGCGTTTACGCATCGCACAGGTCAGGCACATTGGCAAATGCTGCTACAGGCGCGTGCTTTGGATAGCCAATGTCTGATCATCGGTTCAGCCCAAGGCGGTATCCACCAAATCGGTAATAGCACACGCCAGACTTGGGGTCATTCCATGATTGTGAATGCACATGGTCAAATCATAGCAGATAGCGGTCGCACTGAGGTGGCAGACAACGGTTATTGTATTGCTTATGCTGATTATGACGCTGATAGGCAAGCTAAAATTCGTGCTGCCATGCCGATTTTTGACTGTCATCGCTTAGCATAGCATGACAGCCATATCACTGGATTGATGATGTTGTGTGATGGTACTGCGTGATGATTAATCTGCCCATGCCATTTTGAGTACCGAGGCGACCACCCATGGCGTCACCAACACCGTGATAATGCTGCCTGCCGCCAATAAAGCCAAGGTCGGTAAGCCATTTAACCCTGTTGCGTATAAATCCACTGCACCTGTTGCAAATATCAGCACAGGTAACTGCATCGGTAATGCAATCAAAGGGACAAGAACTGCACCATTTTTTAAAGTTAAAGTCAAACTGCTTGCAATCGCAGACAATCCCAGCAAAATCGGAGAACCCACAAATATCGAAACCATCAATATTCCCGCTTCCCCAAATGGCATCTCAAACAATATAATCACCAATAAGGATAAGATCGCTACCACGCCTGCACTAAACAACCAATGCACCAAAAGCCGTGCCAAAACCCAAATAATTAAGGGTGATTTGGCAACGACCATTTGTGCCAATGTGCCGTTATCAAACTCACTGCGGAATAAATCATCCACACCAATCACCAATGCCAGTAAAGCAGCAATCCACACCGCTGAAGGTGCCAATCTAAGTAAAAGCTTTGGTTCATTACCAATCGCCAAGGGAAATAGTGTAATAATCAATAAAAACAGCACCAAAGGATAAAGCCACTGAACTGTGCCTTGTCGTTTGATTTGCCATTCACGGGTAATCATGGTCAAAAAAGGATGAGTCATCATAACGCAAATTCCGCCAAATTCAGTTGCCGATTTGTCGCTTTTGTCGTCTGATGGCTGGTCATCAGTACAGCGCCGCCTGCCTTTGCAAATGCTAAAATACACGCCTCAAGTCTTTGAACCATGGTGGTATCTAGTGCCGTCAGTGGCTCATCAAGTAGCCAAAATGACGCTTCATTTGGTGTCAAAACAAACAAGCGAGCCAACCCCACTCGTCGCATCTGACCTGCTGACAGCTGAACACTTGAAATCTCTTGCAGCCCCTCAAGCCCTACTTGCCATAATGCTTCATCAATCAATGTATCATCAGCATCCACACCATATAGCGACAACAAAAATCGCAAATTTTGTGCGACAGTCAACGCTGCACTGATACCAAGCTGATGTGAGACATATACCATGGCACCAGCACACGCACAAGTACCATGAATGATAGGTAATAAACCTGCAATCTGAGACATAAGTGTTGTTTTACCCAAGCCATTTTCGCCAATCAGATGACACACATCGCCCGCCTCTAAGGTCAATTTCACCCCTTGGCACAGCACAAAATCACCACGCTGTACATCCAGTTTATCAATCGTAAGGATTGGCTTATTATCGGTATCAATGGGCTTAGTTACTGTTGTCATGGCATGATTGGTATCAATGATGAAAATAATGGGTTTAACTGTGGTATATAAAATTAACCCCTAATTTTACCACAACCCTATCAAATAAAGCTATGATAAACTGCCATATCACCCAACCCATTCACATAGCTTTATCGCTTATGGTCTATAAATATACCAAAGCAGACAGCCATTTTATGATACAATACAAGTTCATCCACCAAGCGTACATTAGCGTTAAAAATCTGAGTTGCTTGGTGGTATTTATGATATTTTGGCTGTTGGTGCGTGATTTTTACTCAAGTATCTGATTGGTTTTCATAAAAAATTAGCACAGATTTGCCCAAATTTTATATTGATAAAAATCTTGCCATATCGATCCTAAAAAGCCATCCAACGATTTACTTATTTAATGAATTAATAACTGTGATGAAACTGTTAAAAAAATTAAAATCATTACTCAAACGAGCAGATGCCAAACGCTCAAATAAGAACGCACAGTCCATCACTGAGCATCAATCAGACACAAAGCAGCCCATCACCGATCACATCATCCAATACCTAGAGCGTCATGGCTGGCAATATGAAGCACGCTCAAACGATGGCACGATGACGCCTCAAGTCCATCATCTGATTGTAGTATTTGGTTATACTAAATATCAATGGTCTTGTGTGTTTCGTATCAATGAAACAAGCCAGCTGGTTTCTATCTTTGGTATTTTGCCTGAAGTGGTGCCTGATAGTCATTTTGCGATGATGCTGATGGCGATCGCTAAGGCAAATCTATCAATCCCTTTTGGGAGTATTGAGCTTGACCCAACCGATGGCGAGATACACGCCAAAGTTAGCTTGGATGCTGAATTTACCCCATTAAGCGATAACGCTTTGGGCGTGTATTTGCAAGGTGTGGCAAGCCTAACTGAACTTGCCCAAAGGCTGTATGATGATGTACTTTATGAAGCCGACCCCAGCCCCATCGTTACTGATTACCTGCAGCACCCTACCGATGCTCATACCAAAGACCTTTTAGATCAATACTTTGAGCCAACCGATCAATATCAGTGATAGATTTTATGGTATTTTTATATGTTGGTTAAGCCATGCTAAAAATTGCTTATTCGCCCCTATTTTGTCATTCTCTGCCAGTCTCTCACCGCTTTCCCATGGCAAAATACGACCTAATCCCCAAAAAACTGCTTACCGATGGCATCATCACGCAAGATAATTTATTTCATCCCAAGCTGTTATCAGAACAAGAGATTTTAAGCACGCACACCGCTGATTATTGGCACAAATTAAAAACAGGCACGCTCACGGACAAAGAGATTCGTAAAATCGGTCTGCCCATGTCTGCCAGTCTTATCAAGCGAGAACGCTACATTACGCACGCCACTTACGAATGTGCCTTATACGCCAAAGAATACGGCATATCATTGTCGGTATCAGGTGGTACACACCACGGATTTGCTGACCATGGTGAGGGATTTTGTGTGTTTAATGATGTGTGCGTGGCGAGCAATCTGCTCTTAGCACGAGGGCAAGCCAAACGCATTTTGAGCGTGGATTTGGATGTGCATCAAGGCAATGGCAATGCCTCCATCATGGCAAATAACCCTGCTGTCTTTGTGTTTAGCATGCACGGCAAAAAGAACTATCCCTTTATCAAACCACCGTCCGACCTAGATATAGAGCTTGATGACGGCACAGGTGATGAGGCATATTTGATGATGCTGGGTGAGACTTTGCCCAAGATTATCCGTGAGTTTGACCCTGACATGCTATTTTATCAAGCAGGCGTGGATGTGCTGGCGACGGATAAACTGGGTAAATTATCGCTTAGCATGGCAGGTTGCTATGAGCGAGATAAGCTGGTACTCACCACCGCACACAAGGCGGGCATCCCTGTCGCTGTTGTCATGGGTGGGGGCTATTCACCTGACATTGAGATGGTGGTGGCGGCTCATTGTGGGGTGTTTGGGGTGGTAAGGGGGTTGTTGGGGATAGGGTGATTTTAATTTTGCTCTTGGCAAACGAATAAAATTCTGTGTATCTTGCCCTATGATTTTAAAATCTCAGGACCGGGTTGTCATGGGTGATTTTTTGTATTAAAGATTTGCACCATTTATAGTGCAAATCTTTTAATATTAAAAAATTACAAATTCCCAAGCTGCCCCACCTGCTTCTCCACTTCTGCCAATTGCCCATTTAATTCTAACAATTTCGCCTTTTCCGCTTCTACCACCTGAGCGGGGGCTTTGGCGATAAAGTTGTCATTGGACAGCTTTTTGTTGATGGCATCTGCTTGGGTTTGCAGTTTATCACGCACTTTATTTAGGCGGTTTAGTTCAGCGGTCGGGTCAATCAAGCCTTTCATGGGGACAAGCACTTTCATTTGTCCAACCATGCCAGATGATGATAATGGCACCTCTTCGTCAGTTTTGACAATCGTTAGGCTGTCTACTTTGGCAAGGGTTTTAAATTGATTGTCAATGCGTACAAGGCTTGCTTTTTGTTCATCGCTTGCCCCTTGAATTAGCACAGGCAGACGCACGGCATTGCCCAGTTTCATCTCGCCACGAATGTTTCGCACCGCACCGATAAGGCTTTGTAGCCATGCCATGTCGCTTTCGGCTTGTTTGTTGATTTTGCTGTCATCACACTTGGGGTAGGTGCTTAGCATGATGCTTTCACCTGTTTTGCCCAGCAGTGGCGTGATGGTTTGCCAAATCTCTTCGGTGAGATAGGGCATGATGGGGTGGGTCATTTTCATTGCCATTTCAAGCACAAAGAGCAGCACATAACGGATTTGGGCTTTTCGCTCATCGCTGACCGTGCCATCTTGTTCTGATGCGTTTAAGCTGGATTTGGCAAGCTCCACATACCAGTCGCAGTATTCATTCCAAATAAATTCATAAATGGCTTGGCTCATCAAGTCAAAACGGTACTGGCTCATATGCTCGTGAATGTCATTGATGGTGGCGTTTAGGCGGCTGATGATCCAGTGTTCAGGCAACTGCCAAAGCTTGGGGTTGGCGGATTTATCAATGTTTTGGGGCTTGCCATCTTTGTCAATGCAGTTCATGAGTACAAAACGAGTGGCGTTCCAAATTTTATTACAAAAATTGCGATATCCTTCAATGCGTTTTAAGTCAAAGTTAATGTCTCGCCCTGTGCTGGCAAGTGATGCGTAAGTAAATCGCAGGGCATCTGTGCCAAAGGCTGGGATACCGTTAGGGAATTCTTGGCGGGTTTGTTTGGCGATGTTGTCCGCCTCTTTTGGGTTCATCAGCCCTTGGGTGCGTTTGTTGACCAGATTTTCCAAATCAATGCCATCAATTAAGTCAATGGGGTCAAGCACATTGCCTTTGGATTTGCTCATTTTTTGCCCTTGGCTGTCTCTGACCAGACCATGCACATAAACGGTCTTAAAGGGGACTTGGGGCTTGCCATCTTTGTCTTTGATAAAGTGCATGGTCATCATAATCATGCGAGCAACCCAAAAGAAAATGATGTCAAATCCTGTTACCAGCACGCTTGTTGGGTGAAAGGTTTGTAGGGCATCGCCATAATCATCAAAGCTGGTCTGACCTGTCCAGTCAAGCGTGCTAAATGTCCACAGAGCCGAGCTAAACCAAGTGTCTAGCACATCATCATCTTGGCGAAGGGGGGTATCGGCTAAGCTGTATTTGGCACGCACTTCGCTTTCATCACGCCCCACATACACATTGCCATTGTCATCATACCATGCAGGGATACGATGCCCCCACCACAGCTGACGGCTGATGCACCAGTCTTGGATATCACGCATCCATGCCATGTACATGTTGGTGTATTGTTGTGGCACGAATTGAATGTCGCCATTTTGCACCGCTTCAATCGCTGGTTTGGCAAGGGTTTCAATCGCCACATACCATTGGTCGGTCAAAAGTGGTTCAACAATCACGCCAGAGCGGTCGCCACGGGGGGCTTTTAGGGTGTAAGGTTCAATTTTTTCAAGCCAGTTTTCGTTTTGGGCTTGTTCTATGAGTTTTTTACGAGCAACAAAACGCTCAAGCCCAACATAGTCGGCAGGGGCGGTGATGTGGTTAGAAATCGGCTCTCCCACTTTGGCAATAAAGTCAAATTCAGCTTTTATGCACGCATCTTCATCAAAAATATTGATGAGCGGTAATTCGTGGCGTTTACCAAGCTCATGGTCGTTAAAGTCATGGGCTGGCGTGATTTTGACGCACCCTGTACCAAAATCTTTTTCTACATAATCGTCCGCCACGATAGGCACTTCACGCCCACTAATGGGCAGGACGATGGTTTTACCAATCAAATGGGCATAACGCTCATCATCAGGGTGTACCGCCACCGCAGTGTCGCCAAGCAGGGTTTCAGGGCGTGTGGTTGCCACCACCAGATAATTTTTACCATCTTGGGTTGTCAAACTTTGGTCGGCAAAATGATATCTAAAATGCCACAAACTGCCTTGCTCTTCTACGCTTTCTACTTCTAAGTCAGAAAGGGCGGTGTGCAGTTTTGGATCCCAGTTTACCAAGCGTTTGCCACGATAAATCAAGCCCTCATCATAAAGACGCACAAACACCTCTTTGACCGCTTGCGACAGACCGTCGTCCATGGTAAAGCGTTCACGAGACCAGTCCACGGACGACCCCAAACGGCGAATTTGGCGAGTGATGTTGTTACCTGACTGCTCTTTCCATGCCCAAACCTTGTCAATGAACTTCTTGCGCCCCAAATCATGACGGCTGATGCCTTGTAACCCAAGCTGACGCTCCACCACCATCTGTGTAGCAATGCCTGCGTGGTCGGTACCGGGCTGCCAAAGCGTGTTATGACCCATCATGCGATGATAGCGGGTTAATGTGTCCATGATGGTGTTGTTAAAGCCATGCCCCATATGCAGCGAACCTGTGACATTGGGCGGCGGCAAGGCGATGGAAAAGGCGTTTTGTTTGTCGATGATGGCAGGGTTTGATTGGGGTTTAAAATGGCCTTGTTGTTCCCAGATTTTGTACCATTTTTGTTCAATATTTACTGGATTATAATTGGTTGATAAATTGTCTATGCTCATGGGATAACTCTCTGATGATTTATAATAAAAAATGACATTTAATCAACTATTTTACCGTAAATTCGCCAGTTTGTGGGGATTTTCATGGGAGAATTTATCAGATGGATGGTATTTATTTACCCAATGGTTTAACTGATATCATTTTAATTTATGACTTTTTATTAAACTATTATTATCGTATAATAAAATTAAAATAATTTTAAATTACTCAAAAATAATTAAAACACCTGTACTGTGGTTTTATATTCACTTCTACAAATAAATAGGTATAAAAATGTCTGTGAAAATCGGCTTTAAACCCATGCCATTAGTCATCGCCATTGCCCTTTCGGTGACGATTCTTTTAATTCCAACACCTGAGGGTGTGACTGACCAAGCTTGGAATTTGCTTGCGTTATTTGTTGGCGTGATTGCTGCAATTATTGGTAAAGCAATGCCCATTGGTGCCTTATCAATCTTGGCAATCACTTTGGTCGCTGTTACAGGTATTACAGTTGCCGATGGTGGCAGTGCTAATGATGCCATGAAAGATGCATTATCAAGCTTTGCCAATCCACTGATTTGGCTGATTGGGGTGTCTATCATGATTTCTCGTGGTTTGCTTAAGACGGGCTTGGGTGCGCGTATTGGTTATGTATTCATTGCCATCTTTGGTAAAAAAACCTTAGGTATTGGCTATAGCTTGGCTTTTAGTGAGCTGATTTTAGCGCCTGTTACGCCCAGTAATACCGCTCGTGGTGGTGCAATCATGCATCCGATTATGCGGGCAATTGCTGACAGTTTTGACTCATCACCAAGTAAAAACACTCAAGATACGATTGGTAAATACCTTGCTTTGGTTAATTATCATAGTAACCCCATCAGCTCAGCAATGTTCATCACCGCAACAGCACCAAACCCATTGGTGGTGAATCTCATCGCCGAAACTTTGGGCAGTGAGTTTCGCTTAAGCTGGAGTCAATGGGCGTGGGCGATGCTAATTCCAGGTTTGGTGGCATTTGCCTTGATGCCTTTGGTGCTGTACTTTGTCTCTCCACCCAAAATTAAAAATACACCCAATGCAGTAACATTTGCCAAAGAAAAACTGTCTGACATGGGTGCGATGAGCCGAGATGAAATCATCATGTTGGCGATTTTTGCCGTTTTGTTACTGTGTTGGGCAGGTGTGCCAAATTTATTATTTAATTTCCCCATTAATGCGACCGCTACCGCCTTTATTGGTTTAAGCTTGCTACTCTTGACAGGCGTGCTGACTTGGGAGGATGTGACTGCCGAAAAAGGTGCTTGGGATACGATCGTTTGGTTTGCAGCTTTGATTATGATGGCGACATTTTTAAATAAGCTTGGATTGATTACATGGTTTTCATCCAGCCTTGAAACACACATCGCAAGTTTGGGTTTGGGTGGCTTATCGGCAGGTCTTTTATTGCTTATCACATATATGTATTCACACTATATGTTTGCCAGTACGACAGCACACATTACCGCAATGTTTGGTGCATTTTTATCGGCAGGTGTCGCCTTGGGTGCGCCACCAATGCTATTTGCCTTGCTGATGGCGGCGGCATCAAGCATCATGATGACTTTGACGCACTATGCCACAGGCACCTCTCCTGTGATTTTTGGATCAGGTTATACCACTTTGCCAGAATGGTGGAAAGCTGGCTTTGTGATGAGTGTGGTTAATATCATCGTGTTTACCCTGATCGGCGGTCTGTGGTGGAAAGTGTTAGGTTATTGGTAAATCCAAATAAAAAGCGGATATTAATCCGCTTTTTATGGGAAATGAATGGCGTTTTAGATACCAAGATGGTATAAATAATCGACTAAGATCTGATCAAGTGTGCAATCACAGCATCGTATCCTATCTGATAATTGGGATAGCTTAGCCAGTTGGTATGAATGTTTGCAATAATCCGTTTGCCACTTGGCGGATCAAAGATAGGTGTGACAGATGGGTAATTCATACTTTTTGCGATATGTTCAAGCACCTCAAAACTTGTCACAGGTGTATTATCTGTCGCAAGGTACAACGACTTGGGTCGATCACTCACCAAAATTTGATACAAGCAGTTCACCAAATCGCTATCCATGATGCGGTTGGTATAATGATGGCGTGGAATACCAACTAAATGGGCTTGGCGTGCCTGCTCAATGAGTCTTGTGCTATTTTTATGATAAATGCCACCAGCACGCACAATAATGGCACGCTTGCCAAAGGTTTGCCAAAGCAAGTCTTCGGCGTCTTTTAATATCTGAGCGGTATCAGTTATGGGTAATGCAGGCGTGGTCTCATCAATCCACTCACCTTGGTTTTGACCATAAACCGATGTTGATGACACAAATAACACCCGCTTAAGCTTTTGTTGCCACTCACACGACTGATTTGCCAAATCTACAATATGCTGACACACTGCCAAATAGCTTTTTTGATAATCCAAAGCCGACGCTCGCCCCATATTTGATGGCGTGATAATGATGGCAAGATGCGTGGTATCTTTGACATCATCTAGGGTCAAAGTCTTGGCATCTTTTTGTAAAAAATGAATATCTTCAGCCAAAGTGCCATATTCATGCAAGCGTCTAGCCACGGTTTTGACAGTATGAGCTTTTGCCAATCTGATTGCCAAAGGCTTGCCGATATTGCCTTGACCAATCACTAAATAATTTGCCATTTTAAAATGCCTTTGTTAAAAATACCTTTGTACTGACAACATCGCTTGAGTTATATAATCGCTGTTTAGTTTTTCACGCTGAGCAGTCAGACGCACGGCATGATAAGGTGCGATATCTGCTTGTATGCCAACACTCAAGGCAGGCTGAAAATAACCCGAGCGGTCACTTGGTGCATCATCAAAATGGTAATAATAAGGCAATGATAACTGCATTAAACCACGCAAATACTCGTTAGCATAATGAATACAACCAATATCAGTACCAACTCGCAAGCGATAGCCTTGATTAATCCGCCCTATCTGCGTACCGCCACCTACCAATGTATAACAAGTCGTATTTGCAAGCTCACCGCTATTTTGGCGAACCTGCCCAAAATTCCATGATTTGCCTGTCATTATATCCACATCCAACACCAAATGATGGTGATTGGCTTTATTTGATGCATCAATCGTTCGTCTCAAACCTGTATGAAATGCCATCGCCAAACCCACACCTTTTTTAGCGGTTGCATTATTTTTGGCAGTATTGGCAGGATTTAGGCTACGAGTTGAAAAAATCGTTAAGTCTTCAAGCTTAAGCTTGCTGCCATCAGTAATCAGTTTGGCTGACATCGCTTGTAAATCCAATAAAGACCTAACACCTTGAGGATTATCCAGCAAATCGTGATAGGCACTATTTAATTGAATGCCATAAACCGCACGATCACTAAGCTGAGTATCCAGACCTATACCAAAACCAAACCGATGCACAGGCATTGCATTTACAGGGTTATTGCGATTTGGGGTAAGATGAGCAATATCAAAATTTTCGCCATTATTAAGCTTAGCTTGCCTAATGGTTGAGTTTGAGGGGATAAATTTTTGGTCTGTCACCATGCCTGCCTGACTTAAAATCGCTGCAATGCGTGAGGGAATGACAATATTACCGATATCAGCTTGTACACGCCCTTTAGGACGAACCACATCAATCAGCCTGACAATTTCGGTTGCACAATTATCATGCGTAAAAAAATACGGACGCTCCATCTCTTTAACCTCCCAAATATGACGGACAATCTGCGTCACTTCTTTAGGTGTTAAATTCAGGCTAAATTGCCACAAATCTCGTTCGTCTTTGATCAAATAATCATCTGCCTTTTTTTGATAAGGCATAATTTCCATCACACCTGGATAACCTCCGATGATGGATTTGGCTGTTGAGACGAGGACGCCATCAGCTTTGTTGGGCTGTACAGTGTAATTAATCGCCGTGGCGGCTTTATCTTCATCTTGTCCATCATCGACACGCATCAGTACATGGGCAAAAGCAGAAGCAATATTATTGGGGTGCTCTTCAGCAAAAATCAGCGACAAACGCTTGGCATTGAGTGTATCGGCAAAGGCATGAAAATCGCTGCACTGCCTATCATCAACGCCGCTATCAATATCTTGAGCTGCCAAAACTTGGGTTAAAAAGTGCGTCCGTGCAACAAAGCGGCATATCGCATCACTATCACCTCTTTGCATGGCGGATAATGTGGCGATAAGTTCAGCATGGGCATCATGACGCCCATTTTGTGCCAAAAAAAATTTAGGATTATCAATACTGCTGTTATCATGCTCAACAGGCGTATCTTGAAATAATAACAGCCGCCGCCAGCCCACCGATTGACTGATACTTTGTAAGGCTTTATCACTTAGCCCATAAGGATTCATCATCTGATCGGCTTTTGTATCAACAAAGCCATCTTGCCTACTAACAGTGTCTGCCGTGATTTGAGCGGCATCAGTGATGGTATTGGCAGCATAAGATGGCAAACTCATCACAAATGGCAGTATAAAGATGCCCAAAGATATGGCACTCAATTTGGTGGTATGCTTCATACTATCTTCCAAAACCTCAATAATACGGCTTATTGTAGCACAGCTTAAGCTGAGTCATTGACTGTTTTTGGTGTGGTAAACTGTGCTAAAATGAGGGATCATCAGTCAAATCGGTCTATCTTATGTGTTCAGCTTTTGTGATACAACACGGAATTTTACAGGGTGCGACATTCATCCAATCTGAAAATTTTAATGCTCGTCCTGCCGATAAAACAGGTCTCATAACAGGCATTGTTATTCACAATATCAGCCTACCCCCTTCACAGTTTGGGCAAGTCAATGCCGATGGCGTGCATCATGTCAAGGCTTTTTTTCAAAATCAGCTCAACCCCAATGATCACGCATATTTTCAAGACATTCATACACTCAAAGTCTCTGCACATTTATTCATCGAACGCAATGGCAGCGTCACACAGTTTGTCAATTTTAATGATCGTGCGTGGCATGCGGGACAATCTGCCTATTTGGGTCGTCAAGACTGCAACGACTTTACCATTGGCATTGAACTTGAAGGGGCTGATGATATACCCTTTGAAGCTGCCCAGTATCAAGTTCTTGGTCAAATCATTGTTGCTATTTATGATGCTTATCCTGCCACACGCCGCCATTTAATGGGGCATAGCGACATTGCTCCCCACCGAAAAACCGATCCAGGTAAGTATTTTGACTGGCAAACGCTGCGTGCTTTGGTCGCTCAAATGATGATTTAAGCGGCTTGTCAATTCAGCCAAGGCTCTTTGAATTCATTAAATCAATCAAGTCATGATCGCTTGACATCTTAGCTTACAAAATTTTTATCGCTTTTATGGACAAAGTATCCAAGAAAACTGAGCAAATTAGTTAAAAACCAAGTAGAATAACACATTTTTGATAAGTTTATATTAAGATGGCAAAATCTCGGCTCTTTCGCTCCACCGTCATTGTCAGTTCCATGACCATGCTTTCTCGTATTTTAGGTTTAATCAGAGACATGGTTTTGATGAGTGTTTTTGGTGCTGGTGGGTTGATGGATGCCTTTTTGGTTGCCTTTAAAATCCCCAATTTTTTACGCCGTCTGTTTGCCGAAGGGGCATTTTCCCAAGCCTTTGTTCCTGTATTAACTGAGTACAAAGAAGCACGCACCTTAACTGAGGTGCAACTACTGATTGCTCGTGTCTCTGGCGTATTATCCTTGGTGCTGCTTGTCTTGACGGTGGCGGTCATCTTTTTGGCACCTCAAGTGGTGTATTTATTCGCACCAGGTTTTGCCGATGATCCCCAAAAGTTTGGTGCTGCCACTGAGCTGTTACGCTTGACTTTTCCTTATTTATTATTCATCTCCATGACCGCATTTTTTGGTAGCATTCTACAAAGTTATGGCAGGTTTGCAGCACCCGCCTTTGCCCCTGTATTACTAAATCTTTGTATGATTGGCGGTGCATTAATATTAGCACCGATGCTTGATAAGCCAATCATGGCATTGGGTTATGCCGTCGCAATTTCAGGCATTTTGCAGCTGCTCATACAGTTGCCGCAGCTTTGGCAACAAAAACTACTTATCCCTCCTAGCATCAGCTTTAAAGATGAAGGCGTTAGGCGTATTTTAACGCTGATGCTGCCTGCCATTTTTGGGGTATCAGTCACCCAGATTAACTTATTATTAAGCACCGTATTTGCCTCATTGATGATTGCAGGTTCAGTATCATGGATGTATGCCGCCGAACGCTTAAGTGAATTGCCATTAGGGCTAATTGGTGTGGCGATTGGTACGGTAATTTTACCAAGCCTATCATCAAGTCGTGCCAAGTCAGATGATGAAAGTTTTCGCCAAACGCTAGATTGGGCAGCTCGCTTAATTCTTGTCATCGGTATACCAGCCAGCCTTGCGATATTTGTTTTATCAGATATCTTAATGGATGCTTTGTTTGTGCGTGGTCAATTCACCCACCAAGATGCCTTGATGAGTGGTATTGCTCTAAAGTCTTTATCAGGTGGAATCTTAGGATTTATGCTCATTAAAATTTTTGCCCCTGCATTTTTTGCAAATCAAGACACCAAAACACCTGTTAAAATTGGCATCATTTCAGTATTTGCTAATATGATTTTTAGCGTCGTATTTATTGGGCTATTTTATTTAATGAAACTGCCTTTACATGGTGGATTGGCCTTGGCAACCACAGCAGCAAGTTTTGTTAACGCAGGTCTACTTTATGCCGTTTTACATCGCCGTGGTATCTATCGTTTTGGTACTCACTGGAAAAAGATGATACGACAATTTGTGATTGCCAATCTTGCCATGGTGATCAGCTTATTTGTCATTTTGCCCTTATATCCAATTGATGCTAATCACTGGCTAAAAATTGCCATCTTGCTGGGCATATGCGGTTTTGGGGCAATCATTTATGGTATCGCACTGCTCATCACTGGCTTTCGCCCAAGTCAGCTAAAGCATGGCTGACCTATAATGATACATAATACCCTACCGTACCATTGACATAAGCAATACAAAGCATACAAAAAAAATTACTTGTAACTTTTTAGAATTATCGTAAAATGTAACGATTAAGATGACACATATATAAAATAGCCATTACAGCATATACCATATTCACATTAAATTACTCAAGTTTAATTACTCAAGGAAAATAACCATGTCAACGCCTGTTAGTCAGCCTGTCGCTACTCAAATTGACCCCACCTTAGATTTAGAAAAAATCCGTTCTGAGTGCCAATCTTTGGCCAAATCTCGAGCCAAAGTCTCAGCAGGTGCTGCCGTCATTCCCTTGCCATTTTTAGATGTTGCCGTTGATGTGGCAATGCTAACTAAGCTATTACCTGAAATTACCGAACGCTTTGGCCTAAAAGATAAAGCCAATTTAGATACCTCAACCGAAGAAGCACGCAAGCAGAATATCAAAGATCGCATTGTCTCTGTTGGTGGCTTGATTGCTGCTCGTGGCGTCGTTAATAAGACCATTCAAGGTTTTGGCGGACGCTTTATTGGTAAGCAAATCAGTAAATTTATCCCATTGGGCGGCTCGATGGTTGCAGCGACTTTGGGCTATATGATTTTTAAAAAAATTGCTTTTGATCACATTGAAGAATGCTATAACATTGCCAAGCAATCTCAACGCCAAGAGACAAGCTCACAAGATTTTAATGCTTAATTGATATATCCAAGATATTCATTTTAGTTTATCTAAATGATTATGATTCGTATCATCAAAGCTCTAAGCGATATTTATTTGCAATCGCTTAGAGCTTTTGCTTATTTTGGAAATCTTTTTTCACTTTTAGCATAATAAATATCAGACTTTTATTTGAGAAAATCTGATAAACAGGCTAAAATAGTATTGATTTGGACAGCTGTCCATTTTGTGCTTTTTTGTCATTCTTTAATTTTTTATTCCTACGGGCAGCAATTCACCGCCCCAGCCAATCGCTAAGGTAAGAACATGACTTTTGTTGTAACTGATAACTGTATCCGCTGTAAATATACCGACTGTGTTGAAGTTTGTCCTGTTGATTGCTTTTATGAAGGTCCTAATTTTTTGGTCATCAATCCTGATGAATGTATTGATTGTGCTTTGTGTGAACCTGAATGCCCTGCCAATGCCATTTTCTCTGAAGATGAAGTTCCAAGCGGTCAAGAAGAATTTTTAAAAATTAATGAAGAGTTATCCGCTGTTTGGCCAAACATCACCGAGAAAAAAGACGCCCTACCTGACTATGAAAAATGGGATGGTGTTGAGGGTAAACTCCAATATTTAGAACGCTAAATCACAATACCATCATTTAAAAATAATTCATAAAAAAGATGGCTTGTAAAAAACTTGTAAAAAATATGACTGGTATCTCGTGTCAATACCATACTTTATCATCATAGAATTTATGCTCATAAGATGCACAGTATCGGTATTTATACTCATAAGCAATGATTTAATCAAATTTTATCAAGGCGATTTATGAACTTTTGGTTATTATTTTGGCATATTTTGGGTGCCTGTATTTGGGTTGGTGGTCATTTATATCTGTGTCTGTGCATATTACCCAAGGCTGTGCGTCATCAGGACAGCCAACCCATCTTAAACTTTGAAAATAGTTTTGAAAAATTGGGCATGACTGCTTTGGTTGTGCAGGTCTTGACAGGCTTTTATATGGCACACAAATATTTGCCTAGCTTTAGTATGCTCACTGATTATCATAACCAAATTTCAGTACTGATTAGCATGAAAATCACATGGCTAATATTCACCATACTGACGGCTTTATCCGCTCAACTTATCGTCATTCCAAGATTAAAAAAAGACTTGGGTAATGCTAAGTTACTCCATATATTTGCTGGACATATTATCTTGGTAACCGTATTAGGGCTGGCATTTATGACAACTGGGGTATTATTTCGGACAGGATTTTAATATAAGCCGATGATTGTTACAGAGAGAGCTGATGGTGCTGCAGATAACTCGTTATCATACCAAATTCTCATTTTAGTCGCTTGTTAAATCAGTTAGCACAATCGTTAATCAATGCTTTAAAATAAGTCAGGCTTATCACGATAAAATATTATGATGAATATGCGTTTACCAACCTTGCCCATGATATTAAAATCATCATTAGTGATATTTAAATATCTGGTATTATTTCTCATCATTTATCTGTTGATTAACTGGTTGCGTCAGCCTATCATGCCCGTTAAACCCAATTTACAATTAAAAGATTATCAAGGCATTCCCATTGATATTGCTGCCATCAGCCAAGAATCACCTGTCTTGGTATATTTTTGGGGAAGCTGGTGTCATGTGTGTACCATCACCTCACCTAAAGTCAATCAACTACACCAAGATGGTTATTCTGTCGTCAGTATCGCTGTCAAATCAGGAGATGACGCACAACTTGGTCAATATTTACAAAGACATCAATATCATTTTACGACCATCAATGATACCGATGGACAAATATTTGCCAACTGGCAAGGACAAGTGACGCCATCGTTTGTTATTTTATATCAAGGAAAAATGACTCAAGGCATGGCAGGTATTTCACCATTGTGGATGCTAAAGTTACGCTTAGTATTACATCATTATCTACCCATATAGAGTATGACCACCCTTAAAATATAATAATGGTGAAATTTTGATACAAAAACAATCCATTTTTATAAATCATCCAGACTATAACTCGTGTTATAAAGGTAAGCTTCCCAATAATACACAAAAAAAATCCAGTCTTAAGAACTGGATTTTTAATTAACTAACTGGGCTACCAAATATCAGATTTGACTTTTTGTTTAAGTTTGGGATAGTTGTCAAGCTTAAAAATAGGATAAGCTACACCTGATTTGAGTTGTGATTGATAATCATGAATCAGCACAAAAACATATCTTGATAATAATAAAATGGCAATCAAGTTAATAAATGCCATTGTCCCCATGGTCAAATCACCCATGTCCCAAACAACATCAACTTTTACGACCGCACCAAAGTACACAAATCCTAATACCAACAAGCGAAACAGTGTCAAAACTTTTGTATTATTTTTCAAAAATTGCATATTAGACTCAGCATAAGCATAATTACCAATGATGGTTGAGAATGCAAAAATAAATAAAATAATGGCTAAAAAATACTGACCCCAGCCACCCACATGGCTTTCAAGCGCCGCTTGTGTCAACTGAATGCCAGATAAATTGGCTGCATTTTCAGGCATTTGTGCCAATAAAATGATAAATGCGGTACATGAACAAACAATTAAAGTATCCACAAATACCCCAAACATCTGAATCATGCCTTGGTCTAACGGATGTTTGACACTGGCAGCAGCAGCTGCATTGGGTGCAGAGCCTTGACCTGCTTCGTTTGAGTATAAACCTCGTTTAATGCCCTGCATCATCGCAACAGATACCATAGAGCCAAAGAGTCCGCCACCTGCTGCTTCAAAAACAAATGCTTTTTCAAAAATCAGTGCAATGATTGATGGTATGGCGGTTATGTTCATCAAGATAATGGTTAAAGCCACCAAAATATAAATCAATGCCATGAGCGGTACAACCATTTCGGCAATCTTTGCCACACGGCGAATGCCACCAAAAATAATCGGTGCGGTCAAAATCACCAACAACGCCCCAATCATGTGCTTATAACTTTGCCATTGATTTTGGCAAATGGCATCTTCTGCCACACAGCCTGATGCTGATTGTATGGCAAGTGTGATGGTATTAGACTGAATGGATTGATAAACAAAACCAAAACACACAATCAATGCCAAGGCAAACAAAAACCCAAGCCGTTTTTGACCAAGACCTTGTTCAATATAATACGCAGGTCCACCTCTGAACTGACCTGTTGTGGCATCACGCACCTTAAATAGCTGTGCTAAGCTTGACTCTGCTAATGCTGAACACATACCAAGCAAGGCAATCAGCCACATCCAAAATACCGCACCAGCACCACCAATGCCAATTGCAATTGCCACACCTGCAACATTGCCCACGCCCACACGGCTTGCCAACCCTGTCACAAATGCCTGAAAGCCTGAAATACCCGCATCATCATGCTGATTGCGACTGCCAAGCATAGATTTAATACTACGGCCAAATAAACGAAACTGTGCCACGCCTGAAAAAAGCGTAAAAAATAGCCCAATACCAATCAGCATCCAGATCAGTATATCCCAAAGCGGCGTGCTGATGGTTGTTACGACACAATGTAGCCCATCAACAAATCCAGACTTAGCCAAACAAGATATCGGATTATCGTACATAATTTTTCAATCCAAAAAAAGATGGCATAAACGCCATCCGTTGTTTTATAACCATGCTTTGAATTTGCCTTACTTGGCAAATGTCAGGATTATATAACAAATTTTCTCATAAATCACGAAAATTTTACTTTGTGTAAACTTTTTTAAACCATTGATTCGCCATTATTTAACTCTCGAAGACTTAAAAACCAATGTAAAATAATTGCCGCAAAAGTCGCTGTACCAATACCGCCAAGATTAAAATTTCCAACCATCAAACCAAAATCACCCGTACCCAAAATGATGGTAATGGCAGCAACCATAAGATTTTTATTATTGGCAAAATTCACTTTATTATCAATCCAAATCTTAGCGCCAGCAATGGCAATTAAACCAAATACCACAATGGATGCCCCTGTCAAAACAGGGCTAGGAATGGTCTGAATCATTGCACCAAATTTAGGCGAAAATCCCAAAATCATGGCAAATATGCCTGCCAGTACAAAAATGAGTGTTGAATAGACACGAGTTACCGCCATTACACCAATATTTTCGCCATAAGTGGTCATGCCTGTGCCACCCACACTTGCCGATAATGCTGTTGCTACACCATCAGCCACAAATGCTCTGCCAAGATACGGTGTTAAATTTTCTCCTGTCATCGCACCCACCGCTTTGATATGACCAAGATTTTCAGCCACCAAAATAAATGCAACTGGTGCAATGATTAGCAAGGCATTGGTATCAAAAGTTGGGCTGCTAAAATTTGGCAATCCAAACCAATCAGCATCAGCAATTAAAGCAAAATTAATCGGCTCACCTAAACCCAAAATATTGGCCGCTATCGCATAAATTGCATATGCCATCACCAAACCTATCAGTAGTAACAAACGCTGTAAAAATCCATGTGCAAAAACCGCAATCATACCCATACATAACACGGTCATCAATGCCATCCATAAATCAAACGGCTTGCCTTGTACACCGCTGACAGTAATTGGGGCTAAGTTTAAGCCAATAATCATCACCACCGCACCTGTAACAACGGGCGGCATGAGTTTTTCAATCCATTGTGTGCCTGTTGCCATCACAATAAAACCAATGAGTGCATACAAAACACCACAAGCGATGATACCACCTAATGCCACTGATAGATTTGGATTAGCGCCGCTGCCTGTGGCATGCGCTGTTGCTGCTGCCACCACACCAATAAAAGCAAAACTTGAACCCAAATAACTGGGAACACGCCCACCTGTCATCACAAAAAATAAAATGGTACAAATGCCGCTCATCATAATCGCAAGATTGGCATCAAATCCCATCAGTAAAGGTGCAAGCACCGTTGCCCCAAACATCGCCAAGACATGTTGCAATCCCAACATGATACTCTGCCCAACTGGCAGATATTCATTCGTTGCCACAGGCTGTGTGTTAATATCACCTGTATAAGGTTGCCATTTTGGAAACCAGCTCATATGCACTCCAAATCACTCAAAAATAATGTTAATATTGTACTATACTTAGCATGATAAAAAACTTAGCATGATAAAAAGTATCAAAACTTTTTCAGCCTCTTAAAAATGAAGCCGATTGTAACTATCACATTTATGCTACTTTTTGAGATGATAAAGAATTATATTTATGTTCTGTATTTGATAATATTCTATCCGCCCCCACCAAATACTTTGTAACTTTCTTAATTTTGTCTTATAATAGGCAGTTTATTAAATTTAGCCAAAAGCGAGATACGCCATGACTGAGTCCATTGACTACAAGAACACCCTAAATCTTGCCGATACCACTTTTGCCATGCGAGGAGACCTTGCTAAGCGTGAGCCACTTTGGTTGGAACAATGGGAAAAAGATGATGTTTATGGGCAGATTCGCAAGGCTCGCCAAGGTCGCAAAACCTATATTCTGCATGACGGTCCTCCTTATGCCAATGGACAAATCCACTTGGGTCATGTGGTTAATAAAGTCCTAAAAGATATCATCATCAAGTATAAAACCTTGGATGGCTATAACGCCCCTTATGTCCCTGGTTGGGACTGCCATGGTCTGCCCATTGAGCAAAAAGTAGAACAAAAAATTGGTAAAGTCGGACAAAAGGTTAATGCGACGAAGTTTCGTGAAGCGTGCCGAGAGTATGCCAAAAGTCAGGTGCAACTACAAATGGCAGATTTTAAACGCTTGGGCGTGCTTGGCGATTGGGACAACCCTTATTTGACCATGAATTACCAACAAGAAGCCAATATCGTACGAGCATTGGGAAAGATTTATGACAACGGTCATATCGTGCGTGGCATGAAACCTGTCAACTGGTGCTTAGATTGTGGTTCTGCCCTTGCTGAGGCGGAGGTTGAATATCAAGACAAAACCTCAGATGCCATCTATGTTGGCTTTGATATTGTCAATCGTGAAAACCTACCCATCATCGCTAATATCAGTGGCACGCTTCAAGCCGTCATTTGGACAACAACCCCATGGACACTGCCTGCCAACCAAGCAATCTCGGTACATGGCGACTTTGATTATGCCGTCATTAAGGGCAAAAAAACCCCCATCTTTGCACTACCAAGCCAAATTGACAGTAAAAATTTTACCCTAAGAACCTTAACCAAAGCCGACAAGCAGGCACTACAAGCGTGTGCGTCCGACCCTGCCATTTGGCAATTTATGCCAACCAAACGACACCTGCCAGAGGTGTTTGAACCATTTTTTGAACAAGCAGTGAAAGATAAAGCCTATGCCATTATTGATAAGCACACTGGCAATATCATTGGCACAACCCGTTTTTGTCATGACAATGCCAAAGATGATGTCATTGGTATTGGTTTTACCTTCATCACACCCGAATTTTGGGGCAAAGGGGTAAATGATGAGATTAAAAACACCTTATTAAACCACGCCTTTAAATACAGAAATACCGTGCGTTTTCAAATACATGAAGGCAATGACCGCTCCAAAAAAGCGGTAGAAAAATTAGGGGCAACTTATCAAAAAGATGTAGAAAATGACTTTGGTAAAATGTGGGTCTATACCATCACAAACCCAAGCACCATCAATCACAGCACCCATTTTATCGTGGCAAATGATTTGGTAGCAGATTTTAATAAAAATGTGGCACTTGATGATGTTGAGACAATCACAACCATCAAAGGGGCAGATTTGACCGTCCTAAACGCCCAGCACCCTCTTATCAGCGAACGCCAAGTACCCATCATCACAGGCGAGCATGTTACCGCTGACAGTGGTACAGGGTTGGTGCATACCGCTCCTGCTCATGGTGTGGACGACTATATTGTTGGCAACAAATACAATTTACCTGTTGAAAACCCTGTTGGTGATGCAGGCGTGTATTTGGACAATGCCAAGGTTTTTGTGGGTGAACATATCTACAAAGCACAGCCTAAGATTATCGAGACTTTGGGGTCAAGCGGACACTTGCTTGACCACAAAAAAATCCGCCACAGTTATCCACACTGCTGGCGACACAAAACCCCCATTATTTTTCGTGCCACGCCTCAGTGGTTCATCAGCATGGAACAAAACGGACTTCGCCAAAAAGCCCTAGACGACATCAAAAATATCACATGGACACCAGCATGGGGTCAAAACCGCATTGAAGCCATGATTGATGGTCGCCCTGACTGGTGTATCTCACGCCAACGCACATGGGGCGTGCCGATTACCTTTTTTACCCACAAAGAAACAGACCAATTACACCCACGCACCTCCGAGCTTATTGAAAAAGCCGCCCAAATCATTGAACAAGGCGGTATTGAAGCATGGTTTGATGCTGACATTAGCGACTTTTTGGGTGATGAGAGCGGTGAGTATCACAAAGTAACCGACACACTGGATGTTTGGTTTGATTCAGGTGCAACCAATTTTGCTGTCCTAAATCACCGCAAAGAGCTATCCAACCCTGCTGATTTATATTTAGAAGGCTCAGATCAGCATCGTGGCTGGTTTCAGTCATCTTTACTGGTCAGTGAATCTATTTATGGTCGCCCACCTTATAAACAAGTTTTAACGCATGGCTTTACTGTTGATGCCAAAGGCCATAAATTATCCAAATCCAAAGGCAATACCAAAGGTTTTGAACCATCAGACATTGCCAATAAAATGGGTGTGGATATTTTGCGTCTGTGGGTAGGTTCGTCAGATTATCGCTACGAGATGGCTGTATCTAAAGAAGGCTTTGACCGTACAACCGATATGTATCGCCGCATTCGTAATACCATTCGGTTTTTACTTGCCAATACGGATGACTTTGACCCCAAAACTGATATGGTATCAACAGATAAACTCATCAGTTTGGATAAATATATCTTATATCGCACCAAACATATCCAACAAGAGATTATCCAAGCTTATCATAGCATGGACTTTCATCAAGTTTGCCAAACGGTTATGGGATTTTGTTCCCAAGATTTGGGCGGGTTTTATCTTGATATTATCAAAGACCGTACTTATACCACCAAGGCAGATGGTCTGCCACGGCGTTCAGCTCAAACGACTTTATATCACATTGCCCATGCTTTATTGCGTTGGATTGCCCCTGTTTTATCATTTACCGCCCAAGAAGCTTGGCAGGTTTTAAAAGGCACACAAGGCTATATTTTTACCGCTGAATGGTATCAGCTACCAGACTTTCAGATGAATAACATCAGTCACGAAGATTGGGATCAAGTTGCCTTAATCAAAGATACGGTAAATAAGTCCATCGAGCAAGCACGCAGTGATAAAATTGTCAGCAGCAACCTGACTGCCAAAGTCACCATTACCGCTCCACAAGATATCGCTGATATCCTAAATAAGTTTGGTGATGAACTACGCTTTGTATTCATCACCTCTGATGCAACCGTGAAATCTGGTGATACGCTGTCTACAACCATCACGCCTGCTGATGGCACAAAATGCGTCCGCTGCTGGCATGTTCGTACTGATGTTGGTACACACGCCGAGCATCCTGAGATTTGTGGTCGTTGTGTGCAGAATTTAGATGATGGGGAGATGCGTTTGTATGCCTAATCATTTGCTTTTAAATACCAAGCAGGTCATGGGCTATTATCTCATTGCTATCGTGGTCTTAGTCAGTGACCAGATGACCAAATTTTATTTTAAAAACACCTTTCATCTTGGTGAGAGTGTTGAGGTCATTTCGCCCATTCTAAATTGGACTTTGGCACATAATTATGGTGCAGCGTTTAGTTTTTTGGCAGATCAAAATGGCTGGCAAAAATGGTTTTTTGCTATTTTAGGTTTGATAGTCTCAGGCTGTATCATCATTTATCTAAAAAAAGCACCAAAAACCGCCAACATCCTAAACTTAGGCTTATCATTGGTATTAGGTGGTGCGATTGGCAATGTCATTGACCGTATTTTACATAATCATGTGGTGGATTTCATCCATGTGCATTATGCTGATGTGTGGCATTATCCGATTTTTAATATTGCAGATATTGGTATTTGTGTTGGGATGGCAATGATTATTTATGATATGCTATTTTTAGAAAAAAAACGGCGATCTGTTTAAATCACCCATCGCCTGTCAAAATGGTCAAAAAATTCAATCAAAATGAGCAGATTTTTGACCATTTTGCCATAAGGTTTAAAAGACCCAGCACCAATCAACTTACAATTTTTCAAGTTTTAACCATCTTTGCTGATTAACTGTGCTAAAATAACCACAAAAACCGCCATCCATCCCAAAATCCAATTCACCAATTGAATACCATCTCATGAATACACCCATTTTACCCAGTGAAGAAGTTCGCATTACCCATAAAAGCACCGTCAGTTTACATTTTGAGGTCAGTTTGATGAACGGCGAGGTGATTGATTCAACTTTTCATCGCCAAGAACCTGTAACACTCACCATCGGCGATGAAAGTTTATTGGCAGGATTTGAAAAAGTCCTAATCAACCTAAAAGCTGGTGATACACGCACCGCCACCTTGTCAGCTGATGATGCCTTTGGACAATGGAATCCTGAAAATGTACAAACTTTTACTCGGACACAATTTGCCCTATCCGAACCCAATCCTGTGGTTGGTATGATGATGGAATTTGCCGATAAAGGGCAAAATTCACTGGTTGGTGTCATAAGCTTGGTAACCGATGATGAGGTTTTGGTTGATTTTAATCACCCTTTAGCAGGTCAAGATGTGTTATTTAAAGTGCAAATCTTTAAGGTTACCCCGCCCAATCAGATTGGTTTTCAATTAAGGTCTAGTTAGGCGATGGTATTTAGTTAAGTTATCATTAAAATCAATGCTTAGCTAAATTCAGTCAATTAACTTCAGTTAATCAAGATTAAGTACATAAATACATTGAATAAATTAGGAAACCGTTGTGTCTGATTATGAACAAACAGCGCCGTATCTTGATCCAAGTTCCGTTGGCATTGTCCAGCCACAGACGCTTATTTTTGATGAGCCTTTAACATTAGAATGCCAGCAGGTTTTGCCTGCTTTTGAGCTTGTCATTGAAACTTATGGTACGCTCAATACAGATAAATCCAATGCCATCTTAATTTGCCATGCCTTATCAGGCAGCCATCATGCTGCAGGTTATCATTCTGCTGATGATACCAAGGCTGGATGGTGGGATAATCTCATCGGTCATGGTAAAGCGATTGATACCAGCAAATTTTTTGTAGTTTGTTTAAATAATATTGGCTCTTGCCACGGTTCAACAGGCCCTACCACCATCAATCCCAAAACAGGTAAAATCTACGGTGCAGATTTTCCCTTGATTACCATCAAAGACTGGGTGAAAACCCAAGTTATGCTATCTGATCGCTTAGGAATCAAAAAATGGCATGCTGTCGTCGGCGGCTCAATGGGCGGTATGCAGGCACTGCAATGGTCGGTTGATTATCCTGATAGATTATCCCGCTGTGTGATCATCGCCAGTACGCCCAAATTATCCGCCCAAAATATCGCCTTTAATGAAGTTGCTCGCCAGTCAATCTTATCAGATCCTGAGTTTCATGATGGCTGGTATTTAGAGCATGGCACTTATCCACGGCGTGGTTTAATATTAGCTCGTATGGTTGGGCATATCACTTATATTACCGAAGATGCCATGAAAGCCAAATTTGGACGAGATTTAAAATCTGGTCGGTTTATGTATGGCTATGATGTTGAGTTTCAGGTAGAAAGCTATTTACGCTATCAAGGTGAACGCTTCAGCCAAAACTTTGATGCCAATACTTATCTTTTAATGACCAAAGCATTGGATTATTTTGATCCGACTCGTGGCTATGCACCTGATGGTCTGTCTGATGAAGATGCCCTAAAACTGACTTTGTCTCGCACACGCTGCCAATTTTTGGTCATATCTTTTACCACAGACTGGCGATTTAGCCCCGAACGCTCAGTTGAGCTGGTCGATGCTTTAATGGCCAATGCCAAGCCAGTTAGCTTTGTGAATGTCGATGCCCCGCATGGTCATGATTCTTTTTTATTTGACATTCCTCGTTATCGTGATGCTCTCAAAGGTTTTTTACAGGCCAAATAAAGTATAATTTTAACATGTTAGCAAAAATTTTCATCAAATCCATATAGGTATTTTATGCGTATTGACCACCAACTCGTTGAGCAATGGATAGAACCTAATAGCCGTGTACTGGATTTGGGGTGCGGTGATGGAACACTACTTGAACATCTTCAAAAGCATTTAGGTGTCACAGGCTATGGGCTTGAAATTGATGAATATAAAATCAATCAAGCCATTGCCAAAGGTTTAAATATCATTGAACAAAATCTCAATGATGGCTTGGCACGCTTTGCTGATAATAGCTTTGATACGGTCGTCATGGCTCGTGCGTTACAGGCAGTCAAGTCTCCAGACCAGCTATTGATTGATATGCTCAGAGTCGCCAAAGAAGGTATTGTCACTTTTCCAAATTTTGCCTATTGGCAAAACCGTATGTATTTGGGTATCAAAGGCATGATGCCCATATCAGACACTCTACCCTATGAATGGTATAATACCCCCAATATTCATCTATGTACTTTTAAGGATTTTGAACAATTGTGCGATAAAAATAACATTCGCATTCTAGACACAGTTGCCATTAGCGATAAGCCAAATCCAAAATTACCTCCAGTGCTATTAAATCATATGGTCAAGCGTATTCCAAATCTGCTGGCAGATGTTGCCGTTTATCATATTGCCAAGTACTAAGGCATCGATGACTGTTGAGCAAGCACATTCACCTAGCGATATGAATTGATGATATTATGTAACTTTCTGTTACCCTTTGTTTACTGATATGATGATATAAATACATTATACTAAGTGGTTGAATTCATTCATAATATGCCATGCCAACGACCGTATGAATATCATTGAATATCATATATGAACGGTATGGATGTATTATTTGGTTTTATCTGTAAATACTTCCGACAGTCAGCATCATATGACTTTGGGATATTTTACAAAGCTTTAACACACCAAAGGACATCGCCATGAAACTGCTTAAAATCACCTTATTTGCCAGCATATTGGGCAGTGCCACTTTCAGTCATTCTCTATCCGCCATTGCTAACACTCACTTTGAAACAATCGATATCACAACCTTGACCAATCAAGCCGCTCGTGGCGATTATCATGCCCAGTTTTTTCTTGCCAAACGCTTGCAAAAAGGCGAAGGTGTTACCAAAGACGCCTCAAAAGCTGTTTATTGGTACACCCGTGCCGCCGAAAAAAATATTGCTCCAGCTCAGCTCAATCTTGGCATCATGTATTTGCGTGGAGAAGGTGTTAGAGCCGATATAGCCACAGGTCGATCTTGGCTTGAGAAAGCAGCTAATTTAGGGGATAATCGTGCCAGCTATGCTTTGGCGATGATTGATGAGCAGCAACAACGCTTGGTTGATGCTTATAAATGGTATGATTTATCCGCTCGTGAGGGTATGCTTGATGATAATGTACGCAATCGTGCTAAGGTTAAAGTCAGCCAGCTTGCTCTGAATTTATCCTCCAGTGAAATCGAATCTGCCAAACGCAGTGCCAATGCGTGGTTTTTAAATCAGTAATAACTTGATTTTATCATCATAGCCAATCAATATGATACGATTGGCTTTTTTTATCGTTTTTATCCACTCATATCAATAAAAGAACACCCAAGCAGTACTTGAGTGTTCAGTATTATACCGATAAATCGGCAAGTATTAGTAAGTGAAGTTCACGCCAACACGGAAATCACGACCTGCCCCAGGTAAGGTATCTATGGAAGCACGCTGAGTGTGCGGACGATAGTTTTTATTAAAGACATTATTCACCGCAAAATTCACATTCACCTTATCGTTGCCATAAGGCTTCCAGTTGGCATAGATGTCGCTGACATTATAGCCTTCACGGTTAAGAATAGCACCATCTTTATCATCAAATTTACCGCTCATGATGGAGGTGTCTTTGGCATCTACCCCTTCAACCAATGTGTGTCTCACACCAAGCTCTACGCTGGGGTTTGGCAGGCGATAGGCGACATCTGCTGTCCATGTACGACCTGTACGCACGGCATATTCAGGGTTAGCTTTAAATTTGACATTGTGCATGGTTGGTTTGCTATGAGCAACGCCAGCACGCGCACGCCACGCCCCATCAGCATAGCCTACGCCCAGCTCATAACCGTGGTTGGTCTGATGACCTTGGTTACCAAGATAGGTAATCTGAGCTGTATTATCATTGGGGTGTTGTATAGCATCAGCAGCAGCTCTGGCATTATTAACACGCTGCCAAAAATAGCTGCCAAAGGCGGTATATGGCCCATTATTATAGTTAAAACCGATCTCGGTATTGCGTGCCTTTTCTGCTTTTGCATTGTCATCAATACTGATCACACCATCACGGAAGCCACGACTTAGGATGGCATCAGCAAAGCGTGGGCTGCGAGTGGCATAGATTAGGTTACCGCTGACGCTTAGGTTAGGATTGACATCATAAATCACCCCAAAACTTGGGTTGATGTCGGTTTTTCCAACCTTTTTACCGTCCATGGCTTTAAAGTCAAAACGGTCAACACGCACGCCTGTATTGATGGTAAAGTCATTGATTTGGTTAACCGCTTCCAGATAAATGCCAGCATCGGTTTTCTCTTGGTGTTGAAAACCAGGTCTAATACCTCTGGGTGGTACGGCTTCTTGATGGCGATAGTTGATACCGTATTTTAATAAAGTATGGTCAACGCCAAAGCCTTTTAATAGACTGTGATTAAACTCTTTATCAAAATTAATATTTGCCCCTTTGGCACTAACATACATGCTTGATGGGCTATCACCGTTATCATTGATGGTGTCAGGTACATCACGAAGAATATAGCTGTTACCTTTATCGCTGGAAGAGTTGCGTCCATGTTCTAACTTATAGACATTGGCAGTAACTTCATTCGCAAAGCCAAGGTTCTTACCTGTCCATTCAAGGTTGGTTAACTTCTGGTAGGTTTCACGCTGAGTTGGGTTGTTCCTATCTAAATCAGCCACCAATTTACCATTGGCATCAACTACATTATACTTTTTACCATCTGGTGTTTTACTGCCAAGTTTGTAACCCTTGCCTGCATACTTTTTATCCAACTCTGTCAAAAGCTCTGCTTCGGTACGGGTTTTACCACCTTTCTTTATATCTAGTGTCAAGGCACGATTAGCGAAGTCAAATTCTTCACGCACACCACGAATGCCTTTATGAACTTCATTTAGATGGCTGACTACAAATCGATGATCGCCAGCGGTTAGCCCTACCTTAGCAAGGAAGCTAGATTTATCTAAGGCACTTCTTGTAACCACATCATTGCCCAACAGATTGGTGTATCCTTTACCGCCTTTATAGTCACTGTCATCTACTTTGTTATAAGAGACAAGGGCATCTACCTGACCAAATCCTGTCTGTGCTTTACCAAAGGCACTGCCATGATAAGAATGACCTTTGTTGGTTGATAAGCCTGCACCAACTTTAAAGCCATAATCTTTGTCGCTGTTTCTTAAAAGCTCATCAGCATCTAAGGTTTTGGTAACAATCGCACCGTTGGTTGCCCCAATGCCTGCACTGGCAAAGCCCGCCCCTTTTTGTACCGAAACAACTTTGACCATCTGAGGGTCTAGCATAAAGCGACCTTGGTGATAGTGCAATTGACCATCTTGATAAGCGTTGTCAATTTTTAGGTCAATGGCATTATGACCCATGCCACGAATGCTGACAAATTGAGAAGTACCATTACCACCGCCAAAACCGATGGCAGGTTCATCTTGCAACAGGCTACGCAAATCTGTGGCCGTGCTTTCGTCTTTTTCTCGTAAGGTAACAACATTGGTTTTAATTTTTGCACCTTGGCGATCACTGACCACTGTATCGCCTGCCAAGACAACCTTAGGTTGGTTAACAGCTGCAAAAGCAGTGGTTGTAAAAGCGGCACTCACCGCCAATGTCAGCGGTAATAATTGAAACTTATTCATAATGACTCCGATTATGAGACTTGAAATCAAATTTGTTTTTGTCAAATTATCCCTTGCTCATCTACTTACTAAAATCAACGAAAATACCGCCAAAAATGATAAATAAGAAAAAATAGCAAGGTACAAGTAAGAATTTTATCAAAAAAAATTTTTCTTGTAAATGATAATTGATATTATTGATTAAAATAAATCAGAATTATTGTTATTTATTTTCATAATTTCATCTAACATATTGATTTTGAAAACTTTAAAATTCATATTCTGTTATTTTTAACCATGATCTAAAATTAAAAGCGTTTTAAAATATATGACAACAAATCATGTGCCAGTTTATTTTTTATGCTCTAAAAAGCACTCACCCTATCTGATGAGTGCTTGTATTCGGTATTAATAGCGTTAATTTTGGCGATAATTGGGTGCTTCTTTGGTAATCTGTACATCGTGTACATGCGATTCCTTCATGCCTGCGGAAGTCACTTTGACAAAGCTGGTATTCTTACGCATCTGTTCGATGGTCTGGCAACCTGTATAACCCATGGAAGATCTTAGACCGCCTGCCAATTGACCGATGATGCCTGCCACAGGACCTTTATAAGGAACACGGCCTTCGATACCTTCTGGTACCAGTTTTTCAACACCATCTTTAGCATCTTGAAAATAACGATCCGATGAGCCATTTTGACCAGACATTGCCCCCAAACTGCCCATACCACGATAAGCTTTATAATAGCGACCTTGGAATAATTCCACCTCACCGGGTGCTTCTTCAGTGCCTGCCAACAAGCTACCCACCATAATACATGAAGCACCTGCTGCGATGGCTTTGGAGATATCACCCGAAAAACGAATACCGCCATCGGCAATCAAAGGAATGCGATCTTTTAATGCACTTGCCACACTATCAATGGCACTTATCTGCGGGACGCCAATGCCTGCAACAATACGGGTTGTACAAATAGAACCAGGACCAATACCCACTTTAACAGCATCTGCCCCTGCATCTAACAGTGCCAAAGCAGCATCACCTGTTGCGATATTGCCCCCAATGACTTGGATATTAGGGTGGTTTTTCTTAATCCACGCCACACGATCGATCACACCCTTGGAATGACCATGTGCGGTATCTACGATAATCACATCGGCTTGTGCATCGATCAATGCTTCAACACGCGCTTGGGTATCGGCGCCAGTACCAACTGCCGCACCAACCAGCAGGCGACCTTTACTGTCTTTGGCGGCATTCGGGTTATTTTCTGCTTTAGAAAAATCATTAACGGTAATCAACCCTTTAAGCTGATAATCATCATCAATCACCACAACTTTTTCGATACGGTGGCGATGTAGTAGCTCTTTGATACGCTCTTGGGTTTCGCCTTCTTTAACAGTCACAAGCTTATCTTTTGGGGTCATCACATTGGCGACTGGCTGAGATAAATTGGTCTCAAAACGCAAATCACGATGAGTGACAATACCCACAACCTTATTAGTGCCTGCTTCAACGACTGGTACGCCACTGATTTTATGCTCACGCGTCAAGGCAAGCAAATCGCCAACAGTTGCATCAGCGGTAACAGTAATCGGATCTGCCACCGTACCTGCCTCAAACTTTTTCACATGGCGGACACGGCGTGCTTGGTGAGCGATATCCATATTTTTATGAATGATACCCATGCCGCCCAACTGAGCCATCGCAATCGCCATCTTAGATTCAGTTACGGTATCCATGGCAGCAGAAATAATGGGCAAATTGATGGTAATATCTTTGGTTAAGCGAGTAGTTAGGGAAGTTTGTTTTGGGAGAACTTCAGAATAGGCGGGCAAAAGCAAGACATCATCAAATGTCAAGGCATCATAGGCAATGCGTAGCATAGGTTATTTCCTGTATGAGATGGATTGGTCTTCAAGGATAAAGTACCAAAAGCAGGTTTGAAATAACGCTGTATTGTATCAAATTATGATAAGAGTTTGCAAGTCAGCTGATGCGATTATTTAAAATAAAATAAGTTAAGTTATTATCAATTTAATATAAATTTAATATGAATAATAATCCAATGCGATAAAACCAAAACAAACCACAGTAAAAATTAACGCTGTCATTTAAACAAATATCTTGAAATATCTTGGTGGCAATGACCATTTTTTGGTATAATTTTTTGAGATTATCTATTTTAGTTAAGCCAATGACTTTTGGGATATGATGATTAAGATGTCAATACTTTATAACTTCATGCAACAGCCATCTTAATCATCAAAGGCAAGTCGCTCAATGACTGATAAATCATTGATATTACACTCTCAAACCACCATTTTTATCACTTTTAGGCTGTTAAAACCATGCGTCAAATTTTTATGCACCGATTATTACCGCCAACACTGATGGCAAGCTTTTTATTATTAAATGCCTGTAGCTCTGGCAATTCTCATGCCAAAGATACTTCTAATGCCAGCCAGCCAACAACCCAAACCCAAACCTCTGCTAAAAGCACTCAAAGCGATACCACGCTTGTCAAGACGCTCCAAGATAATTTGACCCAAGCGGGGGTTGATATCACTGTGACAAATGCCCTGCCAACAACCATGCCTGATATCTATTGGGTCAGCTTTGAAAATGCCCCTGCAATGTTCACAGATAAATCGGGTGAATATTTAATTCAAGGGCAAATTGTCAAATTAAGTGGTGATTATCCGACAGATATTACCGCTGACATTCAGTCATCTTTGGCCAAAGAAACCTTAGCCAAAGCCAATACTGATGATATGATTATTTACCCTGCAACCAGTCAGCATAAAGCATCTATTTATGTTTTTAGCGACCCAACTTGCCACTACTGCCGAATGCTACACAAGGATATCGAGCAGCTCAATGCTGGCGGTATTGAGGTGCGTTATTTGGCATGGCCACGCTCAGAACAAGACATACCACTCACCGAGGCAATTTGGTGTAGCCAAGACCGAAAAGCAGCCTTAACAGCAGCTAAGCTTGGTCAAACTGTCCATGCCAAGCATTGTAAAAACCCCGTTCAAGAACATTTGGCATTGGGGCGTAGTTTGGGCGTATCAGGCACGCCTGCTGTTTTTGCTGAATCTGGCAGGCAGATTGGTGGCTATATGCCTGCCAAAGATCTCATCCATACTGCCATTGAACAACGATAACTGTCCTGATTGATCAAAAAGCTGGAGCGTGCCTACCCTTGATGATATTTTATTAAGTTTTGATAAAAATAAAATTTAATATTATTTATGATGAAAAACGACTAAATTTTATTTTTGTTGTCAATACCACAGGTAAGCACACCCTAATACCTAAGGGTAAAAATTAAATCACCAAAAAACCTAGCACAAAACACGAACTTATGATAACTTAGGCAACTTATAGATTTATCAAAGGTGTTAAAAGGTATTTTTTAATTTGAATAATTTTAATATTGAACATATCAGCACTAATTATAAACACTTTTTTCAGAGTTTGGTGGTCTTTTTATCGCCAAATGTATCAAAATTAACATTCCGATAGCGGAGTATTTTGTGAATAATACCATCAATCTTGCCGTACTGGGTTTGGGTACTGTCGGTACTGGCGTATTAAACCTTATCAAAGATAATGTCAATGAGCTTGCTCGCCGTAGCGGTCATCAGCTTGTGATAACACACGCAGGGACTCGCCGTCATCGCCATGATATCGACCCAAGTATCAATCAAACTGCTGATTTAATGTCCATTGCAGAGGCGAAGGATGTGGATATCGTGATTGAGGTGATTGGCGGTACAGACATTGCCTATGAAGTCATCACGCATGCCATTCGCCACAAAAAACATGTTGTAACCGCCAACAAGGCGTTACTTGCCAAACATGGTAATGAGATTTTTAGATTGGCTGAAGAGCATGGCGTACAAGTACGCTATGAAGCGGCTGTTGCAGGTGGTATCCCAATCATCAAAATTGTCCGAGAAGCGTTGGCGGCAAATAAAATTGACTGGCTCACTGGTATCATCAATGGTACTGGCAACTTTATCATGACAGAGATGCAACAAAAAAATCGTAAATTTGACGAAGTACTTGTTGAAGCTCAAGCACTTGGTTATGCAGAAGCTGACCCAACTTTTGATGTCGAAGGGATTGATGCGGCACATAAATTATCCCTATTGGCATCAATCGCCTTTGGCATTCCTGTACAGTTTGATAAAGTTTATTGCGAAGGCATTACCAAGATCGGCTTACAAGATGTCATCTATGCCAAAGAGCTTGGCTATACGATCAAGCATTTAGGCTTTGCTATCCGCCGTGATCATGGCATTGAACTTCGTGTTCATCCTACACTTATTCCTTCGCAAGCACTGCTTGCCAATGTTAATGGTGTCAAAAATGCCGTTATGATTGATGCTCACCCCTTGGGTCAATCACTGTACTATGGTGATGGTGCAGGTGCAGGTGCAACCGCATCGGCAGTTATGGCTGATGTGATGGATTTGATTTATGTCATCAATGCCGCCACACCAAGCGATGTACCACATTTGGCATTTATTCCCGAAGAGCTGTCCGATATTGGTATTTTACCTGCCGATGAGATGACATCAGGCTATTATTTGCGTTTAACAGTCAAAGATGAAGTTGGTGTTTTGGCAGATACAACCCGCATTTTAAGTGATAATGGTATTAATATCGATGCCATTTTACAGCGTGATGCCCATAAATCAGGCTTAGTACCAGTGATTATTTTAACACTGCCTGTCTTAGAAAAACAAATGAATGCCGCTATCCGCCAAATTGAAGCACTCGGAGCGGTGGTTGAACCCATCGTGCGTATTCGCCTAGAAAGCTTAGAATAAAGCTTGGTTGTCTGTTTGCCTTGTAAAAAAGATACCAGTCATCTTTTTACATTCATTTTTAAGCTTAATTTCAAGCTTCATATATCACTTAAATGGCTATTTTTTAAATAGCCATTTTTATCATCAGTTAAAAAATCGATGGTTTGCCTGAAATTTAACACACATCGTCATAGGCTCATATCGCTATTTTTAATCTTTCATGGTACACTTAAATATTATGTTTAATGATGAACTGATATGAACAGCCAAGAGATATTAAAACAAATTCACCAAACTAAGTTTTTATTGTCCGCTCCCACCTTTAAACTATGCCCTGAAGATACAGGCTTTGAGGTGGCATTTGCTGGTCGCTCCAATGCTGGTAAATCCTCTGCCATCAATACCATCACCCATCAAAAACAGCTCGCCCGTTCATCAAAAACACCAGGACGAACCCAAATGATTAATTTTTTTACGGTGGGTGATGAGCAAGCTCGCATCGTAGATTTGCCTGGTTATGGTTATGCCGCTGTACCTGAAAGCATGAAAATCAAATGGCAAAAAGAACTTGAAGACTATCTGGTATCTCGCCAATCCTTGGCGGGGCTGGTTTTGATGACTGATATCCGCCATCCGCTTAAATATTTTGATGAACAAATGTTACATTGGGCAAAAGATGGCAAATTACCTGTTCATGTTTTACTCACAAAATCTGATAAGCTTAAGCGAGGTGCACAAAAATCTGCCTTGTTAGCAACAAAAAAACAGCTAGAAGCGCTGGACTTGCCTTTTAGTATTCAGTTGTTTTCTGCACTTAAAAAAGAGGGTATGGATGAGCTTGCTTTGGTGCTTGGTGATTGGCTACACCTAACACCTTCTGACAAGCATCATCTATCGCCTAGCAATACAGATATTTTTGGTGAGAATGAATAATCATGAATGGTACTTTATACATTGTTAGCACGCCAATTGGTAACTTATCAGACATGACAGAACACGCCATCGGCACACTAAAATCCGTCAATCTCATCGCTTGTGAGGATACTCGTACTTCATCTAAATTGCTAAAGCATTTTAACATCACCACGCCAACGATTGCTTATCATGAACATAATGCCGATAAGCAAACCACAAACTTAATTGAAAAATTAAACTCTGGTCAGTCTGTTGCACTCATTAGCGACGCAGGGACACCCTTGGTCTCTGACCCTGGCTATCGATTGGTCAAGGCATCTCACGAACACGGCATCAATACAGTGCCTATTGTGGGTGCATGTGCAGCGATAGCCGCCCTTTCGGTGGCAGGACTGCCCTCAGACCGATTTACTTTTGCTGGATTTTTGCCCGCCAAGTCGCATGGACGACTTAAAGCCTTGCAACACTGGCAAGCCTGTACACAAACTTTAATATTTTATGAAGCGCCACACCGCATCGTTGATTCCTTAACTGATATGGTGGCTGTTTTTGGGGCAACTCGTGAAGCAACTTTATGTCGTGAGCTGACCAAAACCTTTGAAACCATCAAAAAGCTACCCTTAGGTGAGCTTGTCCAATTTGTCCAAAATGACAGCAATCAACAAAAAGGTGAAATTGTCGTGGCGGTTGCAGGATGTGATGACACAGCACACCAAAGCACGGATTATGATCAGTGGCTACTTGCCATCGCCAAAGAGTTGCCGCCCAAAAAAGCTGCCAGCATTGTTGCAGATGTGCTTGGATTAAAAAAAACGACCGTATATGATCGGCTGTTATCCCTACAAAACCATACTTAATCAACCCCATTAAAGGAAAACTGTTATGACTTTAAAAGACTCATTAACCCAAACCATCAAATCTTCTATGAAAGCTCGAGAGATGGAAGTGGTAAAAATCCTGCGCAATGTACAAGCCGCCATCAAAAAAGTAGAGATTGATACTCAGACAACTTTAGATGATAATGCTGTGCTTGAACTACTACAAAAGCAAATCAAACAGCGTCAAGAATCATTGGATATCTATCAGGCCAATGGTCGAGATGATTTGGCAGCCAAAGAAAAATTTGAAATTGAGGTAATTGGGCAATTTCTTCCAGCACAGCTTGATGAAGCAGCACTGAATGATATTATCGCTGCGACCATTACTGAGCTTGAAGCTGATAGCATGAAAGATATGGGACGCGTGATGAATGCAGTCAAAGAAAAAACTGTCGGTCAAGCTGACCCTGCCATCATTTCAGGATTGGTCAAAAAAGCACTGACGGTATAGCAATAAACAACCACCAAAACATCAAAAAGCGTACTGATGGGTACGCTTTTTAATCGGTTCACTTTAAAGTTGGTTTGCTTTAAAAGGTTTATTTTTATGATTTTCCCCAAATCTGCTTATATTTTGCCATTAACTCATCAGGGGTTTCAGGTTGGCTGTCGTCTTTGATGATACAGTCAATGGGGCAGACCTTATCACAGGTTGGCTCATCATAAAAACCCACGCATTCGGTGCATAAATCAGGGTTGATGACATAAGTCTTTTGCCCTTTTTGGTCATAGCTGATGGCATCATTGGGACACTCTGGTTCACAGATGTCGCAGTTGATACAGTCGGTGGTGATTTTTAGTGCCATAACTTTAAAGCTCAAATAATTCTGCTGGGTCAATCTTAAATTGAAGCATATTGGCAGTTGGTCGTCCATTATCCCCACCTTTTCTTTGCATGGTTACCCTTCCAATTTTTAATGAACCCCTAGGTGAAATTACCACATCACCATCGCCATAGTGTTGCAAAACTTCATTAATATTTTTTAAAGTCCAACGAGAATTTTGAGATAATTTTTGAGCAACCAACATCCATTCAGCACTAAACTCACCTCGCCCACGCAATATATCGCTCAGTACTAAGATTTTATTATTTTTAAACCAATTTAATAACATGATTTGTTCATTGTCAGTAAATTCATTCATCAAAAGCCGTTTTTTACTGCCTTTTTTTAATTCACCTGTAAAATATCTTAATAGTTGACCAATATTGTCATCAAAATTCCAAAGTTCTTGATAGGATTTTACCCATCGTTTATCAATTTGGTTAAAACCTCTTTTATTACTAACCAATTTGACTTGAATATTTTTAATATCTACCACTTCTTTATAGAATACAAAAACTTGTAAATTAATATCTGCCTTATATCCAGATAAAATAACTGCTTTTACGCTCTTAATTTGTGATAAATCATAGCCCATAATAACAAGCCACTTCTGAGCAATCTCATCAGATTGCCAGTGATTAAATTTAGCACAAATGTCTTCTTCATTTTTGAAACCATTTTTGGCAGTTTGTGAACCCAAATTAATCAATTTTTGCTTGTTGTTCATCTTGCTCACCAATAGATTTTAATAATTGTTTGCCAATCTGTTCTATGACTGTAACAGTCATGGCGTTGCCTGCCTGCGATAGTATTTTACCATCAGGTAATTTGTGTTCTATGACTTTTTTAGCAAGCTTTTTTGAAAATCCTTGCAATAATAAACTTTCATAACCACTTAATTTACGAAGTGTGCCATTTTTGGTATATAAAATACCATGCCTACCTGTTCTTAGTGTTGGAACTTTTTTATCATAAAGTCGCAAATCTGATTGTCGCCAATCAATGATGTTGTGGTCATTTTTTAAAATTTCTTCAATATTGTATTGGTTTTTGTTATATTTACTGGCTAGGTATTTTTGAAAAGTGGGATTATTGACATCAAATTCATAATCCCTATCATCACTTAAAAAGTCATCAATCGGTTTTGATAAAATTGGCTGTGGAAATTTAAAAGGTGTGTGCTTAATGTCTTTTCTGATGCCAACAAAATAAACCCGTTGACGCATTTGTGGTACGCCATAATCTTGGCTGTCTAATACTTGATGATACACATCATAGCCAGCTTCTGATAATAATGATAAAATAAAGTCCAGTGTTTTACCTTTATTATGATTAATTAACCCTTTGACATTCTCTAAGATAAAAAAAGGGACTTTTTTTTGCTTTAAAATATCTGTCAAATAATAAATAATTTGTCCACGGTTATCATCAAGCCCTGCTCTTTTTCCAACAATAGAAAAAGTTTGACAAGGAAATCCAGCAAGCATCACATCAAAATCAGGTAAGTCATCTGAATTTAATTGGGTTAAATCCCCCAAATTTGAGTAATCATTAAAAAATAATTGATAGGTTAGGTCAGAATTCAAATCAATTTCACTATGAGCAACACAGCACATGCCCACATTTTCTAGACCCAGACGCCCTGCACCTATGCCAGAACAAAAATCCATAAATTTTAACTGCATATAATAACCACCGCTTAGCTATAAATCGCCTCACTCACGCTTTTCATCACAAGGGCGAATTTTAGTTCATCATCACAGATATCGCTAAATGGATTTTTAATTTTGGCAATCCACCCCGACCCCAACGCACCATCTATATCATTGCCTTTTTTGTCCCACATTTTGGTAAGTGTGTAGGTTAAATTGCCTTTTGGGGTCATAATCTCAATGTCATCGCCGACCATGAGTTTGTTTTTAATCTCTAAGGTCAAAAAATCATCTGAAATATCCAACACCTCTGCCACAAATTGTTGATGGTCAGTTTTTGATGAGCCGTATTCATAATTTTGGTAATCAGAATGGACATGACGGCGTAAAAATCCTTCGGTATAGCCCCGATTGGCAAGTCCGTCAAGGGCGGTGATAAGCCCTGCATCAAAGGGCTTGCCTGCCAAAGCATCATCAATCGCTTGGCGGTATACTTGGGCGGTGCGAGCGACATAATAATGCGATTTGGTACGCCCTTCAATTTTTAAAGAATGCACGCCCATATTGACCAAATCAGGCACCAGCTCCACCGCACGCAAGTCTTTTGAGTTCATGATATAAGTGCCGTGTTCGTCTTCATACATCGCCATCAGCTCACCCTTGCGACCTTGTTCTTCAATGAGTACAACCTCATCGGACGGCTTTTCTATATAATCATCGTCCATGACGACATCGCCATTTAGGTTGACATTGGCAATCTCACTCTGAGCTGGTACAAACAGCTCTGGGGTTACAGGAACAACATCACCTGTTTCATTCTCTACCGCTTTATAAGTGTTGTAATTCCAGCGGCAGGCATTGGTGCAAGTGCCTTGGTTGGCATCTCGCTTGTTGATATAGCCAGATAATAGACAACGCCCAGAATACGCCATGCACAGCGCCCCATGGACAAAAACTTCAATCTCCATGTCAGGCACTTCTTTGATGATTTGCTCAATTTCTTTGAGTGATAATTCACGGCTTAAAATCACACGGCTAATGCCCATCTGCTGCCAAAACTTCACCGTTGCCCAGTTCACGGCATTGGCCTGTACTGACAGGTGAATGACTTGATGGGGAAAGGCTTCTCGCACCATCATAATCATGCCAGCATCGGACATGATAAGCGCGTCAGGTTTCATCTCAATGACAGGGCGAATGTCTTCAATAAAGGTTTTTAATTTGGCGTTGTGTGCTTGAATGTTCACCACCACATAAAATTTTTTACCAAGCGAATGGGCGTAGGCAATGCCCTTTGCCAAATTTTCTTCATCAAAGTCATTATTACGCACACGCAAAGAATAACGGGCTTGTCCTGCATACACCGCATCTGCCCCATAAGCAAAAGCATATTGCATGTTCTTAAATGTGCCAGCAGGACAAAGCAGTTCAGATTTTTGGGCGATTGGGGGGGTCATAATGATGCTCTTTTTTATGGTCAAAATTGTTTGTATTATAGCAAATTTTTCTACTTTTAGGGTTGTATCATCACCAAAATTATATTTAATTTAATTTTATTATTTTGTTAAGATAGTTTTCTAAGATAGTTTATAGAACCGTTTTTTAAGAATGTTTTAAAATCACTTGATAATCTGCTATCATACAGTTATATTTTTGTATGATTTACTTTTTGTACACTGATGGTAGTTTAGGTTGGTTTTTACCCAAAATTTTGAGAAGAGCATGAATCCACATCACGCATTTTTACAAGCATTATCAAATACCCTGCCCGCTTTAAGCATCAAAACTGATACCGAATCCACCCAGCATTGGGGGCGTGATTGGACAGTGCATTTTGATACTCATTGCCAAGCAGTCATTTTTCCAAAAACAACTGAAGAAGTGTCTGTGATTGTCAAATTAGCCAATGAGCATCAAACCCCCTTGGTGCCAAGTGGTGGTCGCACTGGTCTATCCGCTGCAGCGGTGGCGACAAAAGGCGAGGTGGTGATAAGTTTTGATAAAATGAACCAAATCGGTCAGTTTTATGAAGCGGACCGTATGGTTGAGGTTGACGCTGGTGTCATCACTCAATCATTACAAGAATTTGCCGAAAATCAAGGTTTGTATTACGCCGTCGATTTTGCTTCATCAGGTTCTAGCCAAATTGGTGGCAATATCAGCACTAATGCTGGTGGTATTAAGGTTATCCGTTATGGCATGACACGAGATCAAATCTTAGGTCTCACCGTTGTGACAGGCAAAGGGGATATTTTAACTTTAAATGGCGGTATGCTAAAAAACGCCACAGGCTATGATTTTCGCCATTTATTCATTGGTGCAGAAGGAACGCTTGGTTTTGTTACCAAGGCGTTAATCAAACTTGAAAAACAGCCAATCAGTCTAACCGCCATGGTGCTTGGTGTGACAGAATTTAACAGTGTGGTGACTTTACTGGCTCGATTTGGTCAAGCATTGACTTTAACAGCATTTGAATTTTTTGACCAACTTGCTGTTGATAAAGTCGTCGCTGCAGGTCATACCAAAGCACCCTTTGAGAGCCAAGCACCCTTTTATGTACTACTAGAATTTGAGGCCATCAGTGATGATGTGCTGGATTTGGCGATGGGCGTGTTTGAGCAATGTGCCGAAGAGGGGCTAATTGTTGATGGTGTGATGAGCCAAAGTATTGGGCAACTCCAAGAACTTTGGAAATTGCGTGAAAGCATCTCTGAGACCATCTCGGCATTCACGCCTTATAAAAATGATATTTCAGTCTTAATCAGCCATTTGGCAGACTTTATCAGCGACATTGAACACATCGTCACAGCCAATTATCCCGACTTTGAAATCTGTTGGTTTGGTCATATTGGTGATGGCAATTTACATTTAAATATCCTAAAACCTGCCAATTTAACCAAAGATGAATTTTTTGAAAAATGCCAAACGGTCAATACTTATGTGTTTGATACCGTGCAAAAATATCAAGGTTCTATCTCAGCTGAGCATGGCGTTGGCATGACCAAAAAGCCATATCTAACCTACACACGCACCCAAACTGAAATTGATTATATGAAAGCCATCAAAGCGGTATTTGACCCCAATGGCATCATAAACCCAGGGAAGATTTTTGATTAATTGGCCCGATAATCAACCTACCCATAACAGCCTGATTACTTTGAGAATTTTTGCTTGTATTTGTACGGTCTGTTTAGGTTTTTTGTTAAAATCACCCCTTTTATCAACCAATCTGCATACCAACACTTAAAACTCTGATGTAGATAAGGTATGATGAACTTTTTACTTAAATGGATAAAATTATCTTATGTCAACCAATACCCATATCTTAAAAGAATATTTTGACCCAATCAAGATTCGTGAACATCAACTTGGCCATACTTTGACCGTGGGGGTGAGCTACCACTTTACCAGTCTTGAAAAACAAGGGCTATCTGCCTTACTTGCTAAACTGCCCTTAGTAGATGAGGCGCCTGTGGCGATGGATATTGATTTATCTTGCTTTGTTTATGATAAGGCATTTAATATCTTGGAGACGATTTGGTATGGTAATTTGCGTAATGCCAATGAATCCATTCGCCATCATGGTGATGCTTTGGTGGGTGCTAAAAGTTTTGACGATAGTCTAATTCAGCAAGAACAAATTCAAATCAAATTGGATAAATTACCCAAAGAGGCACATCATTTGGTTTTTGTGCTGAGCAGTTATCACAATCAACCGCTACAAAAAGCCAAAAAGGGCATGCTATACTTTGGTGATAAAGAAACACCTAAGGCATTTAGTATCAGCTTTGACCAAATCGAGCCAGACTGCCAATCATTGGCGGCTTGGCAATTATCTTGTTATCGTGGAGATTGGGAGTTAAGCGCACCGATGGTCGACATCAAACTCACCAAGCTTTCTGATAAATCGCTTGATACGCTCACAAATGCGGTAACAACCCACATTCAATCTGCACAATCTAAACGGTGGTAATTGATGCCCAACAACCCAATATCTTAGTTGGTATATTTGGTTGTTGGGTGTATGGTTTTAGCCTATTCCTATTGGGATTTTTCGTCATCCATCAGCATGGCTGGACGCATGGCTTCACGCTGACGATTAAATTCTGTGATTTGCTCAGCGGTTAAACTTGCACCACCGCCCAATGCTTGGTATAGCTGGATTTGGCTGACTAACTTGGCAAGCTCAAGCTGTAGTATATTTTGCTGATTAATAAATAAAGACCGCTCGGCATCCAGTACCGTCAGATAATTATCCAATCCAGAACGAAATCTTGCATAAGCGATATCATAAGTTTGACGGTAATTATCCTGAAGGCGAATCTGAGCATCAAGACGCAGGCCCAAAGTTGCACGCTCAGCTAAAACATCCGACACTTCTTTAAAGGCATTTTGAATGGCTTTTTCATAATCCACCAATGCCGACTGCTGAGCAACTTGTGCCATCTCATGATTGGCACGGCGACTGCCTGCATCAAAGATAGGCAAGCTAATCGCAGGCCCAAAAGACCAGCCCAAAGCACTTGATTCAAATAAGTTATTCAAACTATCACTACTAAACCCCACATTAGATGACAAACGAATCGACGGAAAATAAGCAGCGCGTGCCACATTGATATTTGCACCTGCTGCTTTTAGGCGATGCTCAGCCTGCACAATATCTGGGCGATAATATAAAAGCTCGCTGGGCAAACCTGCACTAAACAATGTCTGTGCGGTAATATGTCCCATGTGCATACTGGCATCTATCGCTGGCAGTAGCTCGTTTGGTACAGGACGGCCAATCAGTAGCTGTAACGCATTTTTGGCTTTTAAGATACTGGTATCTGCTGCATATACTGCCAAACGCGCTGACTCAAGTGAACTTGCTGCTTGTAGACTTGGCGACTTAGAATCAATCCCCGCTTCAAAACGCTTTTGGGTAATCATCATCGCATGTTCACGGGTTTTTAGCGTCTGCTCAGCCAACTGCCTTTGAGCCAAAGCGTGAGCTAAGCTCACATAGCCTTGGGCGACGCTTGAGATGATTGAAATTTGAACGGCATCTTTGGCGGCGTTGGTTGCCAAATATTGATGCAGTGCTTGCTGTTTTTGACTGGCAATTTTACCCCATAAATCCAGCTCATAACTACTCATCGCAAGCCCAACATGATAATTGGTTGAAGCATTGGCATCGACGCGGTTATTGGCTTGGCGTGTCACGCTGGTATTTGAGCCGACTTGTGGCACGCTGCCAGCTTCGGTAATTTGATACTGGGCACGCGCTGACTGAACAGCCAAAACTGCCGATTGCAAGTCTTTGTTATTTTGTAAAGCAAGCTCAATCAAAGCTGCAAGTTTAGGGTCTGTATAAAATTCCTGCCAGCGTAGTGATGCCACGCTTGGTGCCTGTGCCACACTGATGGTGTCAGCATCATAGACTTGATAGCCATCCTTCATAGGCACATTAGGCACCGCCAAAATTGGTGCCGATGTGTCAATTTTCTTTGGAATGCTACTACAAGCTGCCATGCCAATCGCCAGCGCTGAGAGCGTCAAGATACGCACAGTTGTAGAGATTTTCATAATCAATCCTTAAACATTTCATGAGGTTTAGCATAGACTGCAGGCTGAGCTTTTGGCTTATGGGGAAATAGCGTACGCACCCAAACATAAAACATTGGGATAAAAAATATCCCCAAGAATGTCGATGTCAACACCCCGCCCAAAACCCCCGTACCAACAGCGTTTTGGCTGCCTGAACCTGCACCTGTGGCAATATATAGTGGCACAACACCCACACCAAAAGCAAGCGAGGTCATGATGATTGGACGCAGACGCAGACGCGCCGCCATCATGATTGACGCTTTGAGAGTTTGACCAGATTCTTGGATTTCTTTGGCAAATTCAATGATTAAAATGGCATTTTTTGCCGATAGACCTATCACAGTCAATAGGGCAACTTGTAGGTACACATCATTAGCAAGCCCATGGATTTTGGTGAGTAATAAAGAGCCAATTACCCCCAAAGGAATGACCAAAATGACCGCAAAAGGCACAGACCAACTTTCGTACAGTGCTGCCAAACACAAGAAAACCACCAAAATTGATAAGGCATATAGTATTGGCGCTTGACCGCCTGATTTTTGTTGCTCAAGCGATAAACCTGTCCACTCAAAATCAATGCCAGTAGGCAGCTGTGACGCCATTTGTGCCATTGCCTCCATGGCATCGCCTGTACTCACACCTAGGGCGGCACTACCAGTCAGTGCCATCGAAGACACACCATTATAACGCGCCAAACTTGGGCTGCCATATTCCCATCGACTGCCAGAAAAAGCACCAAAGCTCACCATCTCGCCAGATTGATTACGCACATACCAGCGATTGATGTCCTCAGGCACCACACGGCTATCTGGTTCACCTTGGATATAGACTTTTTTGATGCGTCCACGATCAATGAAATCATTCACATAGCTGCCTCCCCATGCTTGTGCAATGGTATCATTGATCGCTGTCAAAGGTACGCCATAAGCGGCTGCTTGTGCCTGATTGATGTCAACTTTTAGTTTGGGTGCATCCTCTTGACCGCCTGGGCGAATCGAGGCAATCGCTGGATTTTGCATCGCCATACCCATCAGCTGATTGCGTGCATCCAGCAAAGCTTCATGGCCTACACCGCCAACATCTTTTAATTGTAAATCAAAGCCACTGGCATTACCAAAGCCTTGGATTGGCGGCGGTGCGATTGGAAAAATCAGACTTGCCTCTGGGATCATCATATTCATCGCCATTGCTCGGCGTGCAATACTTTGAGCGGTATTTTCACTACCTACTCGCTCATCCCAATCTTTTAATTTGATAAATGCCATACCAGAATTTTGGCCGCTGCCCATGAAGCTAAATCCAGAAATCGTAAACACCGATTCGATGTTATCCGTTTCTTTATCATGATAATAATTTGCCAGTTTATCCATCACCGCATTGGTCTTATCAAGTGTTGAACCTGCTGGCAGTTGCACCAAAGTCATGACCGCACCTTGATCTTCTTCAGGTACAAATGAGCTTGGCAGTCGCATAAAGATCAATGCCATAACCGCCACAATGCCAGTATATACTGCTAAATACGCCAATTTTGAGGCATAAGTTTTACCAATAAAGTTTTCATAACGACGACTGGTTTGATAAAAAAAGCGGTTAAACCAACCAAAAAATCCAGTTTGGGTGTCAATGCCTTTATGTACTTGACGCTTTAAAATGGTCACACACAAAGCTGGTGTAAACACAAGTGCAATAAATGCAGACAGTGCCATACTGGTCATCAAAGTAACCGCAAACTGACGATAAATCACGCCTGAAGATCCACCAAAGAAAATCATCGGCACAAAAACCACCGATAAAATCAGCGCAATACCAATAACAACCTTACTAATCTCACGCATCGATTGAATGGTGGCATCCATCACTTGGATAGATGGATTTTCTTCCAAAATCCGCTCAACATTTTCAACAACAATAATCGCATCGTCCACCAAAAGGCCAATGGCAAGTACCATCGCAAACATGGTTAAGATATTAATACTATACCCAAACACCGATAATACCGCAAAAGTCCCCAAAATGACCACTGGCACTGCCAAAGTTGGAATGATTGTCGCCCGCCAGTTTTGTAAAAATAAGAACATCACCAAAAAAACCAGTACCACCGCTTCTAACAGCGTATATACAACTTGTGTGATTGACAGTCGAACAAATGGCGTTGTGTCATAAGGCACGACCATTTTTAGGCCTGTTGGGAAATTTTGCGACAGCTCATCTAATCGCACGCCCACCGCTTCACGCACCTCAAGTGCATTAGCACCTGGTGCAAGCATAATGGCAAGACCTGATGCTGCTTGACCATTGTATTGGGCTCTAAATTGGTAATTTTCGCTACCAAGCTCGACACGAGCAACATCTTTGATGCGTACTTGAGCGCCTGCAGTATCTGTTTTTAATAAGATATCTTCAAACTGCTCTGGTGTTTGCAGATAGCTTTGTACGCTGACGGTCGCATTAATCACCACACGGTCAGTATTGGTTGGCAAAGTGCCTAATTGTCCCGCTGAAACCTGAACATTTTGGGATCGGATGGCAGATGAGATATCTGACGGCATCAAGTTGTATGCACGCAATTTGGCAGGATCAAGCCAAATACGCATGGCATAAGATGAGCCAAACACATTGGTGCCGCCAACACCTTCCACACGGCTGATAGGATCAACAATACTGGTTGCAACATAGTCGGCAATGTCTGACTGATCCATACTGCCATCTTCAGACACAAAAGCTGTCACCATCAAAAAATCACTGGCAGATTTTTCGACATTCAAACCCATGCGTTGCACGGTTTCAGGCAATGAGTTCATGGCAGATTGTAATTTATTTTGAACTTGCACTTGGGCAGTATCTGGATCAGTGCCATTTTCAAATGTTAAAGTCACAGAGGAAGACCCTGCCGCTGATGAATTTGATGACATGTACATCAGTCCATCAATCCCTTTCATCTGCTGCTCGATGATCTGCGTAACCGAGTTTTCAACCGTCTCAGCATCGGCACCTGGGTAGACAGCACGCACTGTTACTTGAGGCGGTGCAATTTTTGGGTATTGTTCAATCGGCAAATTATTAATTGCCAAAATACCGACCAGCATGATGAGAATTGCAATCACCCAAGCAAAAATCGGTCTATGTATAAAAAAACGAGACATAATATACCTTTATTTACTTGGTTTCGTCAGCAGCGTTCATCGCAGCTTGTTCTTCGGCAGATAAGTTGGCAACCGTCGTATCACTTTGTGGTCTTGCCATCGGAATGTTTGAGTTAACAGTATTTGGCTTAGAAGGCGGCGGCGTGCTGATATCAGCATTTGCTTCACTGCTGGCAGCTGGCAGTTCTCGCACATTAACCTCTTGGTCTGGCTTGACTTTACTGCCACCAATAATCACGACACGGTCACCAGAATTAATACCACCTGTTACAATCCAATTACCATGGTAAGTGCCTGCTGTCGTTACCGTGCGAATCTCGATTTTGTTATCTGTGTTAACGATATAAACTTGGGTTTCGCCTTTTGGTGTACGCATGATCGCTGATTGTGGCAATAAAGCTGCTTCATGCACCACGCTTTGAATTAAGCGAGCATTAACAAACATACCTGGTATAAGCTTACCATCAGGATTTGGGAATACAGCGCGTAAAGTCATGTTGCCTGTGGCTGTATCCACTTGTGCATTGGCAAGCAATAATTGCCCTAAGATTGGATAAGTTTGACCATCTTCAAGCACCAGTTGAACCTCTGCACTGCCTTGACCGACTTGACCAGACTCAATCTGTTCACGCAATCTTAGCATTTGGGTTGCAGACTGGCTGATGTCCACATACACTTCATCTAGCCGATTAATCGTCACCAATGGCGTTGGCTGATTGGCAGATACAAGTGCACCTGCTGTCACCGCTGAGATGCTCGTTACACCACTGATGGGTGCCTTGACAATGGTACGACCTGCGTCCAGCTGGCTGGCGTTTAGATTGGCGCGTGCACTTTGTACGGATGCTGTTGCACTGTGAATATTAGCATCTGCCTGCGCAACTGCCGCTCTGGCAGCCAAAACATTCGCTTCAGCGGTTCGCATGGCGGTTACTGCTTGGTCAAAAGCTTGACGAGAGATCGCCTCAACCTCCAATAAGCCCTCAAGTCGCATGACATCTGCCCGTGCCTGAGCCAAATTGGCTTCTTGAGCGGCCAAATTTGCTTGAGCTGATGCTCGTGTGGCCTCGGCATTACCGACAGCCGCCTCAGCGTTTTGAACCGCTGCTTCACCTGCTTGCACTTGGCTGGTATAGCTATCGACATTAATCCGATATAAAGGCTGTCCTGCCTGCACCATGCTACCTTCATAGAACAGTACTTCATCAATAATACCCGTCACCTGCGGGCGAACTTCTGAAGTCTCAATGGCAGCAACACGCCCTGCAAAACTTTGAATCACTGGCACAGTTTCAAGCGTGATGGTCTGCACATCTACCGTCGGATTTGGCATTTGTTGCTGCACGCTGGTATCGTCCTGTTGACTGCACGCCGTCAGCACGCCCATACTGGTCATCAGCCCAATGACCAGCACTGCTGTTAGATTTAATTTCATGATAACCCACTTTAAACTTTAAAACTGACTGAATAATCTTATGGATTTGCTGACTTGGCATATAACCATAACTGCCATAACCACAAAATTCTCTTAGACACAAAATCAAGCAAACCCTTAAAACCACCCTATCTTGGCTAGGATTTTCCTAACATTTAAGGATAAATATAAAAGGACTAAATTTCTTATTATAGCTGATTTTAACGCCAAAACAGTGAGATTTTTTTGAGATATTTTGGGTAAGTTGTCAAATTTGTGTCTTGCAATTGATACTTTTTTATGAGCAATGACATAGACTTGGCACATTTTTGAAAATTTTTAAAAATTTTGCTTGTAATTTTGAAAATTTTTGGTAAGATAGCATCACTTGAATGGCTGGATGGCAGAGTGGTCATGCAGCGGACTGCAACTCCGTGTACGCCGGTTCGATTCCGACTCCAGCCTCCAAAGTAATTTAGCAAAGACCTAAAGCATACTTTTGCTAGACGCTTTGCCCGAGTGGTGAAATTGGTAGACACAAGGGATTTAAAATCCCTCGCTCTTACGAGTGTGCCGGTTCGAGTCCGGCCTCGGGCACCATAATTATCTTTTGTATTAATTATCTTTGGCATTACCAAATTTAACAAATAACCGCTAAATCTGATTAGGTTTTAGCGGTTTTTTTGAATTGTGCAATTGATTAGGTTGATGAATGTATTTTAAGACCCAATCAAGCGAACCCCAACAATCGTAAGCACACCTGTCTCATCCATCAAAAAATCCACATCCACGCCATCATAACGCAAAGCAAAAATGGTGCCCACCTCATCTTGACGGTAAGCAGGTCTTGGGTCTTGAGCGATAAGACCTTGGATAATCTGAACATCAGCATCCTCTAATACGCCTTGCCTAATAAGCCTATCAAACACCTGTTTAGCCTTGGTATCTATGGCAGTTTTACGCATGGATGGCGTGTCTATCTGCTGACTGATGGCATCGGTGATACTATCAGAAAAAGCCAAATAAGGCTTGATATCAAAAATTGGCGTACCATCCGCCATATCTGCACCAATGATATACAGCCTAACTTTATGATTAATCACCTCAAGACGCTCTAGACGGACTACCGACAACCCCAAAGGTGAAGGTCGATACATGCTACGGGTTGCAAAGACGCCCATTTTAGCATTACCGCCAAATCTTGGTGGCCTCACTTGCGGGCGAAAATTAGCTTGGGGTCGATTATGATGAAACTGCCAAATAATCCACAGGTGGCTATAGTTCTCAATGCCCTCAAAAGCAGCCACATTATCATAAGGTGGTACAAATTCAATATGACTGGGTACTTGAACAAGATTGGGCTGTCTGGGTATGCCAAATTTTTGAGTTAGAGGTGAATGATGGTAACCAATAATGGGAAAAGTTATCATAGTCATAGAGAATTTTTCTTATTTATGCTAAAATTTTTTGGTTTATGTAAACCTAGTTTATGCTAAAATAAAGGCTGCTTATTCCAAAATTACCCTAAAATAACTGGGTAAAATTCATTATCATACAAAAAATAATTATCCCATCGGCTGCTATAATCATCTGCCGATACCAAAACATCATCAAAATCAGGGAAATTTTATGTCAAAGTTTATCACAGAAACCGTCACTTATGTACATCATTGGAATGACAGTTTATTCACCATCAAGACCACCCGTGGCGATAGCTTGCGTTTTCGTAATGGTGAATTTGCTATGATTGGTATCATGGTTGATGGCAAACCCTTAGCGCGTGCTTACTCGATTGCCAGCCCAAACTGGGCAGAGGAGCTTGAATTTTTTTCAATTAAAGTGCCCGATGGTCCGCTAACTTCTCGCCTGCAACACATTCAAGTTGGTGATGAATTATTAGTCAGTAAAAAACCGACTGGTACTTTGGTGCTTGATGACTTATTACCTGGTAAACATCTGTATATGCTCGCCACAGGTACAGGACTTGCGCCATTTTTATCATTGTGCCGTGACCCTGAGGTATATGAGCGTTTTGAAAAGGTGATTTTGGTACATGGCGTGCGTCATGTCAATGATTTGGCTTATCGTGATTTTTTTGAAAATCAACTACCAAATGATGAGATTTTTGGCGAATGGGTTCGTGAAAAATTCATCTACTACCCTACTGTCACTCGTGATGAATTTCATCATACTGGTCGTGTCACTGATTTGATAAAATCAGGCAAACTGTTTGATGACATTGGTTTACCAGTGATGAATAAAGACGATGACCGTGTGATGATTTGTGGCAGTATGGCGATGAATGCTGATACTGCTGCCATCTTAGATGAGCTTGGTCTGACGGTGTCGCCCCGTATGGGTGAGCCTGCCGATTATGTCGTTGAACGCGCGTTTGTTGGTTAATTAACTTGCATCAAAAAAGCCAGATCCCAAGGATTTGGCTTTTTATTTTTTAATTAATTGCCTCGGATAATTGTGTGGCTAATTGTGCCAACTCATCTTGATTGGCAGATACCGATTCATGTTTGGCTTCATGTTTGGCAATGTCACTAAAGTGTGCTGGCACAAGATGCATATGATAATGCAGCACTGACTGACCTGCTTCGGTGTGATTTATCTGTATTTGGGTGATACCTTGTGTTTGTAGAACTTGCCTTTGTGCTTTCATGACTTTTTGAGCGGTGGCAATGACCGCTTGAGCATATTGTAACGGCAAATCCGACAACTCAACTGCTGGATACTTTGGAATGACCAACACATGCCCAACAGCCACTGGCATGATATCCATGAATGCCAAAGTCCGATTATCTTCATAGACCCGATGGCAAGGCAACTCGCCCCTTAAAATCTTAGCAAAAATATTACTATCATCATAATGCGTTGTCATAACATCCTCCTGAGTTAGTGATATGGTCGCCTTATTTTAGCACAGCTTGGCTGGTATTTGCTCGGATTTTGTCGTAAATTTATGCTATAGTATGGGTTTTAAGATGATGCACTAAGATGGACAAGACCGATAAACCTTTAATTTTACTACAAAATATTTTTAATGATACAGGTTTTACCTTTCGTATCCATAATGTTAAACTGGCTCAGTTAACCATTGATTTTGATTTACCACAAATGTTTTTAGCACATTATGACCAATTGGCTGATGAGTTAAAAGCACACACCCCCCTAACCCCCCAGCTTTTAAAGCACATGAATACACCGATGACCGCCGATGAAGCAGAAAAATTGCTCGGGCTACCACATGCAAGCATCGCCAAAGCTTGGCATATCAAACTAAAAGGTACGGCAGTGATTGCATGTGATGCATTATCGTTGGCAATTCATACTCACTTTACCAATACTGCCAAACCCGCCCAAGTTGCCTATGGTGATAAACAAACACTCATCCATCAAGAAGCAGCCCGCTGGCAACTGACAGGTGGTGTGAATGTCTTATTTAAACATACAAATTACGATTTGGTGAGCATTGATTTGGAAGATGACATACTAACAATGCATGCACAAGGCGGTTATATACGCCTACCAAATAGCCATTCATTAGCCACAACCCATGCAATCAACACCCTAAAGCATACCAATCTTGATGCCATTGGTTATTTAAATGATGCAATCATCGAAACCATCACCGCAGCCCAACGATAAGCCATTTTTATAAGCTCTAGCTGACAATGAATTTTTAATAACCAGCATGGATATGCCTAATTATTCATTGATTATTCTGAGAGATTATCTTTGATTTGAGCGGCTTTCGCTTGTCTTTTTTGACGCATTAATTGCAAGCGACGCTTAAGCGATGGATTTTCTTCAATAGATTGCTTTTTTTGATAAGCTTCCCAATCACCAAAGGGATCAGCCTGCATTTGACTTTCATTTTGGTCTAAAATACGCACTGCATAATCACCTAAAGTAAATTTAATGTACAACACCTGAACCCAAACAATTACCATAACCATCAATGGTGTTGCCAAAGCAATGCCCAAAATGCCTGTGATTGAACCCATAATGACCTGAGATAACAGCAATGCCACTGGTGGCAAATCTACCATGCGATTTTGGACAATCGGCGAGATGACATAGCTTTCAAGCTGCTGCACCACAACAATCATCAATGCCACCCATAACAGCATTTTTGGTGAGACAATTAAAGTTAATAATAAAATCGGTACGGCTGACAACCAAGGGCCCAAAACAGGCACAAAGTCCAGTAAAAAAGCAATAAATCCCAAGGCTAAGGCAAAAGGAATGCCCATCAACCAAAGTGCTATCCCTGTGGCAATGCCAACAAACGCCATCACAACCAGCTGCCCTAATAACCACTGCTGCATGGAACGATAGCTACGGTCTAATAGATATTCTGCCTTATCTCGGCTGTCTTTTGGTACCATCGCCACAAAGCTTCGGCGATAAACAGAAGGAGAAATTGCCAAAAATAGCCCAATAATTCCAATCACAACCAAAGTTCCCATACCGCTGACCATACCACCCAAATAAGTTGGTAGATACGCCATCGCACCATCACTAAACCGTGTCAAAAACTGCTGCGGATTATCTTTTAGCTCTCTTGCCCACTCCAAGCCTGCCAGCCATTCATAAACCGCAGGATAGGTTTGTAAATACTGATTTAAATATTGGTTCATATATTCAAATGCTTGTGGCACCAATAATTTTAAGTTTTCTAGTTGAAGTGCCAGCTCATGCCCAAACAGTGCTACCAAGGTGGACAAAATCCCCACAAGCCCCATCAAAACTATTGTTAACAAAATACCATGTGGTAGTTTTTTGAGATATTGACCAACCCAAGGTATCAAAGTTAGATATTCAACCAAACTCAACAGCCAAACCGCCATTAAAATTGAAGCAAAAACAATCAGCCAAACATGCACCAAATAATAAAAGCTCAGCAGTATCAAGACGACCGCCACCGCCATAAAAATAAACGACTTTTGTTCTTGTGTATTCATAGATTTGCCATTGGACTTCACGATTTATAAAGTTTTATTCATCTTTAAAATTGTGTTTATCATATCATCATTCATCAACATAAAAAAGACGGCTTGATGTCTTTATCAAGCCGTCTTTATCAATAACTCCGACAGTGATTATGATTGAGCTGATTGGTCTGATTTAGGCAAAGGTAACGGTCCTTTTAAAAGATACTCATCAATCATTTCATTTTGAGAATTATGCTCGGCGGATTCTTCGGTGATATACCACTGGCTATTACGGTACAGCGTCAAGCGATCACGACCCAAACCACGCCACAGACAATACATCATCACAAAAACCACAATTGCAAACGGCAATCCTGCCACAATCGCCGCCGCCTGCAATGCACCAAGCCCGCCAGCTGCCAATAAAACCGCTGCAATAATACCTTCAGAGGTCACCCAAAATAACCTTTGAATTTTTGGTGGATCTGTTTCACCGCCAGCCGTCAGCATATCCACCACCAAGCTTGCACTGTCTGCTGATGTGACAAACCATAACACAATCATAATCATAATCACAACCATCAAGCCCTTGGTAAATGGGTAATGTTCAATGAATCTAAAAATGGCACTGCCGTAATCAGCTTGAACCGCTTCAACAAAACCATACGACCCAAGCATCTCCATATGAACCGCTACGCCGCCAAAGGTTGTAAACCATAAAAATAAAAGCAGCATCGGCACAAACAGCACCCCAAATAAAAACTCACGAATGGTACGACCTCGAGAAATACGCGCAATAAAAATCCCCACAAATGGCGACCAGCTCACCCACCATGCCCAATAAAAGATGGTCCAAGATGACTGCCAATCTGTATCAACATAAGCCTCACTCCAAAGCCCAAGCGTAATCAGATTGCCTGCATAGTTACCAATATTTTCAATAAAGCTATCAAAAATAAACCGTGTTGGACCTGCTAAAATCATAAAAGCAAGCATCACCAAGGTGGCTAAGATGGTAATATCACTTAAGCGTTTTACGCCCTTATCAAGCCCTGCCATCACCGACAGTGCTGCACATACCGTAATCCCAGCGATTAATCCTAGCTTTAGTGTTAAACTTGGTGTCACGCCCCATAGTTGTGCCAATCCTGTCTCAAGCTGCATCACACCAAGACCCAAAGAGGTCACCACACCAAACATCGTGCCAAATACCGCCAAGATATCAACCGTATGGCCCCAGCCACCATAAATGCGTTTACCAATCAATGGAAATAGTACCGAACGCACAGACAACGGCAATCCTCGGCGATAGTGAAAATATGCCAAAGATAATGCAACTACCGCATACACTGCCCACGCATGTAGCCCCCAATGCAAAAATGAAATTTGCATCGCCTCAACGGCTGCATTAACTGTCTCAGGTTCGGCTCTGGGCGGTGCGGCAAAGTGATATAAAGGCTCAGCAGTACCCCAATATAAAAGCCCAATGCCAATACCTGCTGAAAATAGCATGCCAATCCATGAACCAAAACTGTACGCTGGCACTTCGGTTTGATGTCCAAGTCGAATATCACCATAGCGACTTAATGCCAAATATATACAAAATGCCAAAGCAAGATTCATCAAAATCACCAGTCCAAAACCAAAATTTTGGCTGATAAATTGTTGCATTTGCCCAAATACTTGCCCTGCTTGTTCACTAAATATCGCACCATACAGCATAAATGCTATGACCAAAAAAGCAGAAACAGCAAAGACAGGGACGCTAACCTTTGGAAAAATACCAAACCGACTTATCTTAACGCCTTGGTTCATCATTTGTATGTCTTTATGATTTTTTTGATGAGAAGGTGGTTGTGATACACTCATAAATTTAAATTCCTCAATTTTTATAAAATTTTAATTAATTTATTAAATTAATTTCATTAATATACTGTGATTATTCAGTTTAATAAAATGTGTCAATGATAAATCATTGATATTTTGGGACATAAGCCTAACAAGAATACCGTTTTATTGCAAATTTTGTGAGATATTATTACCCAAATTGTGAGCAATTTTGAGCAAATCCTCACCAAATAAAATCAATAAAATTTTGTTTTTATGACGATTTTTTAAGTTGGGCGTGTGTATTTGGTTTATATGTTTGGCTTTTGTAATTTTATGATATAATCTCATAAATATCATTTGATAAATCAGCCAAAAAAGCAAGGCAAAGTGAATAAGCTGCTATTAATAACTAATAGTTATGTTTATTACAAAAAATCAAACAACTTTTTGGTATCAAACAATGCTAAAATAGCAAAAATTAGCCAAATTATGGGCTGCATAAAAGGTCAACGCTGACAATCAAGCAACCCAAAGCCATCAAATAAGGAATATGTATGCCAATTTATCGCTCAAAAACTTCCACCGCAGGTCGCAACATGGCAGGGGCTAGGGCTTTGTGGCGTGCCACTGGCATGACCGATGCCGATTTTCAAAAACCCATCATCGCCATTGCCAATTCCTTTACCCAATTTGTTCCGGGGCATGTGCATCTTAAAGACATGGGGCAATTGGTCGCTCGTGAGATTGAAAAGGCAGGCGGGGTGGCAAAAGAGTTTAATACCATCGCTGTTGATGATGGCATTGCCATGGGGCATTCAGGCATGCTCTATAGCTTACCAAGCCGTGATTTGATTGCTGACAGCGTAGAATATATGGTCAATGCCCATTGTGCTGATGCTTTGGTGTGTATCAGTAATTGCGATAAAATCACCCCCGGTATGTTGATGGCGGCGATGCGTCTTAATATTCCAACGATTTTTGTCTCTGGCGGCCCAATGGAAGCTGGCAAGGTACTCGCCAGCACTTTGGTTGATGGCAGTAATGTGCATGAAACGGTGGTCAATGACCAAGGGCAATCCATTCGCAAACTTGACCTTGTTGATGCCATGATTGACGCAGCAGATGATTTGGTCAGTGATGGTGATGTGCAAACGGTAGAAAACTCGGCTTGCCCCACTTGTGGCTCTTGCTCAGGCATGTTTACCGCCAATTCCATGAACTGTTTGACCGAAGCGTTGGGGTTGTCATTGCCCGGTAATGGCTCACTGCTGGCAACCCATGCCAAGCGTCAAGAGCTGTTTTTAAAGGCGGGGCGAATGATTGTTGAGATTACTAAGCGTCATTATGAACAGGGTGATGACAGCGTTTTGCCACGCTCAATTGCCACCAAATCCGCCTTTGAAAACGCCATGAGCTTAGACATCGCCATGGGCGGATCAACCAATACCATTTTGCATCTGCTGGCAGCAGCCAATGAAGCGGGTGTGGCGTTTAAGATGGCAGACATTGACCGTCTGTCTCGCTTGGTGCCTTGCCTATCAAAGGTTGCCCCTGCCACCCAAAAATACCACATGGAAGATGTGCATCGTGCTGGCGGTGTGATGGGCATATTGGCAGAGCTTGACCGTGCAGGATTATTAGATACCAGCCTGCCCACCGTACATAGCCCCACCCTAAAAGACGCATTGGCAACTTGGGATGTGATGAATCCTGATAATACGCAAGCTCGTGCTTTATACATTGCCGCCCCAGGTGGCGTACGCACCACCCAAGCTTTTAGCCAAAACAAAGAGTATCCAAATCTTGACTTAAACCGTGAAAGTGGCTGTATCCGTGATGTGAAACATGCCTATTCACAAGATGGCGGTTTGGCGGTGTTATTTGGCAACATTGCTGAGCGTGGTTGTGTGGTAAAAACCGCAGGTGTCGATGACAGTATTTTGACATTCACAGGCAAGGCGCGTGTGTTTGAAAGCCAAGATGATGCTGTTGAAGCCATTTTGGCAGACCAAATCATTGCAGGTGATATTGTCATCATTCGTTATGAAGGTCCAAAAGGTGGGCCGGGCATGCAAGAGATGCTTTACCCCACCAGCTACCTAAAGTCTAAAGGGCTGGGTAAAGCGTGTGCATTATTGACCGATGGGCGTTTTTCAGGTGGCACATCAGGCTTATCCATTGGACATGCCAGCCCAGAGGCTGCTGAAGGGGGTGCGATTGGTTTGGTCGAAGATGGCGACACCATTCAGATTGACATTCCCAACCGCACCATCAACTTGGCGGTTGACCCCACAGAGCTTCAAAAACGCCGTGAAGCGATGCAAGCGCGTGGCAAACATGCTTGGAAGCCTGCCAATCGCATTCGCCATGTGTCCCAAGCCTTGCGTGCCTATGCAGCCATGACCACCAGTGCTGACACAGGAGCAGTCAGAGATGTCAGTCAGGTGGAAAAATAACTTAATTAAACTTTAAACACTGACTGCGGTTAATCATGAAAACCAAATTCTTGCTGGATTTGGTTTTATGTTAAGATACCATTTTTTTGCCAAAAACCTATTCAGATAAGCTTATTTAAATGAGAGACGATTATGAAAATTTTATCTGTTGCCGTCACACTGATGACCGCCTTTACCCTAGCAAGCTGTGCAAGCACGCCTGAAAGCAATCAAAAAAGTTCTGCTAATTTAACCACCAGCTTAATTCAACATGCAGTCAAACAAACTTGCCAAACCCAGCTGACCAATCATCAGTACTGGAAAATTGCCACCATGAAATTATCTTCAGAATCCCAAGCCAAGATTGCAGAAACGGCGTGCGGCTGTGTTGCTGATAAAGCACCTGAAGCCATCAGCTTGACTGAGCTTACCACAGCCGCCATTAATCCAAATGCACGCACTGAAGTTGCCCAAAAAATTGTGCGACACTCGCTTAGACCTTGTATGCTAGAGACCGTCAATGCTTTTATTGTGCCAACTACCACACGCTAATCAATAAAAAACCATCTTACACGAAGATGGTTTTGACTTTTTCATTTATCGTAACTGACCCAAAGCTGGCTTAAAGACCGATTTCGCCAATAAATGGTAAATGGCGGTATTTTTGGTCATAATCTAACCCATAACCAACAATAAATTTATCTTCTACCTCAAAGCCACAAAATTTAACCGCCATTGGTATCTCACGGCGTGATGGCTTGCTGACCAGCGTACAAATTTCGATAGAATTCGGCTCACGAGTTTGTAAAATCTCAACCACTTTTGATAAAGTACGACCCGAATCGATAATATCCTCCACAATCAGAACATCTTTACCTTGGATTTCACTGTCTAAATCTTTAATAATCTTGACATCGCCACTAGAAACGGTTGTTTTGTTGATATAACTTGAGACGGTCATAAAATCAATCTCATGAGTTTTATCAATCTGACGGCATAAATCTGCCATGAAAATAACCGAGCCTCGCAATAAACCAACCAACACCAGCTCTTTATTGCTGTCTTGATAATGTGTACTAATTTGTACACCCAATTCTTTGACTTTTGTGGCAATTTGCTCACTTGATATCATGATTGTTAAATCAAGTGGTGTACTCATAATCACTCCTAATAAAAATATTCAGACAAATCAATTCAGACAAATCGAGCAATAAACATGCAAACACATTCATTACGCCAAAAGATGATTTTCTTAAAAATATTGTAACGCCATCTCAGATAACGCAAATTGTCGCACATCATTGAGCATGGTGGTATCAAAATTATGAATAAATGCAAAAGATAAGCGACGGCTTGGCTCACAAAAAGCAACCGAGCCATTATAACCCATATGCCCATAGCCATCAGGCACATCTTGCAGGCTAAACAATCGATGAAAACCCATTCGCCAACGCATATTTGCAGGCATTACCGCATCAAGCCCATCGGTTTGTATTGCTCTCATGCGTGATACCACATCCTTTGAAATCACGGTTCGCTCTTGCCAAATACCATCATCGGCGTGCATGGCATAAATCCGTGCCAGTGCATTGGCTGAAGAGACACCGTTGGCAGCTGGTATGGTTGCCATCAACACATCAGAGCGATGATATTCTAGCCCATCTTTGGCATTTGGCATCAGAGCATTTTTATAATTGGTCAAATTCATACGAGCCGTGTCAAAGTACAAACGATTGACATGAGCGGTTGTTATCGGTTTATCGCCCAATGATGCACGCCAAAGCGGACTGGTTGGTAGATGAGTTAAGGTTTGTAATACAGTCTCACTATCAGGTTTAAGTATCGGTTTGCGTCTGGGTGTATTTTTCTTGGGAATTTCACCAAAATAACGCTCAGGCTTGGCAATTTTATCAATGAAATCAGCACCTACTCCAAAATACAGCTCATCGATTACCCCTAACGGTTTGGCCAAATACTGATTGAGTGCCTGATTAAGCGTCATATCAGTCACCCGCTCCACCAATCCACCAAGCACCCAGCCTGAAACTAAGGCACTATAAGCACTGGCATAATGATGCTCTTCCTGAGATTTTGGGGTGGCAATGGGCATGGCAGCGATACGCTTTAGCATCTCATCCCAATCAAGCAATACCTCAGCATCAGTTGTAACCAAGCTGATATTAAATAATCCTGCAGTATGCGATAACACATCTTTTAAGCAAATGTCAGTTTTGCCATTTTGAGCAAATTCATGCCAGTATTGGCTTATGCGTGCTTCATAATCCAGTAAGCCTTCAGAGACAAGCACGGCAATCAAAGTTGCCATTACCCCTTTGCCAATTGAAAAATTCACCGATAAAGTTTGTGATGACCATGGCAAATTTGGTAATGCCAGCCCTGTGGCGGTATTAACCACTTCTTGACCATCTTTATAAATGACTAATGCCCCACCAGCAGGTGCATCATCAAATTGTAGTGCTTGTAGCACCTGTGTAAAGCCTTCTTCAAGCATCGCTATCATCGTTGTTAATTTTTGTGAACCCAAGTTTTTATGAACCCAAGCGCTTCATTTAACGATAAAATCAATCACCCCAGTAACACATTCATCATAAATAGGCAAGTGTACCAATTAAGTGAACTTTTTCGCTGTCTTTGGCATACAATCCAAACTCAATACCAAGCTCATCAGGTATATCGGTCATTAGTTCAATCTTTGATGGCAAAAATACAGGCAATTTAAATGAGACATCCACACGATACGCCGCTGGTAGCTCAAAATGACGAGCAATCATAGCCAATGAGCGTGCCTTTGTCCACATGCCATGTGCAATTGCTTTTGGGAAACCAAACGCTCTTGCTGACAGTGGATGCAGATGAATCAAATTAAAATCACCTGACACAAACGCATACCTGCGGCCAATATCCTCTTCAACATTCATCACCAAAAATAAGCTGTCATCTGATTTATCAGGTTTTGAAAATACAGGTTTGGTTGTCCTTTGATGAGTGGCTTGTCTTTGTGCTTTAGATTTTTTTTGGCGAGACAGATAGGTGGACACCCCTTCCCATACCATTTCATCTGCCACCCAAACGCTGGTTACAAAATCAAACTGCTGACCCTTATCATGAGTGCGAAGATTATCAAGACGCACCGACAGGCGTACTGTTTCGGTATCAAAAATCACACGATGCTGGGTAACGCTGTTTTCAACATGCACCAGTCCAAGCATGGCAAAAGGAAAGTCTGGTTTTGCCATCATATTCATTTGTAAAGTTTGCGATAGCACCGCAAAATAAGTCGCTGGTACCCGCCCATCATCCACAAATCCGCAAATCTTACGATACTCACGAAGGTTGCCTTGTTCAATGACAAGCTTATCCACCGTATAGACTGAACTTGGCAAGTCTTTTGCCTTAGTGTCTGAAGATGGCAATAAGCTTTTGATGACATTGGCGTAGGTCGTGTGCATTTTTGGCAATTCGCTAAAATGTTTATCCGACATAATTTTTTCCTTGATAGCCGATGATGGCTTCATAAATTTTATATAAATTAGCAAGTTTTAAGGCAGTTTATGCACCAAGTAAACTTTGACCACAGACACGAACCACATTACCATTAAGACCGCCTGCTTTGGGTGATAATAGCCAAGCGATTGTTTCTGCGACATCTACAGGTTCACCACCTTGGCTCATAGAGTTCATGCGGCGACCTGCCTCACGAATGGCAAATGGGATTTGACCGGTCATTTTAGTTTCAATAAATCCAGGTGCCACAGCATTAATGGTACGAGCTGAATCTTTAAATACCTTGGCTGTTGCTTCAACCAAGCCTATCACACCTGCTTTACTTGTGGCATAATTTGATTGCCCCAAATTACCTGCAATGCCTGAAATGGATGAAACACAAACAATACGAGCAGCCTCACCAAGTCCGTGATGATTAATCAAATAATCATTCACACGATGGATAGCACCTAAGTTAATGTTCATGACAAGATTCCATTTATCTTCACTCATCTTAGCCAAAGTTTTATCACGGGTGACGCCTGCATTATGTACCACCCCATCAAGCGTACCGCAGGCGCGTACAATTTGCTCGCCTGCATCTTTGGCAGTGATGTCCAGCGGTAGTGCATAACCACCGATTTGCCCCGCCACTTTTTGTAGATTTGGCAGGCTGTCAGGTACATCTAGGCAATACACCTTAGCACCATCACGAGCCAACACCTCAGCAATCGCTTGACCAATGCCTCGACTTGCACCCGTGACTAGGATTTTTTTACCCTGAAGGGTTGCATGGGTCTGAGTGGCAGCTTTGGTCAAATAAATTGGCTGACCTGATACATAAGCCGACTTAGCGGACATGAAAAATTCAAGCGTATGTGAAAGCTCACTTTCAGCACCCTTTTGAACATAAATCACTTGGGCGGTAATCCCCCGCTTAAATTCTTTAGCAATCGATTTGACAAAACCAAGTACCGCACGCTGTGCCAAACTAAAACCAATATCATCACCTGTACAACATTCAGGGCGTGCAATGACAAGCACTCTGCCTGATGCTTTCAGACGCCGAGCAATCGGATGAAAAAAATCATACACTTGCTTAAGCTCATCCGTATTTTTGATATTTGTTGCATCAAAAATAGCCACTTTAAAACGAGCATTATCATCTTTTAGGCGGTCATTGAGCGAAGTTGTTTTTAGGTGATTTAAAGTGGCATCGGTATTGACTTTGGCTTCATAACCCCCCAAAATCTCTACCAAAGCACCCTGCACAGCGATATCTTCACCGCTTGCTATGCCCAAAGCAACCTCACCTCGTACAACAGGCTGACCTGTTTCATAGCGGTCAAGCTTCATCGGCATCGGCAATCCTAAGTTTTTGGCAACTTTTTTACCCAAAGATGACTGAACCAATTCTCCATAATGGTCGCTCATGACTAACTCCTAATTTAATGAATGATACAATCGCTCTGTACGATGACAAACGGTGGTCGCAGCGTAACAAAACGATAAAATATGATAATTTATTGTACCATAAAATCATGAATTTGAAGAAAATGGTACAAACTTAATACTCAAAAATCATCATTTATTTATATTTAGTTATACAAAATATTTTTTGTATAATAAATTGTAATCAAATCCCTAAAATTTCCCACAGAGTGCGATAATAATGCTAAGCTAAGTCATGAATTGCTCAAGCTTTGATAGGATTCGGCTTTTCATTTTTACTCACAATATTAAGAAGGATATTTTATGAGCTTAAATAAAGTTGCCATCTTAGGCGGTAATCGCATTCCTTTTGCACGTAGTAATGGCGTATATGCTGATGCCAACAACATTGATATGCTCACTGCAGCATTAGATGGGTTGGTTGCTCGTTTTGATTTGGCGGATAAACAAATTGGTGAAGTTGTGGCAGGTACTGTCTTAAAACACAGTCGTGACCTAAACTTAACCCGTGAGGCAGTGCTTAACACCCAATTACCTGCAACGACGCCTGCTTATGATATCTCGCAAGCCTGTGGTACTGGACTACAAGCAGCTTTTGCTGTGGCAAATAAAATTGCACTGGGCCTTATTGATAGTGGTATTGCAGGCGGTACAGATACAACCTCTGATGCACCGATTGCATTGGGTGATGGTCTGCGTAAGCCGCTTTTGCGTTTAGGCAATGCCAAAACAGCCAAGCAAAAACTGTCTGCACTTAGCACCATCAACCCCAAAGATTTATTAGCCTTCCCCCAAAATGGTGAACCACGCACTCGCCTTTCAATGGGCGAACACCAAGCCATCACCGCACTTGAATGGAATATCAGTCGCACCGATCAAGATGAACTTGCCTATAACAGCCATCAAAACTTGGCTCAGGCGTATGAATCAGGATTTTTTGATGACTTAATCACACCTTATAAAGGCTTGACCAAAGATAATAATTTGCGTCCTGATACCACACTTGAAAAATTAGCCAGTCTAAAACCTGCCTTTGGCAAAAAAAATGCCAATCCAACCATGACCGCAGGTAACTCAACGCCACTCACAGATGGTGCTTCTGTAGTGCTACTGTCTAGTGACGCATGGGCAAAAGAGCATGGGCATGAGCCACTTGCTTATATCACTCACCAGCAGACAGCAGCGGTTGATTTTATTGGTAAAGAAGGTTTGACTGAAGGTCTTTTAATGGCACCTGCTTATGCCGTGCCTAAGATGCTCAAGCGTGCAGGTTTGACCTTGCAAGATTTTGATTTTTATGAAATTCATGAAGCTTTTGCCTCTCAGGTACTTTCTACTTTGGCAGCTTGGGAAGATGAGACTTTCTGTAAAACTCGCTTGGGACTAGATGCACCACTCGGCAGCATCAATCGCAGTAAGCTTAATGTCAATGGTTCAAGCTTAGCAGCAGGTCACCCATTTGCAGCAACAGGTGGACGAATTTTGGCAACAGCAGCCAAACTATTGGCTCAAAAAGGCTCAGGCCGTGCATTGGTTTCTATTTGTGCTGCTGGTGGTCAGGGCGTTGTGTGTATCTTGGAGAGATAATTCATTAACCTTTAAAATAAACCCTCATTATCCGACCAGATGATGGGGTTTATTTTGATAAAGTCTGATATCATAAGCCATGATTTAACAGCAATGTTAATATATTACTCAAGTACATCCATTTGAAAAACCTTATCTGAGATAATCCGACCTTTACTGGTACGCTGAATGTAGCCTTGTTGTAATAAATAAGGCTCAATCACATCTTCAAGCGTCCCTCGATCCTCAGCCATCGCCGCTGCCAGAGCCTCCACGCCTGCAGGACCACCATGAAATCTTTGGGACAGCACCGATAAATAACGGCGATCCAGCTGATCTAGCCCCTGCTTATCCACAGCCAACATATCCAGTGCCGCAGAAGCAATATCAGCTGTAGCGACACCATCACCCTTGATCTCGGCATAATCACGCACGCGTCTAAGCAAGCGATTGGCAATGCGTGGCGTACCTCGGCTACGATGTGCCACTTCTAACGCCCCGCCATTATCCATCGCAACCCCCAAAAGTCTGGCTGAACGCTTGACAATCGTGGTCAAATCCTCAACATTATAAAATTCAAGCCTTTGTACAATCCCAAAACGGTCAAATAACGGTGCGGATAATAATCCTGCCCGTGTGGTGGCAGCCACCAAAGTAAATGGCGGTAAATCCAATTTGATTGACCGTGCTGCAGGACCTTCACCAATCATAATATCCAGCTGAAAATCTTCCATTGCAGGGTATAAAATCTCCTCAATCACAGGACTTAGCCGATGAATTTCATCAATAAATAGCACATCACCCGCTTCAAGATTGGTCAAAATTGCCGCCAAATCTCCCGCTCGTTCAAGTACAGGCCCTGAGGTTGAACGCAAATTACCACCCATCTCTTTGGCAATGATGTTGGCAAGTGTGGTTTTTCCCAGCCCTGGTGGGCCAAAAATGAGTGTATGATCTAACGCCTCCCCTCTTGCTCTGGCGGCAGGAATAAAAACTTTCATCTGCTCACGCACTTTTGGCTGTCCGATATATTCATCCAAACTGCTGGGACGAATAGCACGGTCGGCGGTATCGTCTTTTTTGGGATTTGGGTCAATTAAGCGATTGTCTAACATAGTTTTTATTTTAAATGAGAATTAAATTTAAATGAAAGTAAGTGAAAGTCAAATAAGAAGATAACGGCTTATTTTAGCACAAATCCTTATCCAAAACCGCTTTGCCACGATGCTAAAAATCAAGCATTATTATCAAAAGATTGAAAATAAGTATATCAAGCGAAAGAAATCTCCCCAACTTTTACCAATGTGTTACCAAATCAGAAGATATGCTACAATACACATACATATTATGTGGGATTTTTTTACTAAAAAAAATTATCATAGGCACTTATCATAAACCAACCCAACATTGATTGATCTGATAATGAAAGTGCTTTTTAAAGCCCATCTTATGGCGATATCGCCTCAGCGTGAAGCCATAGCATCAAAAGACAACATGCGTTTGTTGTTATGCCGTATGCCAAACACTGTTCAACGGCTTGGGGTAATACTCTTTTTTATGCTAAGCTTGAGCTTTTACACTGTCGCTTTGGCAAATTCTACGACGCCTCGTTATCAACGCATCTCAACCCCCCAAGCCGTCAGCACACAAGAGATCTATCTGACAGCGACACAGTATGAAGTAGCCTTGATTCAAGTTCTATCTGAAATCTGCCCACCCATGCTCAATGCTCGCCAAAAAGCCAATTTTAATCGAGCTTATGACAGACAATTGCGTATTTTTATGCCGTACTCAGCTGACCCCTATCAAAGCTTAAGACAGCTTAGCACTCAGCGTGAGTATCGTATCATTTTGCATAATGTGCGTGCATGGACAGCCAGCTTTCCTGCTAGTGAAAATCGGGCACTTTGCTATGAGTTTGCTGCCGCCGCTTAAAAGTTCGCTCCACGCTATTTAATTTGATATAATAATATTTGCTAATATATTTGATAATATAATAGACAGTATAAAATAAATCACTCAAACACGCTAAGACTTAAGGGCTTTTATGTATACTTTTAATCGTCAATTTCCCCATACTCGCCTGCGTCGGCTACGCATCTCTGATGGTATTCGTGAGATGGTGCGTGAGACACAGTTAGCACCGTGTCATTTGATTGCACCTGTCTTTGTCATTGAAGGCATGAACCAAAAACAGTCCATTCACAGCATGCCAAATGTCTATCGCTACTCGATTGATCTGTTGATTGATTATGTGCGTGAATTATATGCCACTGGCGTGCGTATGATTGATATTTTTCCTGTCATTGACCCCAAGCTAAAAACGCCTGATGGTCAAGATGCCTATCACAACGATACGCTGGCGGTGCGTGCGGTGCGTGCCATCAAAGATGCCGTGCCACAGATGATTGTCATGACAGATGTTGCACTTGACCCTTATACCACGCATGGTCAAGATGGTATTATTGATGAGTCAGGCTATGTGATCAATGACATTACTACCGAAGCACTGATTAAGCAGACCCTAGCACACGCAAAGGCTGGCGCTGATATCATCTCCCCAAGTGATATGATGGATGGACGCATCCAAGCAATGAGACAAGCACTTGAAAATGGTGGCTATGTCAATACTGCCATCATGGCATATTCTGCCAAATATGCCTCCGCCTACTATGGGCCATTTCGTGATGCGGTCGGTTCATCAGGCAATTTAAAAGGTCATAAAAAACAGTACCAAATGGATCCTGCCAACCGTGCAGAAGCATTGCATGAGGTTGCACTAGATATCCAAGAAGGGGCGGATATGGTGATGGTAAAACCTGGACAGCCGTACTTAGATATTGTGCGTGAGGTCAAAGATGCTTTTGGTGTACCAACCTTTGCCTATCAAGTCTCGGGAGAATATGCCATGCATATGGCAGCCATCCAAAATAGCTGGCTCACCGATGCAGTTATTTTAGAAAGTTTAATCGGCTTTCGCCGTGCTGGTTGTGATGGTATTTTGACATATTTTGCACTTGATGCTGCCCGTATGCTAAACGACTGATGCCGCCCAATACGCACCTAAAATCGCTTCAGCAACACTGAAGCGATTTTTATTGTGATGCGTTTTTAATCATAAGTATGCAAAAGATAAGTTTGATATCACCTGAAAATTTTTCATATAATCAATTGGGTTTCACCTACCGCAAGTCTAAAAATCATGCTAGAATAACCAAAGTTTACCAAAAAATCGTGATATTTGGCGACGAAGAATAGTGGCTACTAACGCTATTTAAATCTGCTAAATTAACCCAATTATAATGGATATATTATGACCTCAGCAACAAGAGACCAAAAGGTTGACGATACCGCTTTTAATACCAATGCCGACCTACAAAAACAACAATTTGAACAAGCCGCATTACACTATCATGAGCACCCACGCCCGGGTAAAATCTCTATTACACCGACCAAAAAAATTGCCAACCAGCGGGATTTGGCATTAGCGTACTCGCCTGGTGTTGCTGTTCCTTGCCTTGAAATTGAAAAAAACCCCAAACTTGCCGCCAAATATACCGCACGAAACAATTTAGTTGGTGTCATCACCAATGGTACTGCTGTGCTTGGCTTGGGTAATATCGGTGCATTAGCCTCAAAACCTGTTATGGAAGGCAAAGGTGTCTTATTTAAAAAATTTGCTGGTATCGATGTTTTTGATATTGAGATTAATCAAAATGACCCAGATAAGTTTATCGAAGCGGTCGCAAGCCTTGAGCCAACCTTTGGGGGTATTAATCTAGAAGACATCAAAGCACCAGAGTGCTTTAAGATTGAGCGTGAATTGCGTGAACGCATGAATATCCCTGTATTTCATGATGACCAGCATGGTACAGCCATCATTGCTGCCGCTGCTTTATTAAATGCCCTAAAACTGGTGAATAAAGATATCGCAGACATTAAAATTGTCTGCTCGGGTGCTGGTGCTGCTGCAATCAGTTGCCTTGAGCTTATCATCGCACTTGGTGCCAAACGCTCAAATATCTATGTGCTTGATTCTCGAGGCGTTATCACAACACGCCGTGACAACCTAGACGCCTCAAAACAGCTATTTGCCCAAGATACCGATGCGACTACTTTAAGCGAAGTGATTGATGATGCTGACTTTTTCTTAGGTCTGTCAGGTCCGGGTATTCTGACCCAAGATATGGTTAAACGCATGGCAGGCAATCCAATCATTTTTGCACTTGCCAACCCAAATCCTGAGATTATGCCAGAGCTTGCCCATGCCGCTCGCCCAGATGTCATCATGGCAACAGGTCGCTCAGATTATCCTAACCAAGTCAATAATGCTTTGTGCTTTCCGTATATTTTCCGTGGTGCTTTAGATGTCGGTGCAACCATCGTCAATGAAGAAATGAAAATTGCGTGCGTGCATGCCATTGCTGCCATGGCACATACTGAGGTTTCCTTATCCGAAACCGATAAGAATACCGAAAGTAAGCAATTTGGTCGTGAGTATCTCATTCCAGGACCACTTGAGCCAAATCTCATCTTAAATATCGCCCCTGCTGTTGCAAAAGCGGCAATGGACTCTGGCGTGGCAACTCTACCCATTGAAGACTTTGATGCCTATCGCCAAACATTATCTGAGTTTGTTTATAATTCAGCCTTGGCAATGAAGCCTGTCTTTACCCAAGCCAAGCAAGCACCAAAACGCATTGTCTATGCTGAAGGCGAAGATGCCAATGTCCTGCGTGCGGTGCAAGTTGTGGTTGATGAAAATATGGCACAGCCCATTATCATCGGTCGCCCTGATGTGATTGAAGCAAAAATCAAAGAGTTGGGTCTGCGTTTAACAGTGGGTGAGCATGTTGAGGTGGTTGATATCAATAATAACCCAAAACATGAACAATACTGGCAACATTATCATCAAGCCAACCACCGTTTGGGTGTCTCAGCTGAGCTTGCTCGCCGTGATATGCGTCGCAAAAGCTCGTTATTAGGTGCGATGATGGTTGAACAAGGCGACGCTGACGGTCTATTGTGCGGTACATTTGGTTATTATGATTTACACTTAAATTATATCCGCCGTGTCATCGGTAAGCGTCAAGGTGTAAGTGATTACTACGCCATGAGCGGTGTAATTTTACAGGATCGTACGCTATTTATTGCTGATCCTTATATTCATGAAAATCCAACAGCAGCACAAATTGCCGAGATGACGGTTTTGGCCGCTCAAAGCATACGCCAATTTGGTGTTGAGCCTCGTGTGGCGTTGTTGTCACATTCTGATTTTGGTACTTCTCAGCGCGCCTCAGCAGTTAAGATGCGTGAAGCTTATCAAATTTTATGCGATATGAATGTTGATTTTGAGTTTGATGGCGAAATGCACGGTGATGCCGCCTTAGATGTGCGTGTCCGTGAACAAAGCCATCCATTTAGCACACTACACGGTTCAGCTAATCTACTGATTATGCCTACATTAGATGCCGCACACATTGCCTTCAACCTACTTAAATCAAGCAGTGGCGGCTCAGCCATCGGTCCAATTTTATTGGGTGCAGATAAGCCTGTACATATCCTAGTACCTGCATCGACAGCACGCCGTATCGTCAATATGACTGCTATTGTCGTTACAGATGCCCAAAAAATGGATGTTTAATTAAATCACCTAACATGAAATGCCAGCTTGGTTGCTGGCATTTTTTATTGGATTTTTGAAAAATTATTGTTATATTTAATTGTTCATCTTTATAAGGATTATCCATGCAAGTATATTTGGTTGGTGGTGCTGTGCGTGATGGCGTGCTTGGCTTGCCCATTATCGATAAGGATTTTCTGGTTGTGGGTGCAACACCTCAGGCATTGCTTGATTTGGGCTTTATCCAAGTTGGGGTAGATTTTCCAGTATTTTTACATCCCAAGACACAGGCAGAGTATGCTTTAGCTCGTATTGAAAGAAAATCAGGTGTCGGTCATACTGCTTTTAAAGTACATGCCGATCCAAGTGTCAGCCTTGAAGAAGATCTCATTCGACGGGATTTAACCATCAATGCACTGGCGATTGAGGTTAAAGGCTTATTTGATGAGACGCCCATGACAGGCAAGGTCATTGATTTTTATGGTGGGCTAACCGATATCCAAAATCGCACGCTTCGGCATGTCTCGCCTGCATTTAGTGAAGATCCACTTAGGGTGTTGCGTGTAGCAAGGTTTTTTGCCCGTTTTGCACCACTTGGATTTAGCATTCATGATAGTACTGCCAAGCTTATGCAAGACATCGCCAAATCAGGTGAGATGAGCAGTTTAAGCCGTGAGCGTTTATATTCTGAATTTGTTAAAGCGATGCGACAGCCACAAGGTGATCAATTTATTGCCTGCCTGCACCAACTTGATATTTTGCCCTTCATTTTACCCACCTTAGCCCAACATTTTAACACACCGCAAAACCGCCTACGCACCTTCACACGGCTGGCTTTAGCCTGTACACTTGATTTGCCTATTTTTAGCCGCTTTGCGATGTTGCTAAGCGATTTGCCCAAAGATGACCTAAGCGACTGTCTAAATAGACTAAATGCCCCAAAAAGTATTCGGCAATTTATACAAACCTTTAATCATTACCATGGTACACTCATCGCTTTACCCAACATCTCAGGCGGCTCTTTGCTTGAATTGCTTGAACGCACGCAAGCACATAAAGACAGCACAAAACTGATACAGCTTTATGATGCTTGTCATGCCTACCAAGGCAGACCTCTGAGCTATCCCAAGCAGTGGCTATTTGATGCCATTACTTGCTACCAAAGCATCGGTATTGCCGACATTGACCCAACTTTAACAAAAAAAGCCATTGGTGACGCCCTATCATATCTAAGATGCCAAGCCTTACATAAACTTTTAAGTAATTTTCAAAAAACATCTGTCTCTGGACTTTGACAAAAAAGGAAAAATCATGATGAAAACAGCACTTATCACGGGCGGTGCCAAGCGTATTGGTGCTGCCATTACAAATCTACTACACCAACATGGCTTTAATGTCATCATTCATTACCATACCAGTCAAGCTGAGGCGGACAAATTAAGCCACACACTCAACCAAATTCGACCAAATTCTGCAACAACGATTTGTGCGGATTTAGACATCATTCATCACCAAGAACAACTGTCTGAATTTAGCAAACTGTGCATTGCCCAATTTGGTCGTATTGATGCACTGATCCATAATGCATCTAGTTTTTATCCAAGTAATTTAAATGATACATATCAAACCCTGCTTAAGCATTGGGATAATTTATTCTTAACCAATGCTAAAGCACCGTTACTACTTAGTCATGCCTTATTGCCTGCCCTCAAAAAATCACACGGCTGTATCGTAAGTTTATTGGATATTCATGCTGATGCTAAGCCTTTTATTGGCTATCCCGTCTATAATATGGCAAAAGCAGCACACCGCATGATGGTACAAAGCCTAGCCCTCGAGCTTGCCCCCGAGATTCGGATTAATGGGGTGTCGCCTGGTGTGAATATTTTCCCTGAAAATCATCATTCTTCATTTAGCCATCAAATAAAATCCGACCTCATCGCCTCTATTCCACTTGCTCGTATTGGCACCCCAGAAGAGATTGCTCAGGCTGTCTTATTTTTACTAAAAAGCCTCTATATCACAGGTCAAATTATTGCCATCGATGGCGGTCGCAGTCTAACCTTAAAGGGTGGCTGATACACAGATGTTAGACAGTTGGCTTAAATTTAAGATAAGATTTTTAATAATAAACCACCAAAATAACACAAAAAATTGCTGACAAATTAAAGATTTTAGGCTAAAATTCACACACGCTTACATGGTTATCAATTTGCCGTTACATTGGGTCAAATTGGTAGCCTCTTTATTTTGTTTAACCCTTGAAATTTTCGGAGCAGATAGCCTAATCGAACAACCGCCAAATCTTTTGGCACGATGAAGCTAAGTTCTCTTTTGTGTTCGCTGCATTTATGCACACTTAAAAGGAAATACCATCGTTGAATACCTCCTCTACCCCCAATGTCGCTCGCCTGCAGCGTAATTTAAGTTTGTGGCATGTGATCATTATTGGTCTTGCCTACATTCAGCCCATGACTTTACTAGATACTTTTGGCATGGTCTCTCGAGACAGTGGCGGTCATGTACCCATGTCATATATTTTTGCATTGGTGGCAATTTTGCTCACCTCGATCAGTTATGGTCATATGATTCGTGCTTATCCATCATCAGGTTCTGCTTATACTTATACCCAAAAATCTATTAATCCTTCTATGGGCTTTATGGTCGGTTGGTCAAGTTGGCTTGATTATTTATTATCTCCGTTAGTAAATATCATTTTGGCGGTAATTTATTTAGAAGCATTATTCCCTGCGGTCAATCATTGGGTTTGGGTTATTGGTTTGACGGCACTGATGACAGGCGTTAATCTTTTTGGCTCAAAAGCTGTGGCCTATTTTAACAGCTGGATTGTTTTTGTACAGCTGGCTGTCATTGCAGTCTTTGTTTTTTTAACTTACAATGCTCTGTCAGCAGGTCAAAACGCCGATGGTATCATTAGCCCTGAAAATGCTTATCATCTTTGGAGCATGGCACCCTTTTGGGACAGCATGACCTCTGTTGCAGCACTCATTACAGGTGCAACCATTTTGTGCTTCTCATTTACAGGATTTGACGCACTCTCAACATTAGCTGAAGAAACCAAAGACGCCAAAAACACTCTACCAAAAGCAATGATTTTAACGACTTTGATTGCTGGCGTTGTATTTATTATCAGCACTTATTTTATGCAACTGTATTTCCCAAATCATCCAGAAACTTATTTTAAACTCGTTGATGAAACACAACCTGAAATTTTAGAGGCTGTTGGTGGTGCGGTATTTAAGGCGGTGGTACTTGGATTTGCCATCGTTACAGTCATGGCATCAGGAATCTCAGCCCATGCAGGCGTTTCTCGCTTGATGTATGTGATGGGTCGTGATGGTGTGATTAGCAAAAATATTTTTGGTAAAATTCACCCAACTTTATTTACACCCGTCAATAATATTCTCATCGCTGGTGTTGTCGCACTAACCGCTGGCTTTGTCACACTTGAATCGGTGGTAAATCTAATCAGTTTTGGTGCTTTGACAGCATTTAGCTTTGTCAATATTTCTGTGTTATTCCATTATGTCTTTAAAAATAAATATGTGCATAATGCAAAAGATGTATTAAGCTATATCATCGTACCAATTGCAGGCTTTATCAGTGTGTTTTTAATGTGGTTGAAGGTTGACAAACTAACCTTTGAAGTGGGTCTATTTTGGGCTGCCATTGGCTTTATTTGGCTTGGCATCAAGACTCGTGGTTTTAAAGCACCTGTCCCACAGTTTAAAGAAGAAGATGTTTAAAATCTTAATAAAAAATATCCTTAAGAAAAAATATCCCAAGTACTTTTGGGATATTTTTTATTGATAGATTGGTCAAAGCTAAATATATTTGGTCTTCTAAATTTAATCAGATTTGACTGATTTGAATAAAGACTTAAGGTGTGATAGTCTGCCCAATCGCCTCTGCCAGCTCAAGAATTTCTGCTTCGCTCATATCTTGGCTGGTCGCCAATAATCTTTGTGAAATCTCATCTGCTGGCTGATTATCCGCCTTGGGATATAATTTTGGTAAATCCAGCATCTGCCGCACCAAAGCACTCTTTAGGGTATCACGCCGACCCAAATAACGCTGATAAAAGCTTGAATTTAACAAACTTGCACCACCTTGCCCAACCGCATACAAGGTTGCCATATAGTCACGGATATTCATCTGACTGTTTTGTTCGGTCAAATATCTTTGAACAATACAAGACATACGAACCATTCGTTCTCGGCGTACATGGTATAATTGGGCAAACATCTTGTTTAATCCAGAAGTTGTTGATGACAGGCGTTCTTCAATATGATTAAATAAAATCGCACGGTGCGGTAAATTGACCAACTGAAGTACCAATCGGGCCACGCCAGCCCCAGCACCGTCTTCAACAATAATCATATCAAGTTTTCGCTTTTCATAATCAATCAAAATCCGTAACAGCAGTTCATCTTTACTGGCAAAATGCTTATAAAGCGTTCCTTTTGCCAAATCCAATGTCAAAGCTAAGCTATCTAGTGTCAAATCCCCCTCGCCAGAGTCAAGCAATAATTGCTCAGCTGTTTGCAAAATACGCATCTCCCGCAACTCAAATTGTTGCTTGCGATTGGTCATGATATGTCCTTTATTCAATACAAATATTTAATACAAAAATAACTATCAAAGATTATAGCAAAACACAATAAAAATGGGTGATACTTTTTTACCTCGTGTATTGTTAAACCATTGTTATTGATGATTTGATGATGAATAAAACACAAAATATCAAACAAATAATGCCGTGATTGTTACAATTTTACCCACAAATGATGTGAATAATTGTTCACATTGAGACGGTTTTGTGTTAGCATATTTTCGTATAGAAATTCTTCTGAATATATTGATAATACTTGCCTGACAACATATAATTATCATCAATGTTATGTAAATATTCAAAAATATTATATAAATATTCAAAATGAATTTTCTATTATTTACAAACTTTATCTAAATTATACCAGTTTGTTACCTTTATTATAGGATACTTACCTTTATGAGTATTGAGCGTAATTCTGAAGCGTTTGAGCAAGCACCCATCAACTGGGTACCTGCCATTGTGCTGTTATCCACCTTGTTTCTTGCCATTGCTATCGTGCCTTGGTATCTATGGACGCATGGTGTGGGCATGGGCGTTTGGGTGGCTTTTGCTATTTTAATGGCTTGGACGGGTCTGTCTATCACCGCTGGCTACCATCGTTTGTGGTCACATAAATCCTACGAAGCCCATCCTGTTGTCAAATATATTTTATTACTTGGTGCGACTTTGGCAGTTGAAAGCTCAGTATTTGACTGGTGTTCAGGACATCGCTCGCACCATCGCCATGTTGATGATGAATATGACGACCCGTATTCTTCTCGTCGTGGTTTTTGGTTTAGCCACATGGGCTGGATGCTACGCAAATACCCAAGCGGTCAATATGATTACAAAAATATCCCCGACCTAAAAAAAGATAAGCTACTTGCCCTACAACACAAGTATTATGGCTTTTGGGTAATTGCTACCAATGTTGTTGTTCTGGCGATGATTGGCTGGATCACAGGGGATATGCTGGGTACATTTTTAATTGCAGGTCTTCTACGCTTGGTATTGACGCATCATTTTACCTTTTTTATCAACTCGCTGTGCCATATGTTTGGTACACGCCCTTATACCGATGAGAATACCGCACGGGACAATGGCCTACTTGCCATCGTGACTTGGGGTGAAGGTTATCATAACTATCATCACTATTTTCAATATGACTACCGTAATGGCGTCAAATGGTGGCAATATGACCCAACCAAATGGATCATCGGTCTGCTTGCCAAAGTAGGCTTGGCTAGTAATTTAAAGCGTGTCGATGATTTGACCATCAAACATGCAGAGCTGACCATGCAGTTTAAACGCGCCCAAGAACGCATCGCAACAGGGGGCGAACCAAGTTTAGATGAGCGTTTGGCTGCCTTTAAAGAGCGTATCAGTGCCGAGTATGATGAATTTACCAAAACGGTTGAAGAATGGCAAGCCCTAAAAGCCAAAGCGATTGAGCTAAAGCGTGCAGAATTGGCCGACCGATTAAATGAAGCAGATGAAAAGCTCAAAGCACAGCTTGCCCAAATTGAAACTAAAATCTTAGAGCAAAGTAAGCGTGTTGAACAGGCATATCTACAACTCAAAGGTAAAGCCATCTGATTGATATTACTTGTTTTCTCCACCCTTTATCTGTATATTGGATAAAGGGTTTCTTTTTGGTTCTCAATCACCTTATAATAATCGCTTAACTTTATGAAATTTATCCATGATTATCTAAAACATGACGAGCGACTATATCGCCACACACTGCCTACTCCCCTTGATAATCCTAAGCTGATTTCTTTAAATACTCAATTAATCGACCAATTAGGTTTGTCATCACTTGATGCGGCTGCTTGGACTGATATTATTTCAGGTCGCCTATTGCCATTAACTCAAATTGCCCCACATAAGATACAACCCATCGCCATGGCGTATGCAGGTCATCAGTTTGGTCAATGGGCAGGTCAGCTGGGTGATGGGCGAGGCATATTAATTGCCCAATTGCGCAATGAAAAAACAGGCAAACTGATTGATTTACACCTAAAAGGTGCAGGTCTGACCTCTTATTCTCGGCGTGGTGATGGGCGGGCAATGTTAGCAAGCTGTATCCGTGAATATCTTGGGGGTCATGCGCTCAATGGTTTAATGATTGCATCTTCTGATGCCATTGGTCTTGTTGTTTCTGATACTCATATCCAGCGACATCATATTGAAAAAGCAGCCGCTTTGCTTCGTGTTAGCGATTGCCATGTACGCCTTGGGCACTTTGAGTGGGTTGCGATGTATGCTGCTGATTATTTTGAGACATTTATCATTAAAATTATCCAAAGTTATTATCCGCATCTGTATGACACTCATCAAAATACCGCTGATATTGGTCAATTATTATATGAAATTGCCGCCAACACCGCACGCATGATTGCCAAATGGCAACTGATTGGTTTTTGCCATGGTGTTATGAATACTGATAATCTTAATATTACAGGGACAACACTGGATTTTGGCCCTTTTGCATTCATGGAGGGATTTAACCCAACTTGGATTAACAATCATTCTGATCATACAGGTCGCTATGTTTATCAAAATCAGCCTACGATTGGGCATTGGAATTTGGCGGTGGTATATCACCATTTTAAAAGACTTGTCAATCAAGATGATATTGATAATGCACTGATGACATACCAAGAGGTTTTTGAAAATACTTATCATCATGGTCTATGCCAAAAACTTGGTATCAAACCCAGTCATCAAGCCATACAATTGGGCTATCGGCTGCTGATGCTGATGCAAAACGAGTGTTTAGATTATACCAATACATTCCGTGCTTTAATCGCAGTTGCTGATCACGGTGAGAATCGTACCCAATTTACACATGAATACACGCTGCTGGCTAATTTGACACATGCCCTATCTGTGACATCTTATGATATTTGGCAAAATTGGGTTAATGATTATTTAGATTGTCTCAAGCAACAGTCCACCAAGCAAACGGTGATTAAGACATTACAACAAACCAACCCCATCTATATTCTTAGAAACCACATGGCAGAACGCGCTATTGTATCTGCTCATCAAGGTGATTTTGAAGAAGTTGCACGATTATTTGCATTACTAGATAACCCCTATCAACAGCAAACCATTGCAACCGTTGATGATACTCGCATAGCGTTTGCCAATGAGACTGTCGCAGTCAGCTGCTTGTCTTAATCAGCTTATCCAAATGTAGATTTAGACATATCCAATTTTAAAGCCAAACCCTTCCGTCATTTATGGATAAAAAACCAAAATGGTAAAGTAATTTATATATCAGATAAAATCATTTATGCTATAATGGGATTAATTTTTTATAAACTGAGGCATGCCATGCTCAGTATTTATCTGTTAATCCCATTAAGCCTGATGCTTTTTGTTGTAGCAATTTGGGCAATTTATTATGCAGTTAAGTCTAATCAATTTGAAGATTTGGATAACGCCTCTGAACAAATCATTTTAGACGATCGACAAGCACGCCGAAAAACAAAGCGTATTCATAAGGAACAGCGATGACATTTGCACTAATTTTTGCTGCTTTTAGTATGGGTCTGCTTGGCTCACCACATTGTTTGGGTATGTGTGGTGGCATCGTAGCAGCCTTTGGTATCTCTATGAAAAATACCTCGCCTGCCAAGCGAACTTTATTGATGTTGGGCTATCATGTGGGGCGGTTGGGTAGCTATACGATTTTAGGCTTACTGGTTGCAGCCTTAGGTAAGCACATTTTAGCACCTTTAATGGCCAACAGTGCCTTACCCAAATATTTATTGGGCGGTGCTTTGGTTTTTGCTGCACTGCTCATGTTGGGGCTACCAGTACTTAATCGCCTTGAAAAAGCAGGCCTAAGATTTTGGAATACACTGGCACCTTTACGCGCCAAAGTTTTACCGATGGATAGCCTGCCTAAGGCACTGATTGCAGGTCTGCTTTGGGGATTTTTACCCTGTGGGCTGGTTTATGGTGCATTGGGCGTGGCATTGGGACTTGCCTCTGACAGTCAAGTAGGATTGACAGCAACAACCTTTATGGTATTTTTTTGGCTTGGTACTTTACCCATGCTACTTGCCACAGGCACAGTCATCGCTTGGCTAAAATCCAAAATCCACGCATTTAATCTACGCAAATTCAGCGGTGTGGTGATGCTCATATCAGGATTAGCAATTGCCTTTAGCATGCCAATCATGCACAGATTACATGGCGACCACGCAGAACATGGTCACCATCACCATCATCATACCAGCGACGAGCATATTCATGATCAAGTAGGTCATCATCACAGCCATCAACATCACGGTGAAGCACCTGCCCACACACACGATCACTCATCGCATTCAGATCAAAGCCATTCACATTCGCATCATCATTAATTAAATAGATGCTTTATCATGCAAATCACCTTATCCCAATTTAGGCATTAAGATGGTTTGCATGAAACTTAATATGTGCCTCAATAAAACTTGCAACAAAAAAGTAACTGTGGTCATAGCCATCATGCAAGTTTAGTTCCACCTTAATACCATTTTCTTGGGCGGCGGCAACGAACTGTTCAGGCTGCAGCTGATTTGGATAAAAATCATCTGCCAAGCCTTGATCAATGCGAATGGGTGGAGCTTTGGTTGCTTTGGCTACCAAATAGGTGCTGTCATACTCACACCAATCAGACTCTTTTTCGCCCAAATACGCTGTAAATGCTTTTTGACCCCAAGGCGTCTTAGACGGATTAACAATGGAAGCAAAAGCAGAAATACTGGCATAAGCATCAGGGTTTTTTAGTCCAATTTGTAGGGCACCATGACCGCCCATGCTATGCCCACAGATTGCTTTTTGTCCGACATTAAAATGCTTCTCAATCAGCCTAGGTAGCTCATCAACAATATAATCATACATCTGATAATGTGCTGACCAAGGGCTGGCGGTTGCATTGACATAAAATCCAGCACCTTGGCCCAAGTCATAAGCTTCATCATCAGGTACGGTTTCTCCACGAGGTGATGTATCAGGTATCACCAAGATTATACCGTACTTAGCAGCATACTGCTGAGCGCCTGATTTGGTCGAAAAATTCTCATCATTACAGGTTAACCCTGATAAATAATATAATACAGGTAAACAGGCACCTTTAAGTGCCTGCTTTGGCAGATAGACCGCAAAGATCATATCGCCTTGAGCAGCTTTAGAAACATGGCGATAACGGCGATGCTCGCCATCAAACATTTTATGACAGCTGATTAATTCCATAAGTCACCCAAGTTAAAAATGGATTACACTGCGAATTGATTTGCCTTCATGCATCAGATCAAAAGCGGCATTGATTTGGTCAAGTGGCATGGTATGGGTAATAAAATCACTCAATGCAAAATCACCTTGCATATATTGACTGACAATACCAGGCAGCTCACTACGACCTTTCACATCACCAAATGCCGAACCTCGCCACACACGCCCAGTCACCAGTTGAAATGGGCGTGTCGAAATCTCAGCACCTGCTGGTGCGACACCGATAATCACGCTCTCACCCCACCCTTTATGACAGCATTCAAGTGCTGCTCGCATGACATCCACATTACCAATACATTCAAATGAAAAATCCACACCGCCATCAGTCATCTCGATGATAACTTGCTGGATGGGTTTGTCAAATTTATTAGGATTAACACAGTCTGTCGCCCCAAGCTCTTGTGCTTTGGCAAACTTATCTTCATTAATATCAACAACAATAATGCGGCCAGCCCCTGCCATGCGAGCACCGATCACCGCAGCAAGTCCAATACCACCCAAACCAAAAATTGCCACCGTATCACCGGGCTTTACTTTGGCTGTTTTTAGAACTGCACCCATACCCGTGGTAACACCACAACCAAGCAAGCAGACCTCTTCTAGGGGTGCATCTTTTTGAATCTTTGCCAATGAATACTGAGACACCACGGTATACTCTGAAAAAGTCGATGTACCCATATAATGATAAATTGGCTTACCCTCTTTAAAAAAGCGAACAGTACCGTCTGGCATTAAGCCCTTACCTTGGGTTTCACGCACTGCCGAACAAAGGTTAGTTTTATTAGATAAGCACATTTTGCACTGACCACATTCGGCTGTATATAGCGGAATCACATGGTCACCAACCGCAAAATCGGTTACACCCTCGCCTACAGCTTCAACGATACCTGCACCTTCATGCCCAAGTACACAAGGGAAAACACCCTCAGGATCAGCACCTGATAAGGTATAAGCATCTGTATGACAAACACCTGTTGCTACGATGCGAACCAATACCTCACCAGCTTGTGGCGGCATCAAATCCAACTCTTCAATTACCAGCGGCTCATTTGCCGCCCAAGCAACTGCGGCTCGTGTTTTAATAAAGTCCATCATCGGCTCCTTTGGTTAATACATGTCACACAAAAACGCATGTGTCACACAAATTGATTACCCTTGGTCATATTTGTTTCAGGGGTTGCTATTATACTTGTTTAAACCGAAAATAAAAACCGTCAGTTACATTCATCTAAAATAAAAACAACCTGTATTGACACAGGTTGTTCTTTGATCAGCGATGATAAAATAATCGATGATAAATAATCAATCACAAAATGCCATAAGCGACTAACGCATTGGCAACTTTTAAAAAGCCTGCCACATTAGCACCTGTCATATAATCAACCACATCTTTGGTTTTACCATACTCTTTTGCTGCAGACAATAAGTCATCATGGATATTTTTCATGATGCCTTGTAGTTTTTCATCCAACTCTGAGAAACTTTTATATTGGCGTACAGAGTTTTGGCTCATCTCAAGACCCGAAACAGCCACACCGCCAGCATTCGCTGCTTTGCCTGGTGCATAAGTGATGCCATGACTGCGTACGATATCGATCGCTTGGGCATCTAATGGCATATTTGCCCCTTCGACAACATATTTGACACCACTTTCAACCAACTGTTTGGCCTCTTGTTCACAGACTTCATTTTGTGTGGCACATGGCAATGCGATATCAGCAGCAAACTGCCAAGGTTTGGTATCTGGCAACCATTCACCACCGAATTTTTCGACATAATCACTTAACGGTTTGCGTGCATCTTTTTGAGCTTTCACCCAGTCAATTTTTTCTTGGGTGAAACCTTGATCGTCATGTAGCGTACCTTGAGAGTCAGAAAAAGTGATAACTTTACCGCCAAGATGCAAGGCTTTTTCGGCAGCATGTTGGGCAACATTACCCGCACCTGAAACCAAAACAGTTTTACCCTCTAAGGTATCGTCATTGGCTTTGAGCATATTATCCAAAAAATACACCAAGCCATAGCCTGTTGCTTCATTACGAATCAAGCTACCGCCAAAACCTACGCCCTTACCTGTCAACACGCCTTCATGCTTACGCGTCAGATTTTTATACATAGCAAACATATAGTTTACCTCACGGCTGCCAACACCGATATCACCTGCTGGCACATCCATATCTTTGCCGATATTTTTGTGTAATTCACGCATAAAAGCATAGCAAAAACGGCGAATTTCAGCATCTGACTTACCTTTAGGATCAAAGTCAGAACCGCCTTTACCGCCGCCCATTGGCAAGCCTGTCAAAGCATTTTTAAAAATCTGCTCAAATCCTAAAAATTTTAGCACGCTTTCGTTCACGGTTGGGTGAAAACGCAAACCGCCTTTATAAGGCCCAATGGCGTTACTAAACTGTACACGCCAGCCACGATTAATCTCAACTTCGCCTTGGTCATTTTCCCAATTCACACGAAAGCTAATAATGCGATCTGGCTCACAAAGACGCTCAAAAACCTTTAACTCTGCAAACTTAGGATTACTCTCATAAGCTTCTTCAATCGTCATAGCGACTTCTTGAACCGCTTGGATAAATTCGGGTTGATGGGTGTAATTTTTTTCTATTTTTTTTACAACAGATTGGATACTCATGTGATAAATCCCTTAGATTAATGGAAGCAAGGTTCGCCCAATTTGATTTGACGAACAGTTTTTGGCTTTTATTGATAAGTAAAATACACTTTATTAATTATAAATCATAAAAAATTATGATATTATAAGCAAATATAATATACAGAAATAATATACAAAAATTTTGGGCAGATTACAAGTGATTTTTAGACAAATACCCACCATTTTAAATAAAAATAACCGTTAAAATATCGTATTTATATGAACTTTTATGCCACAAAAAACCGCTGCTTACTTTGGTGTAACAGCGGTCAAGATATCGTGAAAATAGCCCAGTGCCATCAATTCAAGGCAGACTTGGTATCAAGTGCTTTATCAATCAACCCATAAGGAATACTGATGCTTGGATTGTCCTGATGATGAAATAAAGCCTTTTGCAGCTCAGGCAAGGCAAGCTGCATCGCTTCACCAATAACCAACTGAGGCTCTGATGGTTCAAAACCCATCAAAATCTCACGCTCTTTAATCTTAGGCAGGGCATCATAAAAAGCTGTCATTACCCCATCTGAGCGTAGCAGACTTTCATTAAAAAATGCTCGACCAAAATAAGTCATATCCGCATCATCGGTACAGCCAAAAGAAGCTTTATCCGCCTTAGACGCTGTGATAATCATCGTATAGGGATCTTTTAATGCATTGATAAAAGTGCCTGAATAGCACGCCGAAACGACAATGACACGCCAACGAATACCTGATTTATCCAAAGCGGATTTTAACCAAAATGGGTCAATCTGACGCAAATTCATCGGGGGATTTGTTACCGCCAGTTCACCAATCGGCTCGCCATGTTCATCGACCGACCCGTGTGAGCTTAATACCAAAAATAAAGCATCTTCATCAGGGTTCATCAGTCCGCCGATATGCTCAAGGCTTTGCTCAATGCTGGTGCGTGTGGCAATGGGGTACTCGCCCCAAGTGCTTGGGTTGTTAATCAAAGCAATCGACCGCCCTGCCGTATCAAATCTGGCATCAAATAATTGGCGTGCTTGAATGATCTCACTGGCAAAGACATCTTGCTCGCTGTAGCTGGCTGCCCCCAAAAAATACCATTCATGCCGACCCTTACGACCCGCCTTCATCGCTTGCAACTGCTCGGGCAGTTGTGCTGCTTGCTCATAAAATACCAACTCATCTAGCTCCACCAAAACCTCATCCATCTTAAAAATAGGCTGATTGATGGTGTTTTTTTGCCAAACAACCAATAAAACGATGCTTGCAATCAACATCAAGACGGTTTCATACCAAGGCCAATTAAAACGCTTGGCAAAAATCAGTAACAACGCCGCTGTCTGCCATACAAATAATAATAAAAACAGTGTGGGCAAAATGCTGTGAAGCCAAAACGGCAATAGGCTTTCATTTTCAAGAAATTGTATGCCACTTTGAAATAGCACAAGCAAGGTATCCGCCGCCAACCATAAAATTGCCGGCACAAACAACAATGAGTAATTCAGTGAACGCTGAGCAATGATGATGCCTGCGGCGACAATGATGGTTGGCCAAACCAAATAGCTAATTAATCCTTGTTCATTAAAATAACTGTCATTGGGTGCAGCAAGCCAAGCAAATAAAATATTTGCCGATAATGCTACCACCATAAAAGCGACTGCTTGAGCAAAAGTTGGCTTCGTAAGCCCAAAAGCACGCCCACTACCGACAAGCATCCATAAAGATGCACCCAGATTTGAGAAGAAATTTGACAAAAAACCCATTGAATGCTCGAAAGTTAGGTTCAAAAAGTTTGACCATTGTAACATATTGCAAAATAACTCAAAGCATAATTTTACATCAAGCATCCAAAATGCTTGAACACTTTAAATACTTTAGCGATTTAACAGATAGCTATTAATACGATATCATTTTTTAATCAGTTCAATCATATACACCCAAAATCAATGAATAAAAAAATCAGTGGATAAAAAAACCGCCATGACTCAAACACCGTTGTCATGGCGGTTTTAATATGGCAAAAATTAGCCCATCAAAAGCTTATTAACACGCTTTAGATAGCCTGCTGGGTCATCAAGCTGACCACCATCTGCCAATAAGGCTTGATCAAAAATGACTTGTGCCAAATCATCAAAATCATGGCTATTTTGTAGTTTATCAATCAAGGGATGGTTTGGGTTAATCTCAAGCACAGGTTTAATCTCTGGTACACTTTGCCCCATGGCTTTGAGCATCTGTGCCATCTGTGGCGTAAGCTCACCTTCACCAACGACCAAACAGGCTGGACTATCCACCAGACGGCTTGAGACACGCACATCTTTAGTACGCTCGCCCAATGTTGTTTTTAATTTTTCAACCACAGGCTGCATTTTTTCTTCAGCCTGCTTGGCTTCTTGCTTTTCATTTTCGTCGGTCAATTCACCCAAGTCAACAGCACCTTTGGCAATATTTTGCAATGGCGTACCATCAAATTCATGCAAAAAGTTCATTGCCCACTCATCCACACGAGCAGTCATTAAGATAACTTCAATGCCTTTTTTCTTGAATAATTCAAGCTGTGGACTGTTTTTGGCGGCCGCCAAGTTATCTGCGGTGAGATAATAAATGGCTTTTTGACCATCTTTCATGCGGGCTTTATAATCACCAAAACCTGTTGCAATCTTATCATCCGTACTGGTTGCATAACGCAATAGCTTGGCAATGCGTTCTTGATTAGTCTGATCTTCGCCCAAACCTTCTTTAAGCACATCGCCAAATTCTTGATAAAAATCGGCAAATTTTTGTTGCTTATCGGCATCTTCAGAGTTGGCAAGACTTGACAGTAGCGTCAATACACGGCGAGCATTACCCTCACGAATTGCCTTAACATCTCGTGATTCTTGCAAGATTTCACGACTAACATTAAGTGGCAAATCAGCAGTATCAATCACCCCCTTGACAAAGCGTAAATACATGGGTAATAACTGCTCAGCATCTTCCATGATAAATACTCGTTTGACATACAATTTTAGCCCATGTTGCTGTTCACGAGCGTACAAGTCCATGGGTGCTTTACTTGGAATAAATAAAAGCTGTGTGTATTGCACTCGCCCCTCAACACGATTATGCGTATAGGCTAGAGGTTCGGCATAATCATAGCTTAAGTTTTTATAAAATTCATGATACTCATCGTCACTAATCTCGCTTGGACTTTTTGTCCATAACGCATTGGCTTGGTTGACGGTTTCATAGTCATCGGTAGTAATGTATTCACCTTTGCCTGTCGGCTCACCATCTTCACCCAGCTCATCTTGCCAAATTTGCTTACGCATTTGAATCGGCAGGCTGATATGGTCAGAGTATTTATTTACCAGTGATTTTATGTGATGGTCGTTTAAATAGTTTGTCTCACTCTCGCCGCCGCCAGCATACTCATCTTTAAGATATAGCGTAATTGATGTTCCACGATTGGGTTTATGAATACTCTCGGTGGTAAATTGCCCCGTACCATCAGACACCCAACGCACGCCTTTATCAGCAGATTCGCCTGCTTTACGACTTTCTACAACAATCTTATCAGCAACAATAAATCCTGAATAAAAACCGACGCCAAACTGTCCAATCAGATGGCCATCTTTTTTGTCGCTATCAGTCAATTTATCCAAAAATGCCTTAGTGCCAGATTTTGCAATCGTACCCAAATGCTCAATGGCATCCTCTTCGTTCATACCGATGCCATTATCGCTAAAGGTAATGGTTTTGGCAGTATTATCAATGTCGATACGAATCGCAAGTTCGCCATCATTTTCATACAAGCTATCATCAGAGGTTGCCAAAAATCTCAGCTTATCACAAGCATCAGAGGCATTTGACACCAGTTCTCGCACAAAAATATCAGCATTTGAGTACAGTGAATGTGTCACCAAATGCAATAACTGCGCTACTTCAGCTTCAAAATGATGGGCAGTAGGATTGGTCATAATTTTCTTCCTATAACATAACAATTGTAATGAGTATTTGATCAAATACTTGATTTAGTTTTCGCTTATCAAGATAGGGATGGTGAATATTTTTTCAAGCAAATGTTAGATAAAATATTGATTTATCATCATATGTTATTACCCAAATGATAGATGATTTTATTGCTTAAAACTTTCAAATAAAATCAATGGTGGTTTTGTTTAGCCATAGAATCTATATTTATTAAGCATAACATCATAAAATAATCATAGTTACTAAACATACAAAAACCATCACCACACGAAATTACCAATAAAAACTAGCTATTCTATCTACAACCTAGTAAAATAAGAAATTAGGTCTATAGCAAGCAAAGAATTTATGTCTAAAAACACTTTTTCTGCGTCATTCATCGCCATTTTATCAAAAGTTATTTTGGGCGTATTGGCATTATTTGCAATCTTAATTTTAGCATTTCCCATTGGGTTTTATGGCATGGCAATGTATCTTGAGCCAACTTTGCCTGATGTCAATAATTTGGACAATTCCCGCTTTGAGATGCCGCTACAGATTTATACTGCCGACAACAAACTGATCGGACAATATGGTAATCGCTACTCTTTGCCTGTCACCTTTGACGAAATTCCTGAGCGTATGATTCAGGCATTTTTGGCGGCAGAAGACGATACTTTTTTTGAACACAGTGGTATCAGTGTTAAAGGCATGGGGCGGGCGTTGACCGAAGTTGTCAGCGATAATGACGCTCAAACTGGTGGCTCAACCATTACCATGCAAGTAGCAAAAAACTATTTTTTAAGCCCTGAGCGTACCATTAATCGTAAGCTGACCGAGCTTTTCATCGCCCGAAAAATTGAAAATGAACTCACAAAAAATGAAATTTTAACGCTATATGTTAATAAAATTTATTTGGGTGAAGGCACTTATGGTATTCAAGCTGCAGCACGCCGCTATTATTCCAAAAATCTAGAAAGCTTGACCATTGCCCAAATGGCGATGATCGCAGGCTTACCAAAAGCCCCTTCGGCCTACAATCCTGTCGTTAATCCTGAACGAGCCATGGAGCGACGCAACTGGATTATCGGACGCATGCACCAAGAAGGTTTTATTACCGCTTCTGAAAAAGATGCTGCCATTGCCGAACCAATGGGGCTAAATATCTATCAAGAAAAACTTGACCTAAATATGCCTTATGTTGCAGAGATGGTACGCTCTACCTTGGTTGACCGCTATGGTGAGGCGGTGATGGATTCAGGTTGGCGTGTTCAAACCACAATCAATAGCAGCTCACAACTTGCAGCCAATACTGCCTTGGTGGGGGGTTTGCGTGATTATGACCGTCGTCATGGTTGGCGAGGTGTTGAAGCAGAATCAGGGTCGCTTGAAGGTCGTAAAAATTTTGATCATATTTATCCTGCCAAAGTTACTAAGGTTCATAACCAAAGCTTTGAAGCTAAGCTTCAATCTGGGGAAACCGTGACCATCGGTTGGTCAGGTATGAATTGGGCGCGTCGCTACTATGATGCTAACCGTGTCGGTGGTGGCTACAGTAATGCACATCAGATGGTCAAGGTTGGTAATATTGTGCGAATCTCTCCGATCAATGAATCAAAAACAGCTTGGCGTATGGAATCCATTCCCGAAGTTCAAGGTGCATTGGTCTCTTTAGACCCTGAAAATGGTGCTTTGCGTGCTGTTGTTGGTGGTTTTCATTTTAATCACAGCAAATTTAATCGTGCTATCCAAGGCTATCGCCAACCAGGATCAATCATTAAGCCTTTTATTTTTGCTGCAGCACTTGAGTCTGGTCAATATACGCCAGATAGCTTAATCTCTGATGCTGCCATTCGTGTTGGTAGCTGGCAACCAAAAAATGCCGATGGACGCTACACAGGCGATATGACACTACGCCGTGCACTTACTTTATCACGCAATACTCCAGCCATTCGCCTGCTGCGTTCAGCAGGTGTTGATGAATCTCGCCACCTAATGAATGCCATGGGTGGACTTGAGATGGAACGCATGCCGTCTACATTGGCATTGGCATTGGGTGCTGCTGACGCTACACCTTTACAAATGGCAACTGGTTTTGCTACCATCATTAATGGTGGTCATCGCATCCAGCCTTATTTTATCGAAAGAATCTATAATTTTGACAATGAAACCATCTATCAAGCCAACCCACAGCAAGCCTGTGCACTTTGCTTTAATGAAAATCTTTCGGCAACTAATGCCAAATTGCTTGAATTATTTGAAGCCAATAAATCAGAGATTTCTACAGACAAGCCTAGCGCACCAGCTGGCGATAGGCTACAACCAAGAAGCGCTCCACAATATGTCGCTGCCACTCAAGCACCCCGCGTGCTATCCCACCAAACGGCTTATGACATCTCCAATATGATGCGAGAGGTTATTACTAGCGGTACGGGTCGCAGAGCTCGTGCTTTGGGTCGTAGTGATGTTGGTGGTAAGACTGGTACCACTAACCTTGCCAAGGATGCTTGGTTTGCAGGCTTTCATCCTACTAATGTGGCTGTGGTTTGGGTGGGTTTTGATACGCCATCGACTTTGGGTAATAGTGAGTACGGTGGTGTGGCTGCATTACCAATTTGGGTGAATTTTATGAGCCATGAACTTCGCAACACGCCTTCGCAATGGATCAGTCAAGAAGATCGGTCAAAAGCTATCAAAGCGACCCAACAAGTTATTGATTTGAAAGATTAATAAAAAACAACCCTGATGACCATTATCGGGGTTGTTTTTTATAATTAGTTTTAGGCTGCTAGTACGCGACCATGTAAGTCTGTTAGACCTTTTTGCATCGCTGCTTGCAAAACCTCAGTTAATTCACGGTGATCTCGACCTTCAGGATAAATCGGCTCAAGGGGTAATACATACGCTGTAATCCCTCGAGCATCTGCCACAGATTTTAAACTTTGCACCATAGTCCGTTCGCCATAATAAGCAGCTTTATCGGACAGCCTACCTTCTTTATCCACATATGCAATTACCATTGGGCAGATTGGTAAGTTGGTATCAATAGCAGCTTTTAATAATTTACCATAAATTTTCTTAATCTGCTTACCATCTGTCGTTGTCGCCTCGGGGAAAAAAATGACCGATGACCCCTCACTCAAAAATTCTGCAATCTGATCACTCACCGAACCCACATCCCCTGAGCCTCGCTGAATAAAAAGCGTGCCACCTGCTTTTGCCAAGCGTCCAAAAATTGGCCATTTACCAATTTCAGCCTTAGACAAGAAAAAGACAGGTGCAACACTGCCCACCACAGGAATATCAAGCCAAGAGACATGATTACTGACCCAAAGTCCGTGCCTTTGTGGAACTGGCTCAATTTGAATCACAGTTACGCCAAATGAATTCGCCATTTTTTGGCAAAATTTTTGTACATAAGGCGTCAATCGACTGCGTGGTGCATCAGAGCGATATGCCTTTGCTTCATAAAGCATCTGAAAACCATTTAATAAAGTATGTGTCAATCCAAATGCTGCTTTAGTACGATAATATTGATTGCTAATGAAATTTGACATAAATAAACTCAATGCATTTCTTTGCCATACAGACTAAACCCAAACGCAAAAAAAATCAAGTACTTTGGTGAACATTTATAAACTAAGTTTGAAATAAAGCATGTGTATAAAAAATCTCCAAAGCAGATACTTTGGAGATTTTACTCATAATTTGAATCAAACTATCACACTGGCAATGGCGGCGGCAAAGCATCGTCATCGGCAGGCTCTTCGGCTGCCACAGGCGTCTGCACGATGTGCTGATAGTTCTTGGGTTCACGAGGTGTCTCACCTGCCATAATTTGTAATAGCTGCTCACGATCGATGGTTTCCCACTTCATGAGTGCCTCGACCATGGCATGCATTTTGTCATGATTTTCGTCAATGAGCTGATAAGCAACACCATACTGAGCTTCTAAGATATGACGAATCTCATCATCAACTTTTTGCTGCGTTGCTTCTGAGATTGTGCGGGTACTGCCGCCAAAATAACCGCCGTGCTCTTCTGCTTCATAGACCATCACCCCCAACTCATCTGACATGCCGTAGCGAGTTACCATGGCACGGGCAAGCTTGGTAGCACGCTCAAAGTCATTAGATGCACCAGTTGATTTGCGGTTTACAAAGATTTCTTCAGCAATTCGTCCGCCAAACAACATGGAGATTTCATTCAGCATTTTATCTTTATAATTGCTAATCGCATCTTGTTCGGGCAATTGCCAAGTCACACCCAAAGCCCAACCACGAGGCATGATGGTAACTTTATGCACAGGGTCCGTACCAGGTAACAGCTCTGCCACCAACGCATGCCCTGCTTCATGGTACGCTGTTGCACGGCGTTCTTCTTCACGAAGTACCATCGATTTGCGTTCAGGTCCCATAAACAGCTTATCTTTGGCATCCTCAAAGTCATGCATATCAACGCTGTTTTTATTTCGGCGGGCAGCAAATAAGGCGGCTTCATTGACTAAATTGGCAAGCTGAGCACCGCTAAATCCAGGCGTACCTCGTGCCAAAGCATTGACATCCACGCCGATGGTCGCAGGTAATTTTTTGAGATGTACCATCAAAATTTGCTCACGACCTTTGATGTCGGGCAAACCAACTGAGACTTGACGGTCAAAACGACCAGGGCGTAGCAACGCCTTATCTAAAACATCAACACGGTTGGTGGCAGCAATGACAATCACGCCATCATTACCCTCAAAGCCATCCATCTCAACCAGCAACTGGTTTAGGGTTTGTTCACGCTCATCATGACCACCGCCCATGCCTGAACCACGATGACGCCCCACGGCATCAATTTCATCAATAAAGATGATGCAAGGTGCATTTTTTTTGGCTTGCTCAAACATATCACGCACACGAGATGCACCAACACCCACAAACATCTCAACGAAGTCTGAACCTGAAATACTAAAAAACGGTACTTTGGCTTCACCTGCGATTGCCTTGGCTAGCAAAGTTTTACCTGTCCCTGGAGGACCAACCATTAAAACACCACGAGGAATGGTTGCACCCAACTTGGTAAATTTGCTTGGATCTCTTAAGAAATCAACAATCTCAGCAACCTCCTGCTTGGATTCTTCGACGCCAGCCACATCAGCAAAAGTTACCTTTACTTGATCTTCTGACAGCATTTTGGCTTTGGATTTACCAAAACTCATTGGGTTACGACCACCCATGCCGCCGCCAGCACCGCCGCCGCTCATACCTCGCATGATCAGCCAAAACAAACCGACAATTAAGAGAATTGGGAATGCTGCCATCAGAAGCTGCATGCCAACGCCTTGGCGTTCAGGTAGTGTACCTTGAACTTCAACATTATGCTCACGCAGTAGTGGCATCAATTCATTGTCAGTAATTTCAGGGCGTACTGTCTCAAATTCAGAGCCATTGACTTTAGTGCCAGTAATCTCTTCGCCACTGATTTTTACATCTTTAATTTCGCCTTGTGACACTGCGGTCACAAATGCCGAATAATTCATCGTATCGGCATCAGCTTTACCGCTATCAAGATTGCTAAAAATCACAACCACGATACCGATGATCGCCAGCCACAATAAGGTATTCTTCACCATGTCGCTCAAACTTTTCTCATCCTTAGCTTATGGATATTGGGGAGTAATCCACCCAATGCTGATTAATTATATATAATATATTGATGAATTTATCTATTTCAAGTAAACTCTATGATTGATTTATTTAATCGCCACCCAAAACATCTCTTTTGAGCGTGGGCGAGAGGCGGCAGGCTTAATGCTTTTAATTTTGCTAAATTGCTTTTGCATCTGAGCACGCAGCTCTTGAGAGCCTTCGCCTTGAAACACCTTCATGATCAACGCACCGCCTTCTGGCAACACTTTCAACGCAAAATCCACCGCAAGTTCGCACAAATACATCATGCGAGGCTGATCCACCGCAGCCATACCAGAAGTATTTGGTGCCATATCCGATAATACCACATCCACAGCACGCCCACCAACTTCGTTCATAATTTGGTTAAAAACAGCTTCTTCACGAAAATCACCTTGAATAAAAGTGACATTTTCAAGCGTATCCATTGGTAAAATATCTGATGCAATCAGTGTACCTGCATCACCAACAAGCTGACCTGCCACTTGTGACCAGCTGCCTGGTGCTGAACCCAAGTCCACGACCGTCATGCCTTTTTTAATCAGACCTGTTTTTTCATTAATTTCAAGAAGCTTATAAGCAGCTCGGGCTCGATAGCCTTCTTTTTGAGCTTTTTGCACATAAAAGTCATCAATGTGCTCTTTCATCCAAGCACGGCTTGACTTCGACAGTTTTTTGTTTTTAATTCGGGTTGCCATGAATTTTAAATTACTAAAAAGATATAAATATAGCTCGGTAGTTTAACATAAAATATAATTAACTACCTATTTTGTTGCTTTCTAATGTGTTAAATTTTATGTTGTGGCATTAAAAATGCTTGTGTATCTCAAAGTACGCTTGTATGTCTTCGGTATCAAAGGCAAAGTGATTACTATCCACACGCTCATAATTGACATTTAGACTGGGGATATAGCCACGGTATTGAAAGCGTTCGTGCCAAAGTCGGTGCCAAGTTTCATATCGCCAATCTCGCCTAGTGATATTAAAAATATCTGAGGCACCATAATGTCGGTAATTAGTGCTAAATCGGTGAGTCAAATGCACGGGCTGCCATGAATGCAAAAATCCAAATGACACGCCATAATCTTGATAACTTTCGCTATCTTCTTGAGCATGCTGCTGATGATGATTAATATTCATCCACTGACTTGACCCATACACACCGATAGAGGTATTAAAATAATGACCATCCAAAAACTTACGTTCCTGATGCTTTATTTGCCCTGCTGCACCTGACAAACCAATAGAAGCTTTGGGGCTAAATTGCTGTTGATACCAAAGCCGTGCGCCAACGGTATCTGAATAAGGCTTATTACCGTACCACCTTTTTTGATAAAACGGCATGACACCTGCGCTCGAATCACTATCTTGATAAGCAATACCTGTTCCAACTAAAGCATGGATATCGTTAAATTGATGTTTATTATAGTATTTAACATCAAACCCTAACTGGGTTTGCAAAGAAAAATTTTGATAAAAATTCGTGTTTTTTTGGGCAGCTGCAGAAATGTTGATCCCTGAAGCTGTTACAGGTGGACTAAGCTGCCAACCTTGATAATTTTTTATTTTTGGCGAGTTATTAATATTAGCATCGTGTAACATTCCGCCGCCCAAAGATGTCTGCCACACTTGCTGATTTTTGAGCCACTTTTGATCTTGAGCCAATCGCTGCTTCATCTCATTATTAACCCTTGGATCTTCTAATAAAGAAACCAAGATATCATCAGCACGGGCATATTGCTTATCAAAAGCTAATGCTTGCATGAGCAATAGTGAAATTTGGTTAAAATCCTGATTTATTTTCAAAATATGCTCAAAATGACGAATTGCCTGCTTGTAATCACCATCTTGCATCGCAAGATAACCCAAACCATAGTGGTAGACAAAAGGATCTATCGTATTTTGATCAATTAAAGTGCGAAGCAAGCGAAGATCTTCTGTACGATGCTGGTCAATCGCTTGCAAAATAAAACTTTCAAGCAATCTTGGATCTTTTATCAAATCAGATTTATCAAGCATCACTGGATTTATGATCTCTTGATCAAATACATGATAATTATCCGCCTGACTTGACAGACTTAGGCAAAGACCAATCAGCAATAAAATCTTATTTGAAATTTTTGTCATCATCTACCCTAATAATAAAATCCCCAAGCATACACTTAGGGATTTTAAGTATCATCTAATTACTTTTTTGCACCATAGGCACCACTGACAGTACCCGCTGCATTTTTATAAGTCCCGCCAAGTTCTTTGGCGCCATTACCATAAAAATAACCATTGGTGCTAAAACCATTTTTTGTGCCACTAAACTGATTGCCTGTAATAGCTCCTGTAAGCTCAACATTATTACCAATAGTGCCTGCAACGGTTTTATTGCCATAATCAACGATAAATTGTGCATCAGGGGTGGTTACTTGACCATTAGCAACATGGGCAGCAAAACCTGTATAAGTTGCCTTACCAGTGGTTGGCATATTGTTTGTCACTGTACCTTGAGAAAATAAAGCAGGCGTGCCACTGACACCTTCTTTAATGTAACCAAAACGAGAACTATCAAGATATCCGTTTCCAGAGCCAAAACGCGCCATATTTGATGCTGAGATATTGACTACCTTACCAACATTAAATCCTGGTAAATCAAAACTCACTGCCTTGCCATCAATGGTCACTACAGCGACATCACTGGTGTTGGCAGTTGCTTGATTAGCGCCAGCAACCTTATTGGTGTTAAAGTTGATTTGATTGCCTTTGATAGCAGGACTGGTAGGCTCACTCGGCGTTGTAGCCTTAGTATTGTTTGAGCCAGTTGATGGAGCTTTAATAGTTGGCGTCGTAGGGCTTGGTGCAGGACTTGGAGAAGAGCTGCTGCTACAAGCAGCAAGGGCTGCAGCTGAAATACTAACCGCAAAAATTTTAAACGCAGAAATCGACATATTTTCTCCCTAAAAGAGCTTAGCTAAAATTCAGTATTTGCTCAACCAAAATCCATGACAGCTATAATTAAGCAAAGTTATGCAAAACAATGTTAATCATTTTTTAAGTTTCTGTCAAGTTTAAACATATATTGATTCTATATTTATATGAAAAACTTAGCCCAATTTGATATAATGAGGTTTTTATAACCAACTTTGAGTTTTTATGAATAAAAAAGCAAAACCACAAGACATCAAAGCCCTGCGTGGCATTGGTCATCAGCTGAGCCCGATTGTGACGATCGGTGGTAATGGCATCACACCAAATCTGGTCGAGGAAGTGTCGCGTGCGCTTCATGACCATGAATTGATCAAGATCAAAATTCCTGCTGGCACAGCCGATGAACGCAAAGACTGTGCGGCTGCCATCGCGGAGGCGACCGAGTCTGAGGTCATCCACCATATTGGGCGTATGGTACTACTTCTGCGCGCCAATCCTGAGCCAAACCCTAAGCTGTCCAATTTGGCGCGATTCGGATTTTAAGCGAATTGATGAGCTGCAATACATTACATCAGGCTATGGAGGCTGTCGTGCAGCTTTCGCCTGATGATTTTTTTGTGTATGAATTACTGCCTATCACTGATAGCAGCACTTGTGATCGTGATATTGTTCGTTCAGACGACGCTTTCACTCCGCCCAAGATATACGCTCACATTGCTCAGGATCGTGATGGTATTAAAATCAGTTTTTTTGTTGAGAAAACCACACACACCCAAGAGATTTTTGATAAACACATCAAAAGTAGCTCAATACAGCGTGCTGATTATTTGTGGTTGTCTGATTGTTTTGAGTGTTTCTTGGCAAACAAAAAGTCTACAGAATATATTGAAATAAATTTTGCTCCCGATGGGCGTTATAACATCTACCGATTTGACAGCTATCGCGTGCCCGATCAGATGCCTCCTTTGGCAGACACTCAGCATCTTTTATCCATGCGACACATCACTGTACTTGATGATGGTTATGTTTTAACATTTCATATTCATCATCACAACCAAGCCCTTAAGCTTGGCGAATATCAATTTAATTTAACGGCCATTTTATACCCAACCATCCACAAAGCATCGGTTGCGATTTATTATGCCATCAAACATACCAACCCGCCTGATTTTCATGAGCGTTCATGTTGGTTGTAAGCTATTGATTAATGATTTAATATTCTTCTAAACAAAAAAACTAAGCCCAGTTTAACTTAACTGGGCTTTTGTCATATCCAAAACAAAACAGATTATTGTTCGTTTAGAGCAAGCATAATACCTGTATTTGCAGACGCATCATTATAACGAGCATCACGCCATACACTGTAGCCATTATGCTGGCTATATGGGCTAAATTTTGGCTGGCGGAAATCTGATACCCACTGGCTGCCGTCATAAATCTGAATGTGACCGTGTGGGTTTTTTGCAGTACGATTAAATACAGCAATATCACCAACTTGTGGTACATAATTGCTATTATTCAATTTTGTAAATCCTGCACTTGCCAGTGTACCATGTGCATATTGATAAGCGGAAGGCTGTGGTGTAAATTCATAACCTGCAGATTGTAAGGCTTTACGCACATACAACGCACACCGCCCCACCGACCGACCCAATGCAGCACGAGATGCCACAGCAGCAGCGACACTTGGAGCACTGCTTGCTGTCAAGCGTTCAACCGCTGAAACTGGTGATTGAAAATTGGTGCTGAAGTTTTGGATGGTGGTTGTGCTGGTAGGCTGATGATAAGCGTGAACTTGAGCGTTTTGGCTGTTTGCTATCAAGTCATTAATGACGCTGTCAATATCGTCTGGGATACTGGCCACATAAGAGGTTTGGGTAGAGCTATTTGAATACGCACTTTGTGCCGCACTTGATTGTGCAACGGTCAGACCGACAGCTGACAGTAGCCAAAATACTCGTTTCATTTAGATTCCTCATACTTCAAAAGCTTGCTTGGCATTGCTATCACAGACAGCGTTCATCCTATGGGTTGGTTATGGATGATTAGCCCCATTGCATCACTTCATCGGCATACAATTGATTGGTTTTGATTAAAGCTTGTGGCACACAGCATACATCCTTAGTACGCTAGAAACATGGTAATCTTATTAAGGTGAGATTACCATTTCCTCAAAAGGCGTGATACACTTACTCTGCGGACACCATGTCCATAGATCTTTTTATTATTTAGGTGAGCTATGTCTGATTCTACAAAAACCATTCCCATCAATGACTTGGTCGCTAAAATTCGTCAACCCAATCATCTTGCCAGCCGTATCGAAAAACAAGCGGCTGCTGGTGCTGCTATTCCAAAACATTTATTGCATCGATATCATCATCTGCAACACCACACACAGCTGGTTCGTCAAGCATGGGCAGGTTTGTTGCCCAATGAGATACTGTCAGCCTGCCAAGTGGTTAATGTCTCATCGGTGGAGATTACTCTTGCAATGAGTTCGCCAACCGCTGCCAATCACGCACGATATATGATGGAAAGTTGTGTTCAAGCTTTACGCGCTTATGATCAGCGTTTTTGCCAGTTACAATCAATAAAGCTGATTGTCTCATCAAAGACAACTTCGCCAAAATTGGTGCAATCAGACGCTCGCCCAGATAATTTAACAAAGATCCTAAGCGAAAACACAAGGCAAATGATAACACAGACCGCACAATTTGTCACACAAAATGAACGCTTAAATCAAGCTTTAACGCAACTTGCAAGGACAAATACCGATTCTAAAAAATAATTTTATTAATTAAATTTAAAGAGTTTATCTGAAAAAATTTTGTATAAACTTGAGTCGTAAATTACAAATAGCCAGCTATTTTTGTAATTTTTTGTAAATTAAACCCATTAAATTTGTGTAGATAACTGGTTTTATTCAATAAAATTTTGGTTACCTATCCTCACAAAACCATCAATATATCTGACATCTTAATAAGTATTTTTAGGAGTTTAGTTTTTTATAAACTCAAAAATACACCCAATCAGTAACCGACAATTGGGTATTAGGTGAGATTAATATCACTACGATATAAAAACCAAAATATGTCTATGACCTTACAAAAACCTTGCCAAATCATTAAAATATTCTGACTTTTGCTGGCTAAATGACGCTTTCGCTAAACAGCAGCTACATAATTGATCGGGCAAGATTTTTTGTCATAAAATGTTACAATTTCATAGCAACTTTTATCCGCTAATACCGCTCGGATCAGTGCATTATTCAGTGCATGCCCTGATTTATAAGCAGAAAACTTAGCAAGCAAAGGGTGTCCAATCACAAATAAATCACCCACAGCATCTAACAGTTTATGGCGGACAAATTCATTGGGATAGCGTAAGCCATCTTGATTGACTACAGAGTTCTCATCAAGTACAACAGCATTATCCAAGCTGCCACCCAGTGCCAAATTATTTTTTTGAAGATATTCTATGTCTTTTAGAAAGCCAAAAGTACGCGCCCGCCCCACTTCTACGGCAAAATTTGCGGTATCAAAATCAAGCTGTGTTGTTTGTTCAGTAGCAGCGATAGCAGCATGGTTGAAATCAATCTCAAAATCTAACAAAAAGCCCTCATCATAAGGCTCAAGGCGTGCCCATTTGTCACCATCATTCACTTCAATCGGTGAAATAATCTTAATGAATTTTTTAAGCTGATCTTGCTCAGTGATGCCTGCTTGATCAATCAGATATAAAAAAGGTGCTGCCGAACCATCCATAATCGGAATCTCTGCTGCATCCACTTGAATGATTAAATTATCAAGCCCATAAGCTGCAATGGCTGATAATAAATGCTCAACTGTACCAATCCTAGCATCTCCCAAAACCAAATTAGATGACATCATGGTATCTTGTACAAGCTCGGCTGCCATTGGAACTGTTGCACCAAGATCGGTGCGTTCAAATACGATACCTGTATTAGGCTTGGCAGGTGACAAAGTAAGCGTCACTTTTTTGCCGCTATGTAGTCCGATACCTGTTGCTGTGATTGCTTTGGCTACCGTTCTTTGGTAGAGTTTTGTCATAATTATTCTCGTTATCAAATCTCAGTCAAAACCGACAAATCTCAGTCAAAACCGACAAAATTATTTCAAAATGTGTCATTGTAGTTTAACATTATGCAAGTTTTTTGTCATCTCTTGTCATAAGTAGATTATCAATCATTCTGTTTGGTTTATCTGATGATTTGTCAGCGGTGCAATTTTTATGATATGACACAAAATATGTCGTACAAAACAAGCGTACCAAGCTCAAATCTCAAGGCCGTTTCAATAAGGCTGTTTCAATAAAAAAGCAGTGTTCAAAAGAACACTGCTTAATCAGATGGCGATCAATCAGGCGGTTACGCGTGTTTGATATTCGCCAGTACGCGTATCTACACGCACCACTTCATTTTGCTGAACAAACAATGGAACACGCACGGTTGCACCTGTTTCAAGGCGTGCAGGCTTACCGCCGCCGCCTGAGGTATCGCCACGAACGCCTGGGTCGGTTTCAACAATTTCAAGCTCTACAAAGTTTGGTGGCGTGACCGACAGCGGTGAGCCATTAAATAGTGTCAAGGTGCATAACGCATTTGAATTTTCTTTTAGCCACTGCGCTGCATCGCCCATTGCGGTTTTATCTGCTTGCAATTGCTCAAAAGTCTCAGGGTGCATAAAATGCCAAAATTCGCCATCGTTGTACAGATAGTTCATTTCCACATCCACCACATCAGCACCTTCAAGTGAATCACCTGACTTAAAAGTCTGCTCAAGCACTTTGCCCGTGCGTAGATTACGCAACTTAACACGGTTAAAAGCTTGACCTTTACCCGGTTTTACATATTCATTTTCAAGGATGGAACAGGGATTCCCATCCAACATTACTTTCAATCCTGCTTTAAAATCATTTGTAGAAAAACTTGCCATTATTTACCTGCCAGTTATCAATCGGAGCATCGCTCAGTTAAAATTTAAATCATCATCTAAAAAATACGCTATAATGCAGCGTAACACTTCATTATATAAAGTTTTAGTAATTTTTGTCAAAATAAAACCATGATTTCTACAAAAAAAATTTATCACGCTGACTCATCTGATGATTTTCAAGATTGGCAAGCTGAGCTATCGGCAGCGGTCAGCGATTTGGATACTTTATTTACGCTGCTTGATTTACCAAAACAGGCTCATTCACATACGCCCAAGCAGTTTGGTTTACGAGTACCGCACGCCTTTATCAAAAAAATGAAAAAAGGCGATGTTAATGACCCACTCTTACGCCAAGTACTGCCCGATGGACGAGAAAGGATGACCGTTGATGGCTATAGTACCGATCCTTTGGATGAAAATAATCACAATCCCATCAAAGGTTTATTACATAAATATCAATCTCGTGTACTGCTGACCGTGACAGGTGCATGTGCGGTACATTGTCGCTACTGTTTTCGCCAGCATTTTGATTATCATGCCAATCAGCCAAGCACGCATGAAATGGATGAAGTGATGGATTACATCACCAAGCATACAGAGGTAAATGAAGTAATCTTAAGCGGTGGCGATCCTTTGAGCCTAAACAATAAGCGGCTTAAGCTTTGGTTGGATAAGATTGCCGCCATTGGTCATATTCGTACGGTGCGACTTCACACTCGCCTGCCTGTGGTATTACCCAACCGTGTGGATCATGAGCTCATTTCACTGATTCGCTATTATCAAAAAAATATCGTGATTGTGCTACACATTAATCATCCCAATGAAATTGATGATCAGTTAATTGCTAAAACCAAACAGCTCAAAGACGCAGGTGCAACTTTATTAAATCAAAGTGTGCTACTTGCCAGCATCAATGATGACATTCAGACTTTAAGTAAGCTTAATCAAGATCTGTTTGGTGCTGGAATCCTACCCTACTATCTGCACATACTTGACAAGGTTCAAGGGGCGGCGCACTTTGACATTGATATTCATGACGCTGTTGGGCTATATTGGCAGCTGCTTGAAGCCTTACCAGGTTATTTGGTTCCTAAATTGGTTCAAGAGCGACCTAACCATCCATTTAAGACACCGATTGATATTTATCAGTATTCAAATAAAAAAAATGAAATTAATGATAAAAAACGCTTGCAATCTGTAAAAAATTTGGTAAAATAGCGTCCTATTATACAGGCGTATAGCTCAGTTGGTTAGAGCACCACCTTGACATGGTGGGGGTCGATGGTTCGAGTCCGTTTACGCCTACCAAATACAAACCCCTTGAAATTAGAATTTCAAGGGGTTTTCAATTCTCAATCAAACGATAACATTAAACCAAAGAAAATTTACCCACGCTCAAACCCAATATCATCTACAAAATTTCAAAAGTCCGCCACTTGATATTATAAAAAATTGTTTGGCAGAGTGTTCTGATTATTGAAGCGAACTTACGCATCACTTAACTGCCACACCATAAGCCAATATCTCAACACCACCTTGCACCTCGGTCATCTCAAATCTTAACCCATATAACGCATGACAGCCTGCATCATTCGCCTGACGCTTAGCACGCAGCACCGCTTCTCGGCGAGCACGGTCAAGCAGCGTCTCATAGACGGTTAAATTTTTGCCAAATAAGCTTAAAATTGCTGCTACAGCCTGTTTGAATTTATCCTGAGCAATCACGACACTGCCAACCACCAAGATTGATTCGTTAACACCTTTTGGCTCATAAAAACGCTCACTTGAGACTTGGATGTGCTGGTATTTTTGCTCATCTATTATCAAGCTTTTTAGATGGCCACGCTCGGCACGGGTACCAAAATACCAACCAATGGCAACCAAAACAAGCCAAACAAGGCTTTTTATCAAAAACTCTTCAACGCTCATCAGAATCAACCTGCTGGCAAATCATCTGAGCTTTGCCCAAAAGGATTAAACTTCTTTTGTACTTTGACCGCCGTACCATAAACAAAAAGTTCTGATGCTCCCGCGGCGATATTTGATGTTGAAAAACGAATACCGACAATCGCATCAGCGCCCAATGCTTGGGCTTTGGTAATCATACGATTCATCGCTTCTTGGCGTGCTTCTTCAAGAAGCTCTGTATAAGCGGTCAGCTCGCCACCAACGATGTTTTTTAGCCCTGCCAAAAAATCTTTGCCCACATGTTTACTACGCACAGTGCTGCCGTAAACCACATCCAATCTTTCGGTGATGATATGGTTGGGCAGGTGTTCTAAATTTGATAATTGCATAATCATTCTCTGTGTTAGCTTAGATTTATCATAGTAATTTCATCATCTTAAGATAATAAAACAGGGCAAAGACAGCTGTCCTCACCCTGTCTAACTGATCCAAGAGTCCTCAGTCATCAGTATGAAATAATAAAAACAGCTCTGTGATATTATCTTCAAGTGCATTTGCCATTTGGGCTAGGGTTTCATCATCACGCATTTCATCCATTTCTTCATCAATGCCTGATAATAACACCATCGGTAAAGTTAGCATCGCCACATCTTCTTCGGTCGCTGCATCATCAAACCAATCCACATTTTCATCCGAATACATCGCATCAACAAAACCAATTGCCCATGCTGCCAAGTCGCCATCTTCGCTAAAATCTTCTGCCTCTTCACTGGCATCAAAGGGCAACTCGATGGGTTGCTCTGATTTTAGGGTGTCGATCAGCTCTTGTTGCCAAGCCTTTAAAGCTTCTTTCACCTCATCTGGCACTTGTGCATCTGCACCTTCAAAAAATGCCGATATCCAATTTGGTAGTGGCTTGCCCACCACAGTCGCTGTCAAAAATCCATGGGCTGCGATTGGATCTAAGCCCATTTCGTTAGCTGATGATTCTAAATACTCAAACAATTCTTGTCTATTCATAACAAACTCATTACTATTGTGGGTCAAATATTGTCGCCCAAAGGTGATTATGACAGCTTAATTTTATATCCAAAACAATCATTAGATTTTAAAAACTTTAGATGTTAAAAATCATCATCTAAATCGTCAAAATCATCATCTAAATCGTCAAATTCGGTAAAGTCATCACCATCCTCAAGAGCACGCTTTAACTTATTTAGACGCTGCTCTTCAAGCAAAGCATCAATTTTTAGGCGTTTTTCAAGGGGTTTTGCCTTACCTTCATCAACCAAAATGGCATCAGCATCTTCATCAAAATTGTCATCATCAAAATCATCATTAATATCACTCATAATGACTCCCAGTGCGTTGAAATTTGTATTTGACCCGACGCTTTATAAAAATCAGGTCTTTACTGTAGCCTTATAAAGCCAATTGAATATTTTGTCAAGCATTATCATCACCAAGCAGCGTTTTATCTCGTGCAATTTTGAGTCGATCAGCGGTGGCACTCGTCATCCCAACCACTTCTCGGCTATCTCGTTCATGTACCGTACTTGGGTGCGTGATGGCGGCTAAAGTCATATACATGGCGGCTTGATTACGCCCAGCCTCTGCAAAAATAATCAGTGATTTTTCTTTGCGGATGGCTAAGATGGATTTGGCAACATCTGACAATTCTGAATCACTGGTAACGGTCTTGATGGGCAAGGCAAAGCGTTTTAGTTCACGGTGCTTTTGATATACCACTTCATTGACCATCAATAAAAGCTGAGAAAGTAACGCCGCTGCCGCCGCTGTTTTGGCATGATCATCAGTGGCATAAAGTGTCACTGATGCACCTTGCTCGGTGAATGGGTTTTGGTCAATCATTGCCACGCCTGCAAATAAGGGCAACTCAAGCAGTGCATGGCACGCTCTTTCAAACAACTGATCACATAAAGCAAAATATGCATCTTTAGATTCAATGCTGACCGTTGTCAATAAGCTGTACGGATCTTGAAACTGAACTTGAACGGTATAAGCAGCAGCAAGTTCAAGCTTGGTATGATTTGGATCGCTTTGGTTTTCGGTTGATGTTGATGCGGTTATCTCGTCATCAGATACCACATCGTTATCTTCAGTTGATTGAATGTGTGTCGCAGGTTCGTCTGTAATTTGCTCGGGCAAAATACCTTTAGAAAGTAGCTCAGTACGCACTTCTTTGGCAATCTGGGATTTAAGTGCCTCGGTTGGACGCGCCACATAGCCATAAATCAGCCACAAGATGATATGTAGCCCAATCACGCTCAATAAAAATACCCAATTGCCTGACAAAATCTTGGCACGGCTGACTGTTTTGGCTTGTACAACCACTTTGCCAAGCACCTGATCCCCTGATGTCACCACCTCTTCGGCACGATAGCCTTCTGCCATCTCTCCAAGCGGTACCAATACACCGCCTTGGCTGTCATAAATACCCACATAAGCAATCATAGGCTCATCAACATAAGGCTCTGCGATGACGCTCATACTAACACGATCATAAGCTGCCAGTGGTGCTGCGATTTCCTGACTTAGCATCATAACACTGCGTTCAACCGCCTGTTGATTTTGTGTGCTGATGCCTCGCTCGGCACTGATGACAAAAAATAATAAATGCAAAACCAAGCTCGCCAAAACGATTGCCGCAAAAATACCCTGTCTGGGTGCTAAGTATGTCATGAGAGTTGCCAAATCATAAAAATTAAATCCCAGTATTATAGCATTAATTATTTCAATAGCTATGGGCTTGACAGGATTTTATCAGCTTATCAATGAAAATTTGAGCAATGCCATCGTGGCTATCTCAGTATTTTTTAAAAATTAAAAAATCAGTTTGATAGATTAAACCCATCTTGCACCTAGAAAATTCGCTTTAAGTCTTTTAAAATGCCTGATTAACTGCTAATATGTAAAATTCTATTCAATCATAATAGCCGCCCCAAAGGTTTGATATGTCTTTTACTTATGCTCTACCAAAAAATAGCCAAGCATGGCAAACCGCCCTAAATACCGTTGCTCATCATTTGCCAAATGAGGTGATTGGTTATGATTTTACCGCCAATGACATCACAGCAAAACTATCACAACTGCCTTTATTTGCTATCATTGTGGTAACACCATCGAGCCAAGAAGCTGATATTGATACTCTGATGCAAAACTGGGTAGATACCGAAGCTCATTGGCAACTGTCTGTTGTTGAAGATGATGATATTGCCAAGGCTCACGCACATCTGATCAGTGTCGATTACCCATTAGTCAAAGTGAATATTCATCGTTATTTATTAGCGCCAAAGCATGATATGGGCCAAATCAGCAAAACTGCGGCGGCACATATCATTGATGACCAAATCACCAGTTATTTATCAAATGTTATTCATGCTGATGTCCATATTTTATCAGCAGACAAGATGCTCACACGCCATCGCTTGGCATGTTTTGATATGGATTCAACACTCATTGAAGAAGAAGTGATTGTTGAGTTGGCAAAATTTTGTGGTGTTGAAGAGCAAGTTTCTATCATCACCGAACAAGCCATGCGTGGTGAGATTGATTTTGCCACAAGTTTTGCCCGCCGTGTGGCACTTTTAGAGGGCATACCTTTAAATAGCATTGATGAGATTATCGCCAAACACATTCACATTCAGCCAGGTGCTGTTGCTGCCATGCGTGCGCTTAAGGCCATTGGCTATCATACAGTACTCATTTCAGGTGGCTTTGAACCCTTTGCCAAACACATTAGCCAAGTTCTTGGTATGGATGAATATTATGCAAACCCTTTACTTCATGATGGCAATGCCTTAACAGGCATGGTAGATGATAATATTTTAGATGGTCATCAAAAAGCCGTTATCGTCAAAAAAGTGGCTGAACGCTTAGGTTTACCCATGCAACAAGTCATCTGCATTGGCGATGGTGCCAATGATTTACCTATGATGGCAAATAGCGACCTTGGCATTGCCTATCATGCCAAGCCGATTGTGCAAGCCAAAGCATCGGCTGCGGTTAATATCACAGGGCTTGAAGGTGTCATTTATGCCTTAGGTCACAGGCTGGATTACCAATCTTGATTTGCGTTTTATACAATTTCATCTAATTCAATTTCATTTAATTTAATTTAATTTAATCTAAAAATTTTAAGGAAATATCATGTTTACCCTGCCTATTATTCATGTAAAAACTGACCCTTTAGATGCATTATTGGCAATCATGGGTTTGCGATTACAAAACCTTGCCAAATCACGCAATAATGAAGCATTCAACCAGCTTATCAAGGATAAATCATTGTGCATTCAATTTACCGCACCCAATGTTGAGCGTTATTTTCGCTTTGAGCAAGGATATTTTGGACAGGCTTTAGGTAAAGCTGACCATCCTGATTTGACGATTGACTTTAAAGATTCACTAACAGGTGCAAAATTATTCACCAAAGGCGATGTTGCGGCATTAATGACCGCCATTCAAGATGGTGATGTTAAAATCACGGGTGATTACAAGTTGGTGCTTTGGCTTGCAGGTATTGGTAAGCAAGCCGCCAGTATTCCCAAAGAATATCAAGGATATATTGACGCCATTAAGCCATACGCCAAACACACCAAAGGTTTTTTTGACGGCATTAAGCAAAAAATGGCCAAATAATTGACTTAAAAAACCATCAGCGTTAAAGTTGCGTGAGATATGCCCATGAAATGCGGTTGCTATTTGGCAAATTTTTGAGTACAATTGTTTACCAAATTTAAGCGAGATTGATTAATGAAGATACTTATTTCAAAGGAAGAAATCGCACGCTTATTCGAGCTACCTTTGATGGATTTGCTGATGCAAGCACAAACGGTACACCGTGAGCATTTCAACGCCAATGAAGTACAAATTAGTACGCTATTATCTATCAAAACAGGTAATTGCCCTGAAGACTGTGGCTACTGCTCTCAATCGGGTCATTATCGAGATAAAACGGGTCTGACCGCCGAAAAGCGTTTAGAAATCAAAAAAGTGCTTGCCGCTGCTCGCCGTGCCAAATCACAAGGTTCATCACGCTTTTGTATGGGTGCAGCTTGGAAACACCCCAGCGAAAAAGACATGCCGTATTTGGTGGATTTAATCAGTGAAGTTAAGGCCATGGGGCTTGAGACTTGCATGACTTTGGGCATGCTAAAGCCCGAACAAGCCAAAACTTTGGCAGATGCAGGCCTTGATTATTATAACCACAATCTTGACACCTCTCGCAATTACTATGATACGGTAACAAGCACACGCACCTATGATGAACGGTTGGCAACCATTAGCCATGTGCGTGATGCAGGCATTAATGTTTGTTCAGGGTCTATTGTTGGTATGGGTGAGAGTCGTGAAGACCGCATTGATTGGGTGTATGAGCTGACCCAAATGCCCGTTCCACCGCAGTCCATTCCTGTGAATTTGCTTGTGCCAATTGCTGGTACGCCACTTGGTGATAAAGTCATTGCCGAAGGTCGATTATCAATCATTGAATGGATTCGTACAATTGCGGTAACTCGTATCTGTTGCCCAACAAGCTATGTCCGCCTATCTGCTGGGCGTGAAAGTTTGAGTGATGGTGAACAAGCATTGGCATTTATGGCAGGTGCAAACTCATTTTTTTATGGTGATAAATTACTAACCACAGGCAATCAGTCCACTTCACACGATGATCGCCTAATGGCTGAGCTTGGCTTAACTCCTTCCAAACCCACCCCAAAGCCCAAAATTATTGACGCTATGAGCGGTGCGGTAATGACTACCGAGATGCCCCACAATTGCCCGCTGTCAGCATAGCTTTAATGGTTTATCTTTAGCAACAACCAAATCATAAACAATAGCGATAAATATCACCATGCTTGATTGTGATAGATTTTATTTAATGTAGCCAATAAGGAAACCGTGATGATTCATCATCTTTCTCCCAAAATAACTGATGCCAAAAGTGTTCATACTAAAAATATCGCCCAAAAAACGCTCAAAGCGGTGGCTCATACATACCGCCCTTTATCAATGGCGATTGCACTGATGGGCTTAAGCAGCATTGCCACCGCCCAAGAATTTAGCCAAACAGTATTTTTTGGTGATAGCCTAACTGACACAGGACGCTTGGCACAGATTGGCAAAAACAGTCTGGCGGCTTCTGTTTTTAATCAAGCCCAACCATCTTTTACGACCAATACCGATCCAGTTTGGTCAAGCGTATTGGCAAAATCTTATGGACATACCGCCGATGCCAATGATGGGACAACCTTAACTGGTACAAACTATGCCGTTGGTGGTGCAAGAACCAAAGAAGATGTGGTCAAAAATGCACCTGTTCCTTTTTTCACCATTCCTTTATTTACCATCCCATCAGCACAAACCCAAATCAATCGCTACCTGACCTTAAATAATCATCAAGCCGACCCCAAAGCATTGTATACTGTTTGGACAGGTGCCAATGATTTGTTTGAAGCAGCCAAAGCACCAACCCAGTTGCAAGCAGCCGAAATCATTACCACCGCTGCCAATGACCAAGCCAATTTGGTTGGGCAGCTTGGGCAAGCAGGTGCAAAACACATTTTAGTACCCAGTCTTCCTGATGTTGGCGTCACGCCAGAATACGCCCAAGATCCGACCAAATCTGCCACAGCATCATTGTCTGCTCATATCTACAACCAAACTTTATATCAAAGTTTAAACAACCAAACCACCAATGTCATTGCTGCCAATACCTTTGCCCTACTCAAAGAGGCGGTTAGTAATCCAGCAGGATTTGGGTTTAGTAATGTGACCGAACCTGCTTGCCAAAACCTAGATGCCAATTTATCATCGTTAGCATGTAAACCAAGCGACTGGCAACAAACCGCTGCGAATGCTAATGAAACTTATGCGTTTGCTGATAAAATTCACCCTTCAGGGCGTACGCATCGCATTTTGGCACAATATTATCGCTCTATTATCGATAGCCCCAACCAAATGGGTCAACTACCCCAGCATCTGATTAAACATGGTCAACAAAGCCAGCAACAATTGGTACGCCGCTTAGACAGTCTTAACAATCATCAACAATCGCTATGGATTGATGGCAGCATCAGCAATCAATCGCTTGATACACGCAATAAAATAGACCGCCCTACCATCAAACTTGGACTTGATATTGCACGACCTAACCAGCATACAGGGGCATATTTAACCTACCAACAACAAGATTATCATCTAAGCGATTCTATAACCGCTGATGTCAAACAAACAGGCATTGGTTTGTATCATCGCCATGATTTTGATCACTTACGCATCAGTGCCAACCTTGGGGTTGACCATTTAAGTACACAAAGCTTACGCCAAATCATGTGGGACGGTGAGAATCGCAACCATCAAGCACATGCCACAGGTCAGCGTCGATATGCAAGTGTACAAGGCAGCTATGGATTTACCCAAAACAATGTTACCTATCGTCCTTATGTCGGTATTCATGCTCAAGATATCAAGCAGAATCGCTTCTTTGAAAATCAACCAAATCTATCAACTGCTCTAAGTTTTAAGCTGCCTGACCATCAGTCTTTGCAAGCTGATATTGGCGTTAATATTGATTATGCCATGAATGATAAACTAAACCTTTTGGCAGGATTGGGTTATCAGCATGAGTTTAAAGACAATAACAAAACTGTTGAGACAGCTGTATTATCCAACCGTGATTATCATCGCAGCTTTGTCACAACCGTGCCCTTTGATAAAAAGCACACAACGCACGCACATTTAGGTGCAACACTTGCTTTGGGTAATAACACTCATTTGAATGCTGGTATACAAGCCAATCACCAAGATCATGATACAAAAGTTGGTGGATTTGTGGGTGCACAAATGGCATTTTAACCAATCAATTTTTTTTGTGACAGCCATTCATTTAAATAAAGACGATAATCTCTCATCGTCTTTATTGTTATTTTTGTCTGCTTGTTTTTATCAATGCAATGTGTCAGCGTTTATCATTGATGGTAAAATATCACCAACAATGATTTTTAATGGGTGAAACTGTGTTTTTATATATCAAGGCTTTTCATGTTATTTCGATGGTTTGTTGGTTTGCAGGAATTTTTTATTTGCCCAGATTATTTGTCTATCATGCCATGAGCCAAGATACAACCAGTATCGAACGCTTTAGCCTGATGGAGCGTAAATTGTATCGTGGTATCATGACACCATCGATGATTGCCACATGGGGTTTTGGTCTTTGGATGATAAGCTTCTCGCCAAGCTTATACTTATCTCAAGGCTGGTTACATGCAAAGCTATTGTTGGTTATTTTGCTTAGCATCTATCATTTAGCATGTGGTAAATTTCGCCTAAAACTGGCTCAAAACCCGCACTATAAGAGCCATGTTTATTGGCGATGGTTTAATGAAATTCCTGTTGTCATATTAATTGCAGTCGTGATTTTGGTAATCGTCAAGCCCTTTTGAGGTTGTTTTTTAAGCCATCAAGTCCACATCAGACCACCCAAACGCTGTCATTACTTGACAAAAGGCCGTATCTAAGGGTGCAACAATACGGATCATCTCATCATATAACGGATGACAAAACTGCAATTGATGGGCATGCAACAACAGTCTTTTGACACCAACATGCGCAAGCACAGCACGATTTTGTACTTTATCGCCATAAGTGGTATCGCCAACAATAGGATGAAAAATATGCTTCATATGGCGACGCAACTGATGCTTTCGCCCTGTGATTGGTGTTAAGCGAACCAAAGAATACCGAGAGCTATCAAAACGCTGACACGATATAAATGGTTGCTGCGTTGTGGCAAGAACCTGATAATCGGTTATGGCAGATTTGGGTGCTTGATTGGGATTACTAAACTTATCGGCAATTTTATCAAGGCGTGGTTTTAGTGCATAATCAATCCGCCCAGCACCAATAATACCACGCACCACCGCCAAGTAAGATTTTTGGATATGATGATTCTCAAACTGTTTGGCTAATAATCCTGCTATCTGACTGTCTAGGGCAAAGACCAATACGCCTGAGGTTGGTCTGTCAAGACGATGTACAGGGTAGACATGTTGATTGATTTGGTTACGCAAAGTTTGCATCACAAAACAAGTTTCATGTTTATCCAGCCAAGAGCGATGCACCAACATATTTGCAGGTTTATTGATAATCACCATGCACGCATCTTGATACAAAATTTGCAATAAATCAGGCTTAATCGGCATAAACCAATCACCCATAAATTTAGCCACTATAACAGCCTTAGTGGCAAAAGTCTAGCCGCCATTTTCATGATCATGCTAATTTTATTTAGTATCAGCGACTTTGGTATCAACGACTTTGTATCGTGATTTTAGCCAATGTTCTTTTTGGATAAATGTGCTATAGTAGCAGACAAAAAGTAGATTAAGATGCAAGGGGATTGTGATGATTTATGACATTATTGGCGACATTCATGGACACGCCGACAAATTAGCAGGACTGCTTGATAAATTGGGCTATATTCATGATGGCATCAGTCATATCGCCCCACACGGTCATCAAGCGATTTTTATTGGTGATTTTATTGACAGAGGCAATCAGCAGTTAGCCACACTCCAAATTGTCTTTGACATGCTTGACAACAATCAAGCACTTGCTGTCATGGGCAATCACGAATACAATGCCATCGGCTACGCCACGCCACATCCTGATGGTGGCTATTGTCGCTCCCATACCAGCCGAAATACCAAGCAACATCAAGCGTTTTTGGATGAAGCACCCATTGGTTCTGATGACTACTATTATTGGCTCTCTCGCCTTTATGAACTGCCGCTATGGCTTGAGCTGCCCGAATTAAACATCGTGCACGCCTGCTGGGATACGAAGGCACAAGCAGCACTTGCACCCTATCTTACCCCTGACCATCGCATCACCCAGCGTGGTATCATCGCAACCGCCATGAGTAGCACGACCGAGTTTTATGCACTTGAAAGACTTTTAAAGGGTATCGAAAGCCCTCTACCTGCAGGTGTTGTACTCGTGGATGGGCATGACATCATGCGTAGGCGTACTCGTATCAAATGGTGGCAAAAAGACTGGCAAAATCGCCCACTGTCTGAGATTGCACAGCTTGGCACTAGAGCGACCATGAACCTGCCCAGTGACTTAGACATCAAACCTTTGCCGATGGATTTTGAGCTGGCCACTCATCAGCCGATTTTTATTGGTCATTATTGGCTTGATGGCACGCCAAGCATCTTATCAAATCAGGTGGTTTGTACTGACTATTCAGCTGGTATGAATGGCTATCTGACTGCTTATCAATTTGATACCAAAAATCCCGTACTATCAAACGAAAATTTTGTACAGTATATTCATACCACAGACAGACCCAAAGAATAAAGACAGAAATTGCCATTTTTTAGCAAATGTGCTAACTTATTCGTTTATTATTTTTAAGGAAAAATCATGTCAAACACCCAACAACACGCCCCAAGTCCTGCCCCCATCACATCTCCCACTGGCACCCCAAAAGTTGGTATCATCATGGGCAGTCAGTCCGATTGGGCAACCATGTCTTTATCGGCGCAGATTTTGGCAGATTTTGGCATCCCCTTTGAGTGTCAGGTCGTCTCAGCACATCGCACGCCAGATAAACTCTTTGACTATGCCAAAACCGCCAAAGATAAGGGCTTAAAAGTCATCATCGCAGGGGCAGGTGGGGCGGCTCATCTGCCTGGTATGTGTGCCAGCCAAACCCCACTGCCTGTGCTTGGCGTACCCGTCAAATCAAGCACACTGTCAGGCTGGGACAGTTTATTATCCATCGTACAAATGCCCAAAGGCGTGGCGGTCGGTACGCTTGCCATTGGAGATGCTGGTGCGTTTAATGCTGGACTGCTGGCAATACAGATACTTGCCATCGATGATGATGCCCTTGCCACAAAATTGAACCAATTTCGCCAAAAACAGACCCAAACGGTGCTAAAAAGCCCCCATCCAGGGATTGTCAATCACTAATGAATCAGCATTTGGCAAATTAACACCCATTTTTTATTAAAATATGCGATAATATCCGAGATTTTTTGCTAATTTTCGGATGTGTGTTATGACTGATTCCATTAAAACCATCGGTATTCTTGGCGGTGGTCAGCTTGGGATGATGCTGGCTCAAGCCGCCTTAAAGCTCGGCTATCGCTGCGTTTTTTTAGAAGATGCTGACGGTGTGCCAGCGGGTCTGTATGGGCAAGTATTTAAATACAATGAGTTTGATGACTTTATCACCGCCAGCGATGTCTTTACACTAGAATTTGAAAATACACCTATCAAGACGGCCAAATCACTGGCAGATCTTGAGCATAAAGGCGGTCTATTTCCGCCTACCAATGCTTTGAAAATCGCCCAAGACCGCTTGGCAGAAAAGGCATTGTTTAATCGGCTTGATATTGACACCGTACCATTTATGGCAATAAACAGCTTAGATGAGCTACAAACTGCCACCAAAAAACTTGGGCTGCCTTTGGTCTTAAAGACCAGCCGAGGTGGCTATGACGGCAAAGGACAATTTGTCATCAAAACACAAAGCGACATCGCCACCGCTTGGGAGGAGCTTGGCGATGCTGTCACTGGCGATAGCGGATTGACCGACGCACCTGCACCACTGATTGCCGAAGGATTCATTCACTTTAGCCGTGAAGTCTCCATCATCGCTGTGCGTAGTCAAAACGGTGATATTTGTTATTATCCTTTGGTTGAAAATCATCACACCAATGGCATTTTATCAAAAAGCATTGCACCTGCTGCCAATGCTGACCATCTCACCGAGCAAGCCCAATCCAATATCAGTAAAATTCTAAGTCATCTTGATTATATTGGCGTTTTGACCTTAGAACTTTTTGTCAGCGATGATGGACTCATTGCCAATGAAATTGCCCCACGCGTGCATAACTCTGGACATTGGACGATTGAGGGGGCAAATACCAGCCAATTTGAAAACCATATCCGAGCCGTATTAGGCTTACCGCTTGGCGATACAGGCATCATCAAGCCGTCTGTCATGCTAAATGTTATCGGTAAATATCCCAACATTCATGAGCTTTTGACTCATGCAGGGGTGCATTTTCATCATTATCATAAGGCAGAGCGAGACGGTCGCAAGATTGGACATATCACGGTGATGAGTGATGATAATGATGGGGTTGTAACCAATATCACACAATTGCTCACATCATAACGACTGGTATTTTATCCATGACTGAATTTGTTCACTATGAAAATACTCATTGACGCAGACGCACTGCCTGTCATTGCCAAAGAACTCATCATTAAAACCGCCAATCGCACCCAAACGATGGCGGTATTTGTGGCAAATCGGATGACCAAACTGCCACCATCGCCATTTTTATCATATGTTGTGGTTGGTGCTGGCTTTGATGTGGCGGATGACTACATTATCAATCATATCCAAGCAGGGGATTTGGTCATTACAAGCGACATTCCGCTTGCCAATGATGTGCTAGAAAAAGGGGCAAAGGTTTTGACCGCACGGGGCGAGGAATTTAGCAAAGATAACATCAAACCCAGATTAAATGTCCGAGATTTTATGGAGTCGCTTCGTGGTACGGGCGTGCTTGACCCCAAAAGCATGGGCGGACAAAAACCATACAGCAACAAGGACAAAATCGCCTTTGCAGGTGGTCTAAATCGCTTAGTAAAACCCCAAAATTTATCCTAATAGCACAACACCAAACCCCATCACACAAGTCTATCTACCATGAATATGTTTTATTGATAAGATAAACTTTAAAAATAGTATGATGACAGAATATAAACTGTACAAATACAGCAAGAAAAAACCTTAAAAAATACAGCCAATCTGATAAGCCACATTGGCAATTTTAGGGCATAATAGGCATAATTAATAAAGATATGAATAACAACCAAAACCCATCAATCCGATAAGCAAAATGATTTTTCATGGTGATTGTGATGTGTTTATTTAGCAAAATTAGTGATAACTTATGATTGAACAGTGGACCAAAGAATTGGTCGTGCAGCGTTTGCTGGCATTTATTTTATTAGCGGTGCTAATCATACTTTGCTTGCAGGTAGTCAAGTTTTTTATCTCGCCTGCCATTTGGGCAGCAATTTTAGCCTATGTTACCTTTCCTTTATATCAATTTTTTCATCAAAAAGTACACTTAAGCCCAACCCTGAGCGCATTGATTATGACCGCTGTGATCTCGCTTATCATTGGTGTACCATTGGTGATTGGTGTGTTCTTTTTACAGCAAGAAATTATCGAATTTTATAGTATGGCTGTCAGAAGATTGCAGGCAGGCTACATTGACCTACCTGAGAATATCAAAAATTTACCTATGGTTGGTGAATATATTAAAAATACCTTATGGCAAATCAATAAAAACCCTGAAGATTCTATGGCTGCGATACGCCAATGGATACAATCGCATTTATATTATGGTAAACTTGCCTTTGATGTTGCTTTAAAAAATCTTGCCAAACTTGGCATGGCATTAATGACGGTATTTTTCTTTTATCGTGATGGATTAAGCTTGGTAAAACAAATCCGCCAAGCCATGCGTAATATCATCGGTGATCGTATCGATCATCATATTGATTCGATTGCCAGCACCACCCAAGCGGTCGTTTATGGGATTGGGCTAACGGCGTTGGCTCAGGCGTTATTGGCAGGGGTGGGTTATGCTTTTGCTGGAGCACCGAACCCCATTTTACTCACACTCATCACCTTTGTGGTGGCACTCATCCCCTTTGGTACGCCCTTTGCATGGGGCGGTGTGGCGGTGTGGTTATTATCGCAAGGGCATACAACAGAGGGCATTGGGCTTGGGCTGTGGGGAATGCTCGTCATCAGCTGGGTGGATAATTTGATTCGACCCATCGTCATCAGTGGCGCAACCAAAATCCCCTTTATCATCATCTTTATTGGTGTACTTGGGGGCTTGACGGCATTTGGTTTTGTGGGGTTATTCATCGGCCCTGTGGTGCTTGCCATTGGGCTTACTGTGTGGCGTGAGTGGATAAGCCAGCATAAAAATGAGATTTTTATTAACCAAGTAAGCGGTTTTGTGGTCGCAGATGGTAAAGCGTTATTGGCCGATACCAACTCCAACAATAAACAACAACCTAACCTAACTAAGGATGACTAATGCTTCGGGTTCTTGCTGATGAAAATATCGCCAATCTTGATGATTATCTTTTATGTCATCAGGTGGAGCTTATCAAGATGGCAGGGCGTGCCATTGACCGCCAAAGTCTCATCACCCATCAGCCAGATGCATTATTCATTCGCTCAGTAACGCAGGTAACTCAAGAAAATTTGGGCGATTTGAGTAACACACCGCTTAAGTTTATCGGCTCTGCGACTATCGGTATTGACCATATTGACACCCAGTATCTTGCCGACCATCATATCAATTTTACCAATGCATCAGGCTGTAGTAAGCATTCGGTTGCCCAATATGTCATAACAGCCATATTACATACCCATCAATCCCCAAAAACCAATCTGCGATTAGGCATTATCGGGCTTGGCAATATTGGCAATACTCTAGCACGCTATGCCAAACAACTGGGTTGGCAGGTATTTGGCTTTGACCCTTTTTTGGCGACTGGCCCTATCAACAATGCAAGCTTAGATGAGATTTTAGATTGTGATGTCATCAGTATTCATACACCATTGACAAAAACAGGCAGCCACCCAACTTATCAAATGTTTAACGCTCAAACCTTGGCAAAAATCCACCCAAAGGCCTTACTGATTAACAGTGCTCGAGGAGAAATTATTGATGAATCCGCCCTATTAGCTGCCATTAACCAAAAGCAATTATCGGTTGTGTTAGATGTTTTTCCGAATGAGCCATTCATCAGCCAACAGCTACTTGATGCACTCAAGCTGGCAACACCACACATTGCAGGCTATACCCTTGAAGGTAAAATCCGTGGTACTGATATGATTTATCAAGCCTTCTGCCAAACCTTTAACCTACCAATCCTTCAGCACTTTTCGGCATTACTACCGCCCAATCCTTATCATTTTTCTATGCTCTTAAACCATCAAAACCAACAGCCACTGGCTTGGTTTTATGATATTCAGGCTGATTTTGAGGCACTAAAAGCGGCAGCTTGTCCACATATTTTGGGCAGTCAATTTGACATGCTTCGCAAAAATTACCATTTACGGCGAGAATGGATTTTTGATTAACAACAGTTTAATTTTTAAATATTTATTAATAATAAGGCAAATTTTTGTATGATAGCCAGTGAGTATGCACCTACCTTAACTTTGATGAATGCCAAAAAACGGGCTCAAATGCTACAGCATATTCGAGCATTTTTTGAGGCACGCAATATCATGGAGGTCACAACACCGATATTATCGCAAGCAGCTAATACCGATGTATATATCCAATCGGTTCAAGCAACATTCCAAGGTGCTGCAGGTCAAACCAAAGGCTATCTACATACATCGCCTGAATTTGCGATGAAGCGATTGCTTGCTGCTTATCAGACGCCCCTTTATCAGATATGCCAAGTATTTCGTGATAACGAAAAAGGCCATCGCCATAATATTGAGTTTACCATGCTAGAATGGTATCGCCCAAATTTTAGCCTAGATGCATTGGCTGATGAATTATCAGAACTATTAAGCGTTGTTTATCAAAAACCCATCCACTTAACCCAAATTAGCTACGCTCAAGCATTTGTACATTATTTGGGCATACACCCATTTGATGATATGAGTACGCCAGATATCTTGCGTCAGTGTGCTGTCGCTCACAACATTCATTTGGATATGGGCGATGACAAACAAGGCTGGTTGGATTTATTATTTAGCCATCTTATCGAGCCAAAATTAGGCTTACAAAACCCCACCTTGGTTATCAATTATCCAAAGCTTACCGCCGCCCTTGCCAAAACAGCGGTCGATGCTGATGGTTATGAGATTGCAAGACGCTTTGAGCTGTATATTAATGGCGTTGAGATTGCCAATGCTTATGATGAACTTGCCAACAGCCAAGAGCTACTAAAGCGTTTTGAACAAGATAATCACGAACGCCGCCGCCAAGGTCTGCCCATCATGCCCATTGACCATCGTCTGCTTGCCGCCTGCGATCATCTGCCTGATTGTTGCGGCATTGCCTTAGGCATAGACAGATTATTCATGGTACTGCAAGGTCAATTAAACATCAATCAAGCCATTGCCATTACAACAGATAACGCCTAATTTTTGGCGACTTTTATTAGGTTTTTCGCCCAGTTAATCAGTGGCAAATCAACCATCTTACCATCAATGGCAAAGACCGTCTCGCCTGTTTTTTGGTATTTTTGGCAAATGGCATGGGCAAAAGCCATCTGTTCGGCTTGTGCTGTTAGCACGCCATCAGCAACGGCAATTTGTTTTGGATGAATCATCATCTGACCCCCAAACCCAAAATCGCACCAGTGGCGTACACAAGCGGCCAATCCTGTTTCATCTTCAAAATCATCAAAAATAGTCTCAATGGGCGGATGAAGACCATTTGCCACAGAATGAATCAATAAATCAGTACGAATTTTATCAAAAATTAGCTGTGATGCTGGCGAGTCTGGTTGCACGCCCAGCTCATACATCAAATCTAATCTACCAAAACTCATCGCCCAAAGTCCATCAGCGTGTGCGATACCAGCAATATTTGCCATCCCCACCGCTGTCTCAATCATGGCAAGCACAGGCTTATGAATGTGGTGATATAAGCTTTCAACTTGGTGTTTATTTTGGCATTTTGGCAAAACAACACCAAGCAGATGATCAAGCTTAAGCATACAAGCAATATCATCAAGATGATACATGCTATGCACGGCATTGATACGCAGCCAATAGTCGCACTCGCCTTTGGCATCTAATGCCATCAGTGCTGTGCGTGCGTGATTTTTTTGGTCATCTGCGACGGCATCTTCTAGGTCAATGATGATGGCATTTGCTTTAGATTGCTTGGCTTTTGATATCCAATCAAGGCGTGTTGCTGGCACAAATAAAAATAGGGTTTTATTCATGATGTATCACCCATTGTCATCAAAAATAGCAGTTTTAGCCATCAAAAAAGACTTTCTCCACCCTTCCCGTCAGTGTCTGCCCCAAAAATGGCGTGTTCTTGCCTGCTGAGAGCATGGTGTCTTTGGTTACCGTCCATGCTTGATTTGGGTCAATGAGTACCGCCCCGCCAATGTGCTCATAATCTGTAATGCCTGCGATTTTGGCAGGATTTAGGCATATTTTTTCTACCAACTGCTCAGTACTTAACACGCCATCTGCCACCAGTTTCACCCCCAATGACACAAAAGTATCAAAGTTACTAATCCCTGCTTGGCATTGGGCAAAGGGGGCTTGTTTGGCACTGCTTGACAGTGGTTCATGATGAGAACAGATGGCGTCAATCGTACCGTCTTGAAGACCCTTGATAAGAGCTTGTTGGTCGGTGTTACTACGCAAAGGAGGCAAGACATAAGCATGAGCGTTATAACCCTCAATGTCATCATCGGTCAGGTGTAACTGGTGCATGGCCACATCACAGGTAATGGGTAGACCCTTTTGTTTGGCATGACGGATCAGCTCTACCGAGGTGCGACAAGTGATTTGGCTAAAATGTGCATGAATGCCTGTCTCTTCGGTCATCAAAATTTGCTTGGATAATGCGATGGTCTCAGCCAGCCACGGAATGCCTTGTAAGCCATGAAAAGATGCGATATAGCCATCGTGAGCCACACCCCCTGCCGATAAACTGGGTTCATCAGGGTAGAAAAAGACTTTGATGTCAAAGGTCGCTGCATATTCTAAACAGCGTAACAATACCAAATCACTCTCAAAACCTGCCGCTGTATTGCTCACACCGATAGCACCGCCTTGTTTTAGTCCTGCCAGATTGGCAGGTTGTTTGCCCTCTAAGCCTGCACTCAATGCCCCCAAAACATGCAAGTAAATGCCACCGTCTGCCCATGCTTTTTGTTTAAGACCCTTTAACAAAGAGCCATTTTCTAGCACAGGGTTGGTATCAGGTGGCATGACCACATGCAAAAAGCCATTTTGGCGTGCCGCTCGCCCCTCGCTTGCCAGTGTGCCATGCGACTGATGCCCCGGTTCTCGCAATCTGGCGCACAGATCAACAAGGGGCGGTAATAGCCATTTGCCATCTGTGCTTATTTCTTTGAGTTGGGCGGTGTCAAATTGCCAGTCTTGGGGAAGTAGATTTTTCATCGCATTCTCTTGATTTGCTTGATTTGCTTGATTTGGGGTCATATTGGGCATCATCAGTATCTAATGGCCTTATTGGATTAGCTTGCGGTAGTAATAACAGGCCGACTGGTCTCCCTGATCACAGGCTTGACCATAGTAGCGCTTGGCGGTGCTTTTATCTTCACGCACGCCTTGACCGTATTCATACATAAAGCCCAGTTTATATTGAGCACCTGCATGCCCTTGATGGGCGGCTTTGGTAAACCATTCCACCGCCTTTTGATAGTCTATACGCATGCCCCAGCCTCTGTTATACATCTCACCTAGATTATATTGAGCTTTTGCATGCCCTTGACCTGCGGCTTTGCTGTACCATTCAAATGCTTTGTGATAATCTTCGCTCACGCCCCAGCCTCTGTTATACATCTCACCTAGATTATTTTGGGCAGCTGCATGCCCTTGATTGGCGGCTTTGGTGTACCATTCCACCGCCTTTTGATAATCTTGACGCACGCCCCAGCCTTCGGCATACATCAAGCCCAAAACAGTTTGAGCATCTGCATCGCCTTGATGGGCGGCTTTGGTGTACCATTCAATCGTCTTTTGATGGTCTTGACCCACGCCTAGGCCTATGTCATACAGCACACCCAAAACAGCTTGAGCATCTGCATCACCTTGATGGGCAGCTTTGGTGTACCATTCCACCGCCTTTTGATGGTCTTGACCCACGCCCCGGCCTTTGCCATACATCTCGCCCAGATTATATTGGGCAGCTGCAAGCCCTTGATGGGCGGCTTTGGTAAACCATTCCACCGCCTTTTGATGGTCTTGACTCACGCCAAAACCGTATTTATACTTCACACCCAAATCATATTGAGCAGCTGCATCACCACTTTGGGCTTGGCGTGTCAAAGTCGCCATATCCGCCGCCAATGCCGATACCGACAACAACACACCCATGACTAACGCTGTGAATTTTGTTAACATGACTTTATCCTTATAAAAAATAAAAAATAAAATAAAAAATAAAAATCTAACTTAGTTGTAAGGTTTAAAATCACCTCCTTGTTGTTATCGTTGTCGTTGTCCTGCCATCGCCAACGCCATCACTGCCATGTCTCCTAATTTGCTTCATTTGGGGTCATATTGGGCATTATCAGCGTCTAGTAGCCTTGTTGGTCTAGCCTACGGTAGTGATTACAGCTTACCTGATATCCATTATCACAGACTTGATCAAAGTAGCGCTTGGCGGTGCTTTTATTTTGACGCACGCCCTTGCCTTCCTCATACATCAAGCCCAAATAAAATTGAGCATCTGCATCGCCTTGATTGGCGGCTTTGGTAAACCATTCAACCGCCTTTTTATAATCTTGGCGTACGCCCATGCCGTTCTCATACATCAAGCCCAAATAAAATTGAGCAACTGCATACCCTTGCTGGGCGGCTTTGGTGTACCATTCCACCGCCTTTTGATCATCTTGGTGTACGCCTTTACCGAATTCATACATCACGCCCATATTAAATTGAGCATCTGCATCACCTTGATGGGCAGCTTTGGTGTACCATTCAAATGCTTTGGCATGGTTACCTTGCTCATAATACTCATAAGCCAAATCAACCTGAGCCTCTGTATCACCATTTTGGGCTTGGCGTGTCAAAGTTGCCATATCCGCCGTCGCCATATCCGCCGACACCGATACCGACAACAACACACCCATGGCTAACGCTGTGAATTTTGTTAACATGACTTTATCCTTATAAAAAGTAAAAAAATAAAAATCCATCTTAGTTGTAAGCTTTAAAATCACCTGCTTGTCGTTGTCCTGCCATCGCCATCACTGCCATACGCACCGCAATGCCGTTATCGACTTGTTTTAAAATCGCCAGTTGGGGGGAAGTAGATTTTTCATCACATTCTCTTGATTTGCTTCATTTGGGGTCATATTGGGCATCATCAGCGTCTAGTAGCCTTGTTCGTTTAGCTCACGGTAGTAATCACAGGCCAGCTGCGCTCCCTGATCGCAGGCTTGACCAAAGTAGTGCTTGGCGGTGCTTTTATTTTGACGCACGCCCAGACCGTATTTATACATCCCACCCAGATAATTTTGGGCATTTGCATCACCTTGCCCTGCGGCTTTGGTAAACCATTCAAACGCTTTGTGATAATCTTGACGCACGCCATAACCATCGTAATACCTCAAGCCCAGATTATATTGGGCAGCTGCATCGCCTTGTTGGACGGCTTTGGTAGTCCATTCCACCGCTTTGTGATAATCTTGACGCACGCCTTGGCCTTCGGCATACATCAAGCCCAGATTAGATTGGGCAAGTGCATACCCTTGATGGGCGGCTTTGGTAGTCCATTCCACTGCTTTGTGATAATTTTGACGCACGCCCAGACCGTCCCTATACATCAAGCCCAAATTAGATTGGGCAACTGCAAGCCCTTGATGGGCGGCTTTGGTGTACCATTCAAACGCCTTTTGATAATCTTGACGCACGCCTTGACCTTTGTCATACATCCACCCCAGATCATATTGGGCAAGTGCATACCCTTGATGGGCGGCTTTGGTGTACCATTCCACCGCTTTGGCATGGTTACCTTGCCGATAATACTCATCAGCCAAATTATGCTGAGCCTCTGCTTCCCCTTGATTGGCAGCTTTGGTGTACCATTCAAATGCTTTGGCATGGTTACCTTGCTGATAATACTCATCAGCCAAATCAGACTGAGCCGCTGCATCACCACTTTGGGCTTGGCGTGTCAAAGTCGCCATATCCGCCGTCGCCATATCTGCAGCCATTGCCGATACCAACAACAACACACCCATGGCTAACGCTGTGAATTTTTTTAACATGACTTTATCCTTATAAAAAATAAAAAATCTAACTTAGTTGTAAGGTTTAAAATCACCTGCTTGTCGTTGCCCTGCCATCGCCATCGCCATCACCGACATACGCACCGCAATGCCGTTATTGACTTGTTTTAAAATCACCGACTGACTGCCGTCTGCCACGCTTGATGCGATTTCAATACCACGGTTCATGGGTCCTGGGTGCATGATGATGGCATTGGGCTTGGCAAGTTTTAGCCGTTGTTCGGTGATGCCATACATTTTAAAATACTCAGAAGTTGATGGCAAAAGTGGTGAGCCGATGCGTTCATTTTGGATGCGTAAGCCAATAATCACATCAGCATCTGCCACGCCTTTATCAATGTCATCAAATACTAAGACGCCATAGCGTTCTATGCCTTTTGGTAACAAAGTCTTGGGGGCGATGACACGAATATCACGCACCCCCAAAGTCGTCAAAGCCGAAATGTCCGAACGAGCCACACGGCTGTGCTTGATATCGCCAACAATCGCCACAGAAAGTTCATCAAAGGGCTTATCTGCTTCACGGTAAATGGTGAGCATGTCAAGCATCGCTTGCGTGGGGTGGGCGTGCCAGCCGTCGCCTGCGTTGATGATGGCGACATTGGGGGTAACCTCGGTCGCCATATAATGGGCCGCCCCACTGGCAGAATGACGCACCACAAACATATCGGCACTCATCGCCTCCAAATTCCAAAGGGTATCACGCAAAGTCTCACCTTTGTTGGTGCTTGAACGCGCGATGTCAAGGTTTAGCACATTAGCACCCAAGCGTTTTTGGGCGGCCTCAAAGGTCGTGCGGGTGCGTGTGGAATTTTCAAAAAACAGATTCATCACCGTCTTGCCTGACAGCTCATCGGTGTTAATGAGCCTGCCATCTTCATCAAAATAGCCCATCGCCTTATCAATGATACTTTCAAGCTGGCTTTTATTTAACCCCTCCACACCGATAAAATGGCGGATGCCAGTATCATCATTGGGGATAAGCTGTGGACGGACAAGGGTTTGATTTAGGCGGGCGGTGGTGGCGGTCATAGGTTTTCCTTGGGTGCATGCTTGTGATGCGTGCTTGTGCCGTGGCAAAATAAAAACAAATTAAGACATTTTAACAAATTTTTCCCATTCAAAACAATATTATTTTGAATAAAACTGGCAAAGTTACGCATCATCATGAGCAATCAATAAAAAGACACACTAACAGGCAACACACAGACCATCAGATTTATGGTAAACTATCCCAAAAAATTATCACGGTCTGATTGGCTTAGTCTGCTGATTTGATAATGATAATTGTAAAGATATTTTTAAGGATATTTTATGATGACATTAACCCAATATTTACAATCACACGCAAGTGATGAGCTTGCCAGCACGCTCGGCACTTTGGCAAACAGCAGCATCGCCATCAGTGCCTTACTTGATAAAGGGGCGTTGGCGGGCATCCACGGCGAAGCAGGTAACCAAAATATTCAAGGCGAAGCCCAAAAAAAACTCGATGTCATCGCCAATAATTTACTACTTGATGCCCTAACCAAGAACCCACACTGTGCAGGCGTTGCCTCCGAAGAGCTGGATGACATTAGCCCCGCTCATGATGATGGAACAATGCTGGTCACTTTTGACCCATTAGATGGCTCATCAAATATTGATATTAATATGACTGTAGGTACGATTTTTTCTATTTTGCCGTATCAGCGTGTGGGTAGCCAAGCCACCGAAGCCGACTTTTTACAAAAAGGTACTTCACAATTGGCAGCAGGCTATTTTATTTATGGTACCAGTACCATGCTAGCAATGACGCTGGGGCAAGGTGTCATCATGTTCAGTCTTGACCCAACGACACAAGAATACCTGCTTATCGATAATCAAATAAAAATTGATGAAAGTGCAGCAGAATACGCCATCAATGCATCAAATTATCGCTATTGGCTAGACCCCATCAAAGAATATATCAATGGTTTGGTTGCAGGTGATATGGGTATCCGCAATAAAGATTATAATATGCGTTGGGTGGCAGCGATGATTGCAGATGTGCATCGTATTTTGATTCGTGGTGGGGTGTTTATGTATCCTTTTGACACCAAAATTGCAGGTAAGGCAGGTAAGCTGCGATTGATGTATGAAGCCAATCCGATGAGTTTTATCATTGAGCAAGCAGGCGGTGCAAGTACTGATGGCGTGGTACGCATTATGGACATTCAGCCTAGCCACATTCATCAGCGTATTCCTGTGGTACTTGGTGCCAAAGAAGAGGTTGATTATGTCAAAAATTTACACGCCAAAGCAGGTATCTTGGCAAATGGTGAGATGGCATAACTCAATCAAACGCCGCTACTGGTGCGGCGTTTGATTCATCGGCTTATGTTACCATTTACCATTTATCATTTATCATACAATTATGACCATCACCTCTAAAGATAACCCCATCATCAAACACACTCACGCTCTACTTGGCCATCATCGCACTCGCAAAAAAAGCAGGCAAACGGTTATCGAGGGCGTGCATTTGGTGGAAGCCTACCTTAAACAAATGCCAGCCGTCCACAGGCTTATTGTCTCAGAATCTGCCACGGTTCATGATGAGGTTTTACCGTTATTATCCCAAATTGACCCCAAACAAATCACCATCATCAGCGATACTTTATACCAACAAATACGCACGCTGGGTGAAAGTATCAGTGTCATGGCTGTGATTGATATTCCTCATCAGTCATTACCAACAATCAGCGGTGACTGCTTAATTCTTGATGGCTTGCAGGATTTGGGTAATATCGGCACACTATTACGAACTGCCTCAGCGGTTGGTATTCAGACAGTCATCACCTCGCCTAATACTGCTCATTTGTGGTCACCCAAATGCCTGCGTGCAGGTATGGGTGCTCATTTTTCAATATCAATTTATGAACATATCGCTATTGATGAGATTTTACAAAAGCTAAAAACACCGTTATATGCGACAAGTTCACATACAAATAAAGTGATTTATGACCATGATTTAACCAGCCCCATCGCTTGGGTGCTAGGACACGAAGGTCAAGGCGTGCGTGATGAATTTTTAAACAACGCAATACCCATCGCCTTACCACAACCAGGCGGACAAGAAAGCCTAAATGTTGGTATTGCAGGTTCGGTATGTTTTTATGAAATGTTGCGTCAGCGTCATTATCTTGTCTGACAACTGTCTTTTGCATGATACTTATCTATAAACCATCTTGTTATTTGATCCATTTATTCAAGTATCAATGCGATGATCAAACGCAGGCACACCCCAAAAGCTTATTCATCAAAAAAGCACCCAATCAATTTGGATGCTTTTTTTGGATACAAATTTTGGATACAAGTCATCAACTGTGTCCATATCAATGATTGATGGCTTAGCTCATAGCTTGTCAATCAGTTCAGGCACGACATCAAACAAATCACCTTCTAAGAAATAATCAGCCACCGATGCAATGGGCGACTCTGGGTCGTTGTTGATCGCCACGATGGTTTTTGAATCCTTCATGCCTGCTAAATGCTGAATCGCCCCTGAAATACCGATGGCAATGTATAAATTGGGTGCAACGATTTTACCAGTTTGTCCCACTTGCATATCATTAGGTACAAAACCTGCATCAACAGCAGCACGACTGGCACCAACCGCAGCACCCAGCTTATCAGCCAAAGGCTCAATGTATTTGGTGAAATTCTCACCACTTGCCAATGCTCGACCACCTGAAACGACAATGTTGGCTGAGGTCAGCTCTGGACGGTCAGTTTTGGCAAGCTCTTCTTTCACAAAACTTGATTTATCGGCATCTTCGGCAACATCCACCGCTTCAATAGAAGCACTGCCCGTCAATTCTGCTGGCTCAAATGCTGTACCACGCACTGACACCACGACCACATTTTCACTTGATTTGACTGTAGCGATTGCGTTACCAGCATAAATTGGACGCTCAAAAGTATTGGCATCTATCACGGCGGTGATGTCTGATACCATGCTGACATCTAACAGTGCCGCCACTCGTGGCAAAAAGTTCTTGCCAGTGGTGGTTGCAGGGGCAACAACATGGCTATAATCAGTTGCCAAAGCCTTGACCAACAACGAGATATTTTCTGCCAGCTGATTGGCATAAGCGGCATTATCTGCCACCAAAACCTTGCTCACACCTGCCACCTTGGCGGCTTCTTGTGCCACAGCTTGGCAATCAGCACCTGCTACCAAAAGATGCACATCGCCACCCATTTGCACAGCTGCGGTAACAGTTGCAAGGGTTGCTGGCTTTAATTCTTTATTGTCATGTTCTGCATATACTAAAATTGTCATAATTTTTATCCTTAAGCTTTATCGGTTTATCATGGGTATTAAATAACACGCGCTTCATTTTTTAGCTTGTCAATCAACTCATCAACTGATGACACTTTAACGCCTGCCGAACGCTCTTTTGGTGCAGATACTTTGATGGTTTCAAGCTTAGCGTTCATTTCCACCCCAAAATCTGCAGGAGATTTGGTATCAAGGGGTTTTTTCTTGGCTGCCATGATATTTGGCAACTTAGGAAAACGAGGTTCATTCAAACGCAAGTCAGTCGTAATTACTGCAGGTAATGACAATGCCACCGTTTGTAAACCGCCATCAATTTCACGAGTCACATGCACTTTATCACCATCAACAACCACCTCTGATGCAAATGTGCCTTGACCCACACCCATTAAGGCGGCAAGCATTTGACCTGTTTGGTTATCATCATCATCAATGGCCTGTTTGCCTAATAGCACAATCTGTGCACCTTCAGCTTCTGCCACGCCTTTTAGGATTTTGGCGACTTGTAATGGCTGTGCTTTGGCGTCTGTTTCGACCAAAATACCACGGTCAGCACCCAATGCCAATGCTGAGCGAATTTGCTCTGATGATTGGCTCGTGCCAATAGAAACTGCAATAATCTCGCTGGCAACACCTTTTTCTTTTAGGCGAACCGCCTCTTCAATGGCAATTTCACAAAATGGATTAACACTCATCTTAGCATTAGCAAGCTCAACGCCTGATTCATCGGCTTTGACACGCACTTTAACATTGTGGTCAACAACACGCTTGACTGCGACTAATATTTTCATAAAATCCTCTTTTTTATCACTTGTTTTGGGTAAATAAAATAAAAACATACTCCCCAATACAATACACATTCCATGCAGGTTTGTAAACCATAGAACGCAAATTTTCACTCAAAAAATATCAACTTTGACCAATAGGTCATTTTTGTAACAATATTTTACCCATTTCATCATTACGCCAACATCTTTTTAGGTATTTGTTGCTTAGGTTTGGGGATTTACATGATACAATGGCATTTTTGTCTGTGCGGTTAGTTATGGCTGTATTTCATTCCTTATCTGATGAGCAACAAGGCTATCTGTTTACCTTTATCACCATGTGCATTTGGGGTGCTTTTGGGCTAATGGCTCGCATGAATGCCTATTGGCATATTCAGATTTGGGATGTATTGCTTTTGCGATTTGGTATCGCTGCCGCTGTGCTTTTACCCATTTTATGGTGGAAAAAAGACTATCAATTTTTGTTTGATTTTAAACTACTGATATTGGCTCTAGTGGGCAGTATTGGGTATTGTATCTTTGTTTATAGCGGATTTTTTTATGCCCCTGTGGCACATGGTGTGGTTTTTTTAAATGGTACATTTCCACTATTTGCCGCTCTCATTGGCTATATAATGCTAAGGTCGCCCATCGACCGACAAACAGGCATCGGCTTATCAATCATCGTGATGACTTTGCTTTTAATGACCATCAGCATCATCATTGGCGATGGTCATTTTGGGCGTGGCGATGTGATGTTTATTGCCAGTGGTTTATGTTGGGGCTTGTTTTCGGTACTGCTTCGCAAATGGAGCTTTTCGGCATGGCATATCATGTGCGGCGTTGCGATTTGGTCGGCGGTCATCTATTCGCTGATTTATGCCCTGTTTATCACGCCTGCTTTTCATACCGCCACACCTACGCATTTGGCAATTCAGGGTATTTTTCATGGCATCTTTGTGGTCATTATTGCCACATTAACTTATGCCAAAGCTGTCGCAAAAATTGGCATCTTCAAAGCAGGTAGTATCGCCAACTTAGCGCCCTTTATTGCCAGTATCATTGCAGTACCACTACTTGACGAGATGCTAAATACCACCTTAGTTATGGGCTTAATTGGCATGGCAATCGGTGCGTTACAGCCTTGGCGTTGGTTTATTGGGCGTTAATCACATCAACACATTTATTTTGCCCAATCAAATAACTTAAATCCGCAGGACGCTCAATGTCCCAAAGGGCAATGTCCGCATCATAACCAATGGCAATTTTGCCTTTACTGTCTTGCAATCCCAACGCTTTGGCGGCGTTTAATGTTGTGCCTGCCAGCGCCTCTTCTGGCGTGAGTTTAAATAAGGTACACGCCATGTTCATCGCCAGCAAAATAGAAGCAGATGGCGATGTTCCGGGGTTACAGTCGGTGGATATTGCCATCGCCACGCCTTGCTGTCGCATTTTGTCAATCGGAGGTAATTGCGTTTCTTTTAACACATAAAATGCCGTTGGCAACAGCACGCCCACCGTACCTGATTGTGCCATGCGTTGAATGCTGTCATCGCTTAGATATTCAATATGGTCAGCAGACAAACCATCAAAACTTGCCACCAACGCCCCACCACCCATGTCGCTTAATTGTTCGGCGTGTAATTTAACAGGCAATCCCAACGATTGGGCAAGCTCAAAGACTTTGTTTACCTGCTGTTTGTTAAAGGCGATGTTTTCACAAAACGCATCCACCGCATCAACCAAACCTTCTTGATGCAAAATTGGCAACCACTCACAGACTTTATCAATATAAGCATCGTTTTGGGCATTGCCGTCATCGTCTTTATACTCTGGCGGTGTGGCGTGGGCTGCCAAATAGGTGGTTTTGACCGTGATGCCATAATCTTGTCCAAGCTTGCGGGCAACTTGCAACATTTTGCGTTCGTTTTGCAAATCCAGCCCATAGCCTGATTTGATTTCAAGGGTTGCCACGCCTTCAGCAAGCAATGCTTTTAGGCGTTTTTCACTTTGGGCGTATAATTCATCAAAGCTGGCTTGGCGTGTGGCATTGACGGTTGAGATGATGCCACCGCCATTTTTGGCGATTTGTTCATAACTGACCCCTGTTAGCCGTGCTTCAAACTCATCACTGCGGTTGCCTGCATACACCAAATGGGTGTGGCAATCAATCAAGGCTGGGGTGAGCCATTTGCCTTGAGCGTCAATCAGCCTATCAGCGGTGAATGACGATGCGTCATCATGATGGCCTATCCATGCAATTTTGCCATCATTGATGCCAATGGCGTGATTGGTCAGTTGCCCATAGGGCGTTGCCGTCTTGGTTGTTTGATTGCTTTGATTGCTTTGATTGTCAAGATGAAAGCCAAAATCGCTGTTCATGGTGGCGATATTGGCATGGGTGATTAATAAGTCAAAATGTGTTTTCATCATGGTATTTTTCATGGTTTTATCATACATAGCAAATGGTTGAATTTAACACTGTGTTAACACTGTGCTTGATTTAAAACAATTTAAAACACTGTGCTAGAAATGTGCTTGATTTGGCAATTAGGTCTGATTTATCTAGACAATGGCAATGATTTGAACGGTGATGATGATAAAACCGCTTCAACCATCACCGCCAATAAACGACCAGCAACTTTTAACCCACGCCCATCAATGTCATATTTTGGCGACACTTCTGCCATGTCAATCACCTTAACTTTGCCTGTATTGATAATCAGCAAAACACAACGCTCAACAAAATCAAGGCTTAAACCTTTGGCCGCCACCGCACTCACCGCAGGCATGACAGAACCTGCCAAACAGTCCATATCAATGGTCAAATAAATCACATCAAGCGGTGCAACAAACGCCAAAATTTTTTGTTCAATTGCTTGCCAATCAAGGCGATGGCAATCATCATCACCAATCACACTCACCCCCAAATCACAGGCTCTCTCATACAAACTGGCGGTGTTGCTAAATTGACTGATGCCCACACACAAATAATGAAATGGCTGATCTTGTGCGTCCAAATGCTCAGCAATTTGGCGAAACGGTGTGCCAGAGGTGGCGTATTGGTCTTGACGCAAATCAAAATGGGCATCTAAATTGATGATGCCAATGTTTGCCAAAGGCGTGGGGGCGGCTGCCATGTGTTGCCACAAGCCTAAAAACGACCCCCAAGCGATTTCATGCCCACCGCCCAAACCAATCGGCAAGGTATTGGCGTTTAGCACCGTGCTGATTTTATCAGCATAATCTTGTTGAGCAATTTCTAACAAATTGGGGCAAATTGTGTCATCATCATCACAGACAACATTGCCTGCATCGGTAACAATGCCCGCCATTGATTGAAAGGCTTGTTGTGTTTGATATGAAATTGGTAATTTGGCAAAACTGCTTTTAATGGCGTCAGGGGCATGCTTAGCCCCAATGCGTCCTTGGTTACGGTTCACCCCTTGGTCGCAAGCAAATCCAAGCAAGGCAATTTTTGGCTGATTTTTTTGATTGTTTTTTTGATTAAGGGCATCATCAAACGCTTGAATGTGCTGATACCAATAGCAAGCTTTGCCATTTTCAAAAGGTTCTGCCCTGCCTGCATATGCCTTAAAATCAGGGGCTTGATGATAAACATTGTGGGGTGTCATGGTGATTTCCTAACCTATAACGCTTGAATGTCTTCAATGCTTAAACCTGTTGCCTGCTCAATGGCATCAAGCGATACGCCTAGTTTTTTAAGATTAATGGCAGTCTTTAAAACGCCTTGTTGTATGCCTTGCTGTATTCCTTGTTGTAAAATTGCTTGTTCAGAAGCCAAATTATCTCGGTAAGTTTTTAGGCTGTTTTCATAACTTATCCATTCTTCACGGTTAAGATTGGCAAGCTGGGCTTTTTTAAAGGCTTGTTCAAATACTTGGTTACCTTGAAATACTTGGGGTATCACATTAAGCTCCTTTAAGTTTTTGATATAAAACAACCATTTATCCAGTTCGGTATTAAGCTCATGTTCACTTTTGTTAAATTTGGGCATTTCAAAATAGATAAAGGTCAATTTGTCATAAAAAACTTGGTTATTTTGGTCTTTTAATTCAATGGTGTGAATGACTTGGTCAGAAGGACATTCCTGTAATTTAAAATCCAAAATACTGATGCAATAAATGGGTTTGAGTTGATACAACCAATCTTTGCCTTGTTTGGCTTGTTCAACAATGGGAAAAGTGGCGTAATAAACCGTTCTGTCTTTAAAGTAATTTTGTCGAATGCGTTGCAACTCTACGATAAACATCTCACCTGTGATGCTTTGGCAATAAATATCATAAATGGATTTACGGTCTTCAGCTGTTTGTCCCAATTGTTCGGTATTTTTAAAGCGTAACTCAGCAATTTGATGATGTTTTGGCAAAATGCTGTTAAGAAAGTTGATTAAAATCACTTTACTGGCTTCTTCACCAAAGATTTTTTTAAACCCATAATCGGTAAAAGGGTTGATAAATCCTGTTTTTGGTTGGGTTGAAATGATGTTTTGGTCATTCATAAATATTACCAACTTGGCTTGTTATTTTGGGTTTTATCTTAATTTTATTTTATCATGACTGGATGGTTTTTTCATAAAAGGACATCAGGAAAAAATCATTTCCCTTTATGAAAAAACACAGGCATTATAGGCATATATTATAGACATATATTGTGCTATTTTGCCAAAAACCAATCCGTACGCAACGCCTGCCAGCTGTCAATCAGCTTGCCACTAATTACCAACTGTTTGGCGTTTTCAATGTCTGGGGCAAAATAGCGGTCTTTGTCATAATGGGCGACGCTTTGGCGTAATGTTTGATGAACGCTGGCAAGTTTTGGTGAGGTGTGTAAGCCCTCTTCCAGATGAAAATCCACGCCTTGAGCCGCTGCCAAAAGCTCAATGCCCACAATGGTGGCGGTATTGCACGCCATGTCATATAAACGCCTGCCTGCATAGGTCGCCATCGAAACATGGTCTTCTTGGTTGGCGGATGTTGGAATGCTGTCGACAGATGCTGGGTGAGCGTGTGATTTATTTTCAGAGGCCAAAGCGGCAGCGGTTACATGGGCTATCATAAATCCTGAGTTCACCCCCGGATTTTTGACCAAAAAGGCAGGCAAGCCCGATAAAGTGGCATCAATCAACAAAGCGATACGCCGCTCACTCATTGAGCCAATCTCACTGATGGCAAGTGCCAACATGTCAGCAGCAAATGCCACAGGCTCAGCATGAAAGTTACCGCCTGAGATTGCCACAGGGTCATCATTGTCATTAAAAATCAAGGGGTTATCGGTAACGGCATTGGCTTCAATCAACAAAGTTCTGCCCGCTTGGTTAATCACATCCAAACACGCCCCCATCACTTGTGGCTGACAACGCAAACAATAAGGGTCTTGCACTCTTTCATCATCTTCTTTGTGTGATGCACGAATTTGGCTGTCAGCGATTAACTGGCGATGAGCTCTGGCGATTTGTGCCTGACCATGATGCCCACGAGCGTCATGAATGCGAGCGTCAAATGGGGCATCTGAGCCTTTGGCGGCGTCAATAGACATGCTGCCCACCACCGTGGCGGCCGCCAGCAAATCTTGTGCCATAAAATAGCCACGCAAAGCCAAGGCGGTCGATGTTTGCGTGCCGTTAATCAGTGCCAACCCTTCTTTGGCCGCCAACACAATCGGGGTTAACCCTGCGTCATTAAGGGCCTTTTTTGCTGACATTTTTTCGCCATTCACAGACACATCGCCAAATCCCAACATGGCAAGCGTCATGTGCGATAAGGGAGCCAAATCACCTGACGCCCCAACCGAGCCTTTGGCAGGAATGTGGGGAATGATGTTGTGATTGATTAAGCCCAAAAGGCTGTCCACCACTTCACGGCGAACGCCTGACACGCCTTGAGCCAAGCTTGATACTTTCATCACCATAATCAAACGCACCACCTCATCAGGCAATCTGTCGCCTGTGCCAACCGAATGCGATAAAATCAAATTGCGTTGAAGCAGCTCAAGCTCATCATCACTGATGCGTTTTTTGGCAAGCAGCCCAAAGCCAGTGTTAATGCCATAGGCGGGCTTATCTTTGGCAATGATGGCTTGCACCGCTTGACGAGATGCGTCAATCGCTTCATACGCTGCTGGGTCAAGGCTGATTTTGACAGGAGAATCATACACTTGGCGAAGCTGGGCAAAGGTGAGTTTGCGTGGGGTGAGTGTGAGTGAATTCATGGTTTCTCCAAACAGTTAGATTTATTGATGGTTAATAATTGATAATTGATAATTGATAATTGATAAATTTATAATTAATGATAACTGATAACTGATGATTAACTTAATCTTTAGCTCAATCTGTCCATTTAACCCAACCAGCCCATCACAATGGCCAAGCGACCAAATAAACCAGCAAGTAGGATGCTTAATATCGCGCGTTGTAGCCAAATAACCAGCATTTTTGCCACAGATAACGGAATTTTGGTTGCTAACACACAAGGAATCAAGGCAGAAAAAAAGATGACACTGCTGACACACACCACGGCAGCCACATAACGAGTGAGTAGGTCAGTTTCAGCCAGCAACAAAGCAGGCAGGAACATTTCTGCCAAGCCAGAAGAGATGCCTTTTGCTGCCAGCATCGGTTCAGAAAACCCCAACAGCCAAGTGAACGGATAAAGCAACAATCCCAAAGCATCAAAAACTGGCGTGTATTTAGACAATAACAACCCAAACAAACCCACAGCAATGATAGATGGCACAATGGCAGCACTCATCTGTAGCCCATCTTTGATGTTTGACCAAAGCAATTTGGGGATGTTATTGGCAGATTTGGAAACCGCCATGCCTGTTTTAAAGGCCGTTTTTAATCGCCCATCTTCTAGTTGGTATGATTCTGGGTGTTGACTGACATCGTCAGCAAGGCTGATGGGAGGCAAGCGAGCGGTGATGGCAGTCACAGCAAAGGTAATTATCAAAGTTGACCAAAAAAATAAATTCCAATCATCCATTAAACCCAATGTCTTGGCCACAATCACCATAAAAGCTGCTGAAACAGTTGAAAAACCTGTGGCAATTATCATGGCTTCTTTGGCAGAATATTTGCCTTCAAGATAAACCCGATTGGTAATTAATAAGCCAATTGAATAACTGCCAACAAAAGAGGCCACCGCATCAATCGCTGAGCTGCCCAGCGTCTTAAATAGCGGTCGCATGATGGGCTGCATCAACACACCCACCATCTCCAATAAGCCAAAACCAACCAAAAATGCCAGTATCAACGCCCCAATAGGAACAATGATGCCAACAGGCAATGCCAATTTTTCAAACAAAAATGGCATCATGTCTTTTTGCATCACAACATCAGGCAACATGTCCAATAAATACAAAGTTGCCAATATCAGACCACAAAGCTTAAATAAGCTTAACAGCAAGTCAGTCACACTGCGTTTAAAATCACCAGAGATGATGGGTTTGATGACACCATAAATCATCAATAAAAATAAAAAAGTCAAAGATAAAGTGCGTTGCTCTTTGACCAAATAGCTGGCTGTATGGTCAAATAAAATGGTGCTTTTGCCAGCAATGTCAAATGGCACAAAAAACATAAAAACACCGATACTGCTAAACACCAGCATCTGTAAAATCGCTCGACCATCTGACACCTTTGAAGAATCATTCATAATATTCCCTTATCATAAATATATCTAAAACCATCAGTCATGACAGTCATTCTTGACAGTAACGCTTTTACCAAACCGTCATGACACAAGCAACCTGCTTAACATGGCTCAAAATATGGCTCAAACCCATCACCCACAATTGGCAAAACTGCCAAATTGGCAAGCGTTTATTTCACCATCGGTAAATTCAAACCATAGTTTTTGGCAGTTTCAATCGCCAATTCATAGCCTGCATCAGCATGACGCATGACCCCACTGCCACAGTCATTGACCAGCACATTGGCAAGGCGTTTGGCGGCCGCTTCTGTGCCATCGGCGACAATCACCATGCCAGAATGTTGGCTATAACCCATGCCCACGCCGCCGCCATGGTGTAGGCTTACCCATGTTGCCCCGCCTGCCACATTGAGCATGCCATTTAATAATGCCCAGTCGGACACCGCATCGGTGCCATCTTTCATGGATTCACTTTCTCGGTTGGGGCTGGCAACCGACCCTGTGTCTAGGTGGTCTCGTCCGATGACAATCGGGGCTTTTAGTTCGCCATTTTTCACCATCTCATTAAATGCCAAGCCTGCTTTGTCTCGCTCACCCAAACCCAGCCAGCAAATGCGAGCAGGCAGACCTTGAAAGTGAATGCGTTCTTTTGCCATGTCCAGCCAGTTATGCACATGTGTGTTCTCTGGGAACAGTTCTTTGATTTTTTGGTCGGTTTTATAAATGTCCTCAGGGTCGCCAGAGAGTGCCACCCAACGAAACGGGCCCTTGCCTTGACAAAATAGCGGACGGATATAAGCAGGCACAAAGCCTGGAAAATCAAAGGCATTTTTCACCCCAGCGTCAAAGGCAACTTGACGGATATTATTGCCATAATCGGTGGCAGGCACGCCCATCTTTTGCAAATCAAGCATGGCTTGCACATGAATGGCACACGATTTGGCAGCCTCTTGGGTCAATTTGGCATGTTGGCTTGGGTCTTGTTGGGCAGCCCTCCAATCATCCACCGTCCAGCCAATGGGCAGGTAGCCATGAATTAAGTCATGGGCTGATGTTTGGTCGGTAACAAAATCAGGCTTGATGTCGCCATTTTTGGCACGCTGAACAATCTGTGGCAAAATTTCAGCGGCATTACCCAAAAGAGCGATGGACACCGCCTCACCTTTACTGGTGTGCTCTTTGATAAGCTCATAAGCGTGGTCAAGGTCGTTTGCCTGCTTATCCACATAGCCTGTACGCAAACGAAAATCAATGCTTGACTGTTGGCATTCAATGTTTAATGATGTCGCCCCTGCAAAAGTCGCTGCCAGTGGCTGAGCCCCACCCATGCCACCAAGCCCTGCGGTCAAAATCCAACGCCCTTGCCAGTTGTTGGTGCTTTTGTCGCCTTTTTTTGTGCCAAAGTGCTGTCGCCCTGCTTCGGCAAAGGTCTCATAAGTACCCTGCACGATGCCTTGTGTGCCAATGTAAATCCAGCTGCCTGCGGTCATCTGCCCATACATGAACAAATCTTTGCGGTCAAGCTCGTTAAAATGCTCCCAAGTTGCCCAGCGTGGCACAAGGTTGGAGTTGGCAATTAACACTCTGGGGGCATTTTCGTGAGTGTTGAACACGCCAACGGGCTTGCCTGATTGAATGAGCAGTGTTTGGTTATCTTCTAGCTGTTTTAGACTTGCCAAAATTTGGTCATAACATTCCCAGTTGCGTGCCGCCCGCCCAATGCCACCATAGACCACAAGACTTTGGGGGTTTTCGGCGACATCAGGGTGTAGGTTGTTTTGTATCATGCGGTAAGGGGCTTCGCTAAGCCAGCTTTTACAGGTCAATGTTGTGCCTGTTGGGGCTTTGATGACACGGCTTGTGTCGGTGCGAGTGAATTGGTTCATAAAAATATCCTTTTTGCTAAAATTTAAATTATTAAAGATCATAATAAATTGTATATACTAATAATAGCAAAAAATAATTATCTGTACAAATGATTTTTCAATCTTAAACAAAAAAATACCGTCATCATCAGATAACGGTATTTTGAATAAAGATGATAGCTTAGTTTAACTGTGCAACATCAATTCTATCAGCTCTGCCAGTATATTCACTCATTTGGTCAAAGTTTAGGTAGTTATAAACTTCTGCCTCCATGGATTCTAGTTTGCCTGCATACCCCATATACTCTTCAACAGTTGGCAGTTTGCCCAGTACAGATGCCACAGAGGCAAGTTCAGCAGATGCCAGATAGACATTTGCCCCTTGACCTAAGCGGTTCGGGAAGTTACGAGTGGATGTTGAAACAGCGGTACAGTTGGGTGCGATGCGTGCTTGGTTGCCCATGCACAGTGAACAGCCGGGCATTTCGGTTCTTGCTCCTGCTTGGGCATAAGTGTTGTAATAACCCTCATCCATCAGTTGGCGTTCATCCATTTTGGTGGGTGGTGCAATCCACAAGCGAGTGGTTAAGCTGCCTGCCGGTACTTCTTGTAACAGCTTGCCTGCGGCACGAAAATGCCCAATGTTGGTCATGCACGAACCGATGAATACCTCATCAATCTTATCGCCTGCAACCTCTGAGAGCAGTTTGGCATCATCAGGGTCATTTGGACAGCATAGGATTGGCTCTTTGATGTCAGCAAGGTCAATCTCATATACTTTGGCGTATTCAGCATCAGCATCTGCTTTTAGCAGGCTTGGGTTGTCAAGCCATTTTTGCATATTTTCAGCACGGCGAGCCAGTGTACGAGCATCGCCATAACCTTCGGCAATCATCCATTTTAGCATGACGATGTTAGAGCGTAAGTATTCTGCCACTTTTTCTTCTGATACCGTGATGGCACAGCCTGCGGCAGAGCGTTCAGCAGAAGCGTCGGATAATTCAAACGCTTGTTCAACGGTCAAGTCGTTTTCCATCTCGGTCAAATCAATCTCTAAGATGCGACCAGAGAAGATATTTTTCTTGCCCTTTTTCTCAACCGTCAAATCACCCGCTTGGATGGCATAGTAAGGAATGGCATGAACCAAATCACGCAAAGTAATACCAGGCTGCATTTTGCCTTTGAATTTGACAAGTACAGACTCTGGCATGTCAAGTGGCATCACACCAGTGGCAGCAGCGAATGCCACAAGACCTGAACCTGCTGGAAATGAGATGCCAATAGGGAAGCGAGTATGACTGTCGCCACCGGTACCAACGGTGTCAGGCAACAACATGCGGTTTAGCCATGAATGAATCACACCATCCCCTGGGCGTAAGCTGACACCGCCACGGTTCATGATAAAATCAGGTAGGGTGTGATGCGTTACCACATCAATCGGCTTTGGATAAGCGGCGGTATGACAAAACGACTGCATGACAAGGTCAGATGAGAAGCCCAGACATGCTAAATCTTTGAGTTCATCACGGGTCATCGGGCCTGTGGTGTCTTGTGAGCCTACGGTTGTCATTTTCGGTTCACAGTAGGTATCTGGGCGAATGCCTTGCCCCTCTGGCAAACCACAGGCACGACCCACCATTTTTTGGGCTAAGGTAAAGCCTTTGCCAGTATCGGCAGGTTGCTCTGGGGTGCGAAATAGAGTGGATGGTTCAAGACCCAAGGACTCACGAGCCTTGCTTGTTAAGTTGCGACCGATGATAAGGTTAATGCGACCACCAGCACGCACCTCATCTAGTAGTACAGGGGTTTTTAGCTTAGATTTGGCAATTTGTGTGCCATCTTTAAAGGCGGCAACAGTTGCATTTGCGTGGTCAATTTTTAGGGTAATCTCATCACCCATGTTCATCTCGGTTACATCAATCTCAACAGGCAACGCCCCAGCGTCTTCCATGGTATTAAAGAAAATGGGGGCAATTTTACCGCCCAAACACACACCGCCATCTTTTTTGTTTGGAATGTGGGGAATCTCTTCACCAAAGAACCACAATACAGAGTTGGTTGCTGATTTACGGCTAGAACCTGTACCAACAACATCACCCACATAGGCAACAGGATGACCTCTGTCAAGCAGCTCTTGGATTTGGGTCAAAGGACCAACCTCGCCATTTTTTTCTGGATGAATGCCCTCACGCTCATTTTTTAGCATGGCGTTGGCATGTAGCGGAATATCAGGGCGACTCCACGCATCTTGGGCAGGTGATAGGTCATCTGTGTTGGTCTCGCCAGTGACTTTAAATACGGTGATGGTCATCTCTTCTGGCACTTTGGGGCGATTTGTAAACCACTCGCCTTCTGCCCAAGATTCTAGTACGGCTTTGGCATTGGCATTGCCCGCTTTGGCTTTTTCTTCTACATCATGAAAAGCATCAAATACCAAAAGGGTTTTTTTGAGTGCTTTGGCAGCCATCTCACCCAATTCATCATCATCAAGCAGTTCAACCAAAGGTGCAACATTATAGCCACCTAACATAGTACCTAATAGATATACCGCACGCTCTTTGCTCACAAGCGGAGAAGTGGCATCGCCTTTGACGATGGCGTTTAAAAAGGCGGCTTTGACATAAGCGGCTTGGTCAACCCCTGCTGGCACACGGTTTTCAAGCAAGTCTATCAAGTACTCTTCTTCGCCTTGTGGGGGGTTTTTTAAGAGTTCAACCAAATCGGCGGTTTGGGCATCGGTTAGTGGTTGTGGTGGCACGCCTAAGGCTTCACGCTCGGCAACATGTTTTCTGTATTCGGTTAGCATTTGCGACATAACATATCCTCTTTTGAACTAAATAATCTTAATCGGTGCTTGCAAATCAAGAATAATTGATAAACTTACAAGTGCCTAAAGATAACCTTACCTTGTTTTAAATACAAACAAGCATTACTTCTCCACTGATAATAATAGCCCAAAACTGTAATAATTACAAAAAATATCCAAAGATACTCAATATTTATTTAAAAAATATCCCATTAAATTAATAAATATATCTAAATGACTGATAACCATTAAAAATTTACCAAGTTTGTCTTTTAAAGCGATATGATTAATGTTAGCACGATGATTAAAGATGCAATGCAACGCCTGTCATCAAGTGAATTAATTTTTAATAATTTTTTATTGTATATTTATAAATGGTATGGCAAAATGAGAATTTTAATTTTTTGGATAATCGTATGAAAGCACAACAAGGCTTTACCCTAATAGAGCTGATGATTGTCATATTAATCATCGGCGTTTTGGCGATGTTTGCCATACCTCAATACCAAAAACGCGTCGTTACCGCTCAAGTTAATCGTGTCATGATGGAAACCAGCCAACTGCGTACCGCTGTTGAGATGTGCTTGCTTCAAGGTCTTAAAACTGAAAATTGTAAAGCAGATACGATAAATAGTGACTTGATAGAAGGCGATGGGCCAACCATCAATTTAGCAGATCAAAATGGTACTGAAAGCACCATTAAAGCTGTTTTTGGCGGTAATGCCGCCAGCGTCCTACATAATAAACATTTAACCTGGAAGCATTCATCTGAAAAAGGTTGGAAATGTGAAACCGATGTAGATGATGATTTTAGACCAAAAGGCTGCAAATCAAGCACCACGACATCCCAAGCAACTCCAAAAACTTAACTAAGATAATAAAAAAATCCCCAAGCCTGAACTTGGGGATTTTTTGGGTTGGGCAAATGGCAGATTATTCTGCAGTTTTGCGGACACCCAATTTTTCTTTAATACGCGCAGATTTACCTGAACGCTCACGCAAATAGTAAAGTTTGGCACGGCGAACATCACCACGACGCTTCACTTCAATACTGGCAATCAATGGTGAATGTAATTGGAATGCACGCTCAACGCCAACACCGCTTGAGATTTTACGAACAGTGAATGCTGAGTTTAGACCACGGTTACGCTTAGCAATGACCACACCTTCAAAGGCCTGTTGACGCTCACGGTCACCTTCACGAACTTTAACTTGAACAACAACCGTATCACCTGGTGCAAATGATGGGTGGTCTTTTAGTTGTGCATTTTCAACAACTTGAACTAAAGGATGTTTATTACTCACAAGATTTCTCCTGATAATCATGGCAGAGGCTAAAACTTTCTTGCAAAACACAAAGTTAGGCAATGGTTAAAAAGTCGCATACCATCGTTAATAAAGCGGCATCACGCACGCTACATCTGAACCATACAGATTTTAATGAATTTAAATCAATCTTCCAAATCTTTTAGCCACTTGGCTTGCTGTTTATTTGGTATAAAATTTTGCCAAAGCTCTGGGCGGCGGGCTTTGGTGCGTTTGACTTGCTCTAAAAAACGCCATTTATTAATATTGGCATGATGTCCTGAAAGTAAAACTGGCGGTACAACCTGACCATGAAAATCAAGCGGCTTGGTATAGTGCGGACAATCCAAAAGCCCATCAACGAACGAATCCTGCTCGGCAGACAGATCATCACCCATAATCTGGGGCAATCGCCGAATCACGCTATCCATCAATACCATCGCAGGCAGTTCACCGCCTGTCAGAACATAATCTCCAATAGATATCTCTTGGTCAACATAGCAAGTAATCAATCGCTCATCAATGCCTTCATATCGACCACATAATAGTATCATACCATCAAGATTTGGCATGGTGGCAACCAAAGGCTCGCTTAAAGTTTTGCCTTGTGGCGACAGATATACCACAGGGCATTTACCATTTTGGGTATCACAACCTGCCCTGCCAGCTAATTGTTTGGCATATAAAATTGCCTTTTCAAGCGGTTCTGCCATCATCACCATGCCAGGACCACCACCAAAAGGACGCTCATCTATGCGTTTATAATTATCTGTCGTAAAATCTCTTGGGTTGATGACTTGGATATTCACTTGACCATTTTTAACCGCACGACCCACTATGCCATACTCTTTAATAGCACTAAACATCTCTGGCAAAATGCTGATGACCGCAAAAAACACTCAAATTACCCTAAATGATGATTAATAATCAGATTGCCAAGCCACAAGCATCGTCCCAGCACTCAAATCAACCGCAAGCACCACATCGCTATGCCATGGGATCAAGCGAGGTTCATTATCAATGCTCTGTGCTGTTGGCTTTAGCGAGATAATTTCGTGCGCACCCGTCTCAAACATCTCTTTGATGATGCCAAGATTTTCACCTTGTTCATTAATGACGGTAAGCCCGATCAAATCTGACCAATAATATTCATCTTCTTCAAGCTTAGGTAAATGGTCTTTAGAAACCCAAATGCTCGTACCATTCATCGTTTCAGCAACATTGCGATCAGGCACTTCATTAAAGCAAGCAACCAAACCCTGACCTTGGATACGCCAATCTTTCACGGTTAACGGCTTAAACCCTGTTGCTGTTTTCATCCACCAAGGTTGCATCTGAAAAATGCTGGCTCTTTCGTCAGTTTGGCTAAAAACCCAAAGCCAACCTTTGATGCCATAAGATTTTTTTAAGGTGGCAATCTTAATCATCTCAGAAGCATCAGGTACTAGATTTGTTTTACAAAGATTTGGCTTGGTCATATGCAAGTTAATAACCGCTTAAATGTCGATTAATGATCTAAAAATACCTAAAATAGTATCTTTGATACATCAATATAATAGTAAATCAAATAACACAAAACGGTTTACGCTCAATTTGAACGCAAACCGTACTTAACAAGAATGATTAAGCAGCTTTATTCAAAGCTTTGACCAAAGAAGCAACACGCTCTGTTGGCTGTGCACCTTTGGCAATCCAAGCATTATAAGCTTCTAAATCAATGCGAGTTTCAACTTCTTGACCTCGTGCCATTGGGTTAAAAAAGCCGATTTTCTCGATAAAACGACCATCACGAGATGCACGCTTATCAGCAACAACAACTTGATAAAATGGACGCTTTTTTGAACCGCCACGAGCTAGACGAATAACTACCATGATAACTCTCTTTTATAAAATAAAAATCTAAAAATCATTTGCAAGAATTAGAGCATGGTACAGATTCGATATTAATGAGGATGAGCCGTTCGAACCTGAACCACTAAAAGATTAATTATAACAAGAAATTACTCAAGTTAAAAGCAAAAAATGAATTTTTATCAAAATTTGCTTAAAAAGCTCGGTTCAAGCTGTGTTAAAATACGCTTGGGCAAATCATAGGCAGTTAGTCATGAATAAAAACACGAATAAAAAATTTCGAATTTTTTTAGCAAAAATTAATTATAAACTGTATTCAAATACACTGCAAACATTGCTCATGGTATGCTTTATTGTCTTGGTTAGCGTTGCATTATCCATATCATTATTTTGGAGAAGCCTTTATTTGCCTGAGCTTAAAAACCATGCCAGTTATTTATCCACTGAAATTAAACTACTAACCTCAGTGGGCGATGAATGGCATGATAATCCTGAATTTATGCAATGGCTAACAGATAATACGCACATTGAAATCATCACCAACCCCCAAGATTTTCCAAGCGTCACCGATAAACCTGTGGTTGTTTATCTTACCCAAATTATGGCAGAAGAAATATCGCAATCACTTGGTCGTGAGGTGGAAGTGTATTTTAAATTCAAACCCACCCCCAAACTTTGGATTCATGACAGCGCCCATCCTGATATCTGGATTCGTGAGCCAATGATGTATTATTCACAGTACAGCACAGGCGTTATTTACGGATTTTTATTTGGCTTGCCACTACTGACTATTATGACTATTTTAGTTTTGGTACGAGGACTAAACCGTCCTTTAAAAAAATTAGAGCGTGCTGCAAACAATTATATCCTTCATGGTCACGCAACCACCTTACCTACCCAAACAGGACCCAATGAAATTCGCAAAGCCAATACAGCATTTAATCGGCTCTTTACAACACTCAATCAAGCTCAAAAAGAACGCACTATTATGCTTGCAGGTATCAGTCATGATTTGCGAACACCTTTAACTCGTATGCGGTTGACCGCTGAGATGCTACCTGATGAATTTTTCCGTGAGGGTTTGGTCTATGACATTGAAGATATGGACGCCATTTTAGAGCAATTCATCTCTTTTATGAAAGATGGTTCTGATGAGCCTGTCAAACCAACCAATTTGGATGCAATATTTAAAGAAATTATGGTTCAATTTGATGGTATTCAGTTTATTTACAACTCAACCATTACTCAGCCTGTGCCTGTCCGAACTTTATCAATAAAGCGGTTAATTGTCAATTTGGTCAATAACGCCATTCGCTATGGGGAGCAACCAATACATTTGATCGCAACAATCACACCCCCAGCTCAAAACATACAAAATGATCGTATCTTTGATCACTATCCGACGCTGGTTTTATGCGTCAAAGATGAAGGTGAAGGCGTTGCTGAAGACCAATTGGAGCGAATTATGCAGCCTTTTGAGCGTGGTGAGTCTGCTCGTACCACACAAGGCAGCGGACTTGGTCTAGCTATCGTCAGTCGCATTGCTCATCTGCATCAAGGCGTCGTTGAGGCCATCAATCATCCCAATGGCGGACTACAAGTTTGTATCAAAATCCCGTTAATGACCCAGATTAATGATACGCCAAATGATGATTTTGACACTACGCCAGCTAATCTGGCGTAATACTGCCTTTTTGATGGATGGTTTTTTCAACTCGGTCTTGAGTCAACTCATCGGCTGCAACCACAACACCCACTTGTTTTGCGGGCCATTTCATGATAAACCTTGCACCATGCAGCGTTGGGCTTTCATCTACCGATAGATTTGCATTAAACCAAAATGCGATGCGTGAAACAATAGACAACCCCAAACCATAACCACCCGATGCCCGAGTTCTGCTATCATCTAATCTGGTAAATGGAATAAAAACTTTTTCACGATTTTCCTCAGAAATACCATGCCCATCATCTTCAACACTGATAAACGCCTCGCCCTTAACAACGCCAGCACTTAGCATGATGGTTGATTGTGCATAACGCAGTGCATTACCAACCAAATTTTGAACCACACGGTGTAGATATCGCCTATCTGCCATCGCCACAGCTTTCGCAGGCGGTAATTTACAAATCAGTTGAATGGGCTTACCTAACGCATTGGTTTCACGCTCAATTTGCTCGGTCAGGTCACGCAAATTCACCATCTCCCAATCAAGCTTCGGAGAACCCTCCTCAAGCTTTGCGTAAGTCAAAATCTCATCAATCAATTCATTGAGTGACTCAATATCTTCATCAATAAACTGTCTTTGCAGCTGCCGAGAGTCTTCATCGTCTGTATCAGCCAGCATATCTACCGCAAAGCGAATGCGTGCAACGGGTGTTCGCAGTTCGTGTGATACCGCTCGAGTAAGCTCTCTTTGTGATTCAATCAAGCGTTTGATATGTTCTGTCATAGCATTAAATGTCATTGACAATCTGGCAATGTCATCTTGCCCTACTACTTGAACTTTGGTATCAAGATTACCCTGAGCCACACGATTAACACCAAGCTGTAGCAACTGAAGACGCCTTTCTAAAGGAAAAATCAAGGCATACACGCCAAGTGCAATCAATAAAACACAAATCAGTGCAACGCTTGCCAAAAGATTCAGCGGAAACCAATTAAATAAAGCCACAGGACCGACTACAATTACCATATCTTCTACCTCTGAGGCAACAATGAACGACATGGTAGAATTTTGACCTCGAATTCCATCTTGATAAGAAATGACCAATTCATCCCGTTTTAGTCTGGCGATTTGATCATGGTCAAGATGCAAATTATTGATAGACTGTTGATAAATCGGATAACTGAATTTTTCACTCAAATATTCAAGGCGAGCCTGTTTTTGCTCATAACCATGAAAATACGATAAATCATCTAACAAAAAAATAGTCATGGCACGCACTTGACGCTCACCAACCTGAGCCAATTTGACCGTCAAAATCTCATCGGTACCCTCAAGATGATGGTAAAATGTCGATTGATTGGTGTAAGGATCGTACCGTACGACAGTTTTTGCCTCTTCAATGCGACGCATTTCTCTGGCTTTAAACTCAACAGAATCCATGGGAATAATTTCAAAATTACTCCCAAATAACGCACTGATATCATTTAACCAATAATTTTTTTGGGCGTTGGTTTCTTGATGAATGGCACTTTGACCAATCAAATAAAAAACGCCCGTTGCCACTGTTTCTCGATAAGACTGAGCCCGTTCTTGGTTGATGGTATCTACCAATAGATAAGCAAAAAAAGCAACAGATAAGCAAACAAGCAAAAGCCCTGCATAAATTCTAAAAAAGATACTTCTTTCTGTAAAACTAACCAAAGTCATATCAAACAGCGCCTGATAAAATGAAAGCCAGCAACAGCTGGCTTCACACGCATCATTTTGTCGAAACAAAATGCCGTGAATTAATTGCCTTCTTTAACAAATAGATAGCCTTTACTGCGTACGGTTTTGATGCGTTTTGGGTTTTCTGGGTCATCGCCAATTTTGGGGCGAATGCGAGAAATACGCACATCAATGGAACGGTCTTGACCATCATATTCAATACCACGGAGTCTTTCAAAAATATCTTCACGAGATAAAATTCGACCTGCATTTGATGCCAGCAACCACAACAAATCATATTCAGCACTGGTAAAGTCTACCAATTCGTCATTAAGCGTAACCGAGCGACCGCCATTATCAATGACCAAATCACCAAACTCTAAGCGTTGTGGAGAAGTATCAGATGGCACGGTATCAGAGCGACGCAATAAAGCACGAATACGAGCTAATAGCACACGGGGCTGAACGGGTTTTGCCACATAATCATCTGCCCCCATTTCAAGCCCTAATACTTGATCCATATCATCTGTTCGTGCGGTCAACATCAAGATAGGCTGCTGATAATGTGCACGAACTTCACGACAAACCGCCAGACCATCACTTCCAGGCAGCATGACATCAAGCACAACCAAATCAGGCTGCTCACCGATAATGCGACGAATGGCACGAGTACCATCAGTCTCAATAGCCACATCAAGCCCATTTTTTCGCAAATAATCTTGTGTCAGCATCGCCAATCTTTCATCATCTTCGACGATTAAGATTCGAGGCATGTTTTCTTTTTCAGTAGTCATAATTATCCTAAAGTGATGCGGTCACCACAATAACCTAAACTGATTTTATTTTATCATGATTTAATCATGTCAATCATCTTAAGCACGATTTTTGTATTTTTGAATGGTTTGTAGCTGAGCTACCGATTCTGCCAATGCGGTTAGAGCGGCGGTTGTGTCAATGTTGGCACTTTGGTTTGCCAACGCTTGTTCAGCATTGCGACGAGCTTCAGCAATTTTTGCTTCATCTAAATCATATGCTCGTTCAGCAGAATCAGCCAAAACTGTCACAACATGAGGCTGTACCTCGAGTACGCCACCTGACACATAAACCACCTCTTCGCTTGATCCATCGGCAGATTTCATACGCATAGGACCTGGTTTTAGCAAAGTAATCAATGGTGTATGACCCGCCAAAATGCCAATTTCGCCAGAGTGACCATTTGCAATCAACATGCTAATATCACCGACATATATCTCTTCTCTAGCACTTACCACTCGGCACTTAAAAGTTGCCATATCATTCTCCCAATAGACCAGCAGTCGTTAGATCATGCCACAATCAGATTACTATCTGACTGTGGCTGCGTCAGTTTATGCTTTTAATTTTTCAGCTTTAGCAACAACTTCGTCAATACCGCCAACCATATAGAATGCTTGCTCTGGTAGATCGTCATACTCACCATTGATGATTGCTTTAAAGCCAGCGATGGTATCACGCAATGCCACATATTTACCAGGTGCCCCTGTGAACACTTCTGCCACATGGAATGGCTGAGACAAGAAACGCTGGATTTTACGAGCACGATAAACCACCAGTTTATCCTCTTCTGACAATTCATCCATACCCAAGATGGCGATGATGTCTTTTAGCTCTTTGTAGCGTTGTAGCACCTCTTGCACGCCACGCGCTACGCTGTAATGCTCCTCACCAATAACCTGTGGGTCTAACTGACGAGATGTTGAGTCTAGTGGGTCAACCGCAGGATAAATACCTTGTGATGCAATATCACGGCTTAGTACAACCGTTGCATCTAAGTGTGCAAATGTCGTTGCAGGTGATGGGTCAGTCAAGTCATCTGCTGGCACATAAACCGCCTGCACAGATGTAATTGAGCCTGATTGGGTGGAGGTGATACGCTCTTGTAACAAGCCCATCTCTTCGGCCAAAGTCGGTTGATAACCTACCGCAGATGGCATACGACCTAAAAGTGCTGATACCTCAGTACCTGCCAATGTGTAACGATAAATATTATCAACGAACAGTAGGACATCACGGCCTTTGCCCGTTGCTTCGTCTTTTTCATCACGGAAATACTCTGCCATGGTCAAACCAGTTAAGGCAACACGCAGACGGTTTCCTGGTGGCTCATTCATCTGACCATAAACCATGGCAACTTTTGACTGAGTAAAATCTTCGGTATTAACAACGCCTGCTTCTTGCATTTCATGGTAGAAGTCATTACCCTCACGAGTACGCTCACCCACACCAGCAAAAACTGACAGACCTGAGTGTTTTAGGGCAATATTATTGATAAGCTCCATCATGTTAACGGTCTTACCAACACCAGCACCACCGAACAGACCAACTTTACCACCTTTGGCAAATGGACAAAGCAAATCAATCACTTTAATGCCTGTTTCTAACAGTTCTGTACTATTTGACTGCTCATCATAACTTGGTGCTTCACGATGAATGGACCATTTTTGTTCAGCATTTACCGGACCTGCTTCATCGATTGGGCGACCTAAGACATCCATGATACGGCCAAGTGTTGCTTGACCGACTGGCACCGAAATGGGTGCACCTGAATTAGAGACAGGCAAGCCACGCTTTAAGCCTTCGGTAGAACCCATGGCAATGGTACGCACCACACCATCACCCAACTGCTGTTGGACTTCTAGGGTAGTTTCGGTACCATCGACACTCAAGGCATCATAAATTTGTGGTACTTGACCACGGTCAAATTCAACATCAATTACCGCGCCAATAATCTGTACAATACGACCGCTCATTGCGTTCTCCTGCTTGCTTATCTTGTTTTTTATTCTGCCAAACCAGCTTTGGATTGGTTGGCGGTTTCTCTAAAAGTATAATTTGAAACTATGCCTTTGCTGTCAAATAAAATGACAAGTTCTTTGGTCTGTATATTTTCACCCAAAGAAAAGAAATTATAAGGGATAAAATTTCTTGCCATCGGTTTGGAGCGAGTGTGGCGGTATGTCCAAATTTCATTACCACTATCATAAAAGAGATGCTATCAGCAGAACCAAATCTACCAAAAATCTCTTGCTTATTGGTCTTGCCCTTAATGATGGTCTGCTCAATGGTTTGTTGGTTTTGCTCTTTCATTGCAACATTACCAGTAGAAACACAACCTGTTACCAAAAGTGCCGTCAGTAAAGCGGAAATAGTCAGGCGAATATGATGATTTAACATATTAAACGCCTTAAATGATTCCCTAAGAAACAGCGGCAGCACCACCAACGATTTCCGAGATTTCTCGTGTAATCGCTGCCTGTCTGAGCTTATTATAAACCAATTGTAAATCTTTAATTAAGTTGCCAGCATTATCTGTCGCTGCTTTCATCGCCACCATACGGGCTGACTGTTCAGAGGCAATATTCTCTCGAACGGATTGGTAGACTACAGATTCAATGTAACGCAATAGTAGGCTATCAATGAGCGTTTTGGTGTCTGGCTCATAAATATAATCCCAACTGTGTGCCTGAAGCTCAGTGTCATCAAACTCGCTCTCTGCCAATGGTACAACCTGTTCAACCACTGGTTTTTGAGCCATAGCATTGATAAACTGGTTATACACCAAGTAAATGCGATCTAATTTTCCATTGAGATAATCATCAAGCATGGCTTGAACTGGTGTATTAATCTGCTCAAGTGTGGGGTTATCACCATAGTCAGTGACCGCTGAGGTTACTCTACCGCCAAAGCTCTTAAAAAAGCCCACGCCTTTTGCACCTATTACTGCAAATTCAATTTCAACTGACTGCTCTTGATAGCTTTTGACTGTTTTTAACAAGTTTTTGAATAGATTAATGTTCAAACCACCTGCCAAACCACGGTCAGAAGTTACAACCACAAAACCAACACGATTGACCGGACGGTTAATCATATAGGGATGCTTATAATCTGATTGCGCTTGCACCAAATGTGAAATGACACGGCGCATACCATCTGAATAAGGACGACCCAATTCCATTCTCTCTTGGGCACGACGCATCTTACTGGCAGCCACCATCTGCATTGCACGCGTAATCTTTTGCGTACTTTTAATGCTGGTTACTTTAGCACGAATTTCTTTTAAGCTTGCCATAATTATTCCAATACTGGACTTATTATAAAAGGGTTTATGGTGCATTAAAACCAACGCTTAACACACCATATTTCTTTGCTACAATCAGTAGCTTACTGATGCTTTAAATGACTCAACTGCAGCTTTTAGACGACTTTCGATGTCATCATTGTAGTTGGCAGTTTCATCAATTTCACTCATCAATGCAGCATGATCGTTGCGTAGGTAGCGTAAGAAAGCCTCTTCAAATGCACCAATTTTTTCTACAGGTACATCAGACAAATAACCTTCATTTGAGGCGTAGATAACTGCCGCTTGATCAGCAATAGACATCGGTGCATATTGCTTTTGCTTCATCAGCTCAGTCACACGCACACCATGTTCCAACTGTTGTTTAGTTGCATCATCCAAATCAGAGGCAAACTGGGCAAACGCAGCAAGTTCACGATACTGAGCAAGTGCTGTACGGATACCACCTGAGAGCTTTTTGATGATTTTGGTCTGAGCTGCACCACCCACACGAGATACTGAGATACCAGCGTTTACCGCAGGGCGAATACCTGAGTTAAATAGGTTAGACTCTAAGAAAATCTGACCATCGGTAATTGAGATCACATTAGTAGGTACGAATGCTGATACATCCCCTGCTTGAGTCTCAATGATGGGCAATGCTGTCAAAGATCCAGTTTTGCCTTTAACCTCGCCACCCGTAAACGCTTCTACATAGTCAGCATTGACACGAGATGCACGCTCTAACAGGCGTGAGTGTAGATAAAATACATCACCAGGGTATGCTTCACGCCCTGGTGGACGGCGTAATAGCAAGGAAATCTGACGATAAGCGACAGCTTGTTTTGATAGGTCATCATAAACAATCAAGGCATCTTCACCACGATCACGGAAGTACTCACCCATCGTACAACCAGAATATGGAGCGATATATTGTAATGCTGCTGGCTCAGAGGCAGAAGCAACCACAACAGTCGTATAAGCCAATGCACCTGTTTCTTCTAATTTACGCACCACATTTGCAATGGTTGAGCGTTTTTGACCAATAGCAACATACACGCACTTAATGCCTGAGTTTTTCTGAGCAATAATCGCATCGATTGCCAAAGCGGTTTTACCAGTTTGACGGTCGCCAATGATGAGCTCGCGCTGACCACGCCCAATAGGAATCATGGTATCAACTGCTTTATAACCAGTCATGACAGGCTCATCAACAGACTGACGAGCGATAACACCAGGGGCGATTTTTTCAACTTTATCGGTCAGCTTGGCATTAATAGGACCTTTACCATCGATTGGGTTACCCAATGCATCGACGACACGACCAAGCAGTTCAGGACCTACGGGTACTTCCAAAATACGACCTGTGCAATATGCTTTTTGACCTTCTTGTAGGGACAGATATTCACCCAGTACAACTGCACCGACTGAATCTTGTTCAAGGTTTAGTGCCATACCATACACACCGCCTTCAAACTCGATCATCTCGCCATACATAGCTTCTTCTAGGCCATGGATTTGCACAATACCATCAGAGACACTGACGATAACGCCTTCAGTTTTTGCAGTTGCGCTTACGTCAAGGTCTTGAATACGCTGCTTAATCAGATTGCTGATTTCGGCTGGATTCAATTGTTGCATTGCCTTGTTTCCTTTGATTTAGACAGCTGACTACTTACGCAGTTAGCTGAGTCTTTAATTGTTTTAACTTGCCACGCACTGAGCCATCAGTAAACTTGTCACCCACTTTGATCGTAGCTCCACCCAACAAATTTGGGTCTACGGATTCGTGCAAAATCACGATAGAACCTGTTGAAAGTGCTAATCGCTCTTGAAGCTTTTTACTTTGAGCTTCGGTTAGTGGAAAGGCTGAAGTTACATAAGCATCAACCTGTTTAAGCTCTTGTGATTTTAGCTTGGTGTAATGAGCAGTGATCTCAGGCATAAGCGCCAATCTGTCATGCTCTGCCAACTGTTTTGTAAAGTTGGTTAACGCTTGTGATGCTTGCTCTGCTGTTAATTTGCCATAGGCATCCATCAGAATATCTGCTTTTTGTTGTGCAGAAATGGCTGGATTGTTCAGCAGTGAAGCAAAATCTTCATTGCGTACAACATCGCTTGCAATCAACAAAAAAGCTTCCCAATTGCTGATTGCATTGTGCTCTTTAGCGTAATCAAATGCTGCTTTGGCATATGGTCTAGCTAAGGTAGTAAGTTCAGCCATGATATCCTCTAATTACAGCTTAGCCGCCAACTGTTCAAGCATGCTGGCGTGTTCTTGTTCATTGATTTTGTCTTGCAAAATCTTTTCAGCACCTAGTACAGCAAGACTAGCAACCTGTAAGCGAAGTTGTTCACGGGTTTGGGCAGCTTCTTGCTCTACAGCTGCATGAGCTGCAGCGATGATGCGTTCGCCTTCAAGGCGAGCTTGTTCTTTAGCATCTTCAATCATTTGGTTGGCGGTTTTATTCGCACGCTCAATGATAAATGCAGCTTCGGTTTTAGCAGCTGCAAATTCTGCCTCTACTTGCTTTTCAGCAGAAACCAAATCCGCTTTTGCTTTTTCTGCGGCATTTAAGCCTTCTTCGATTTTGCGTTGACGCTCATTAATCGCGCCGATCAGTGGTGGCCATACAAACTTCATGCAAAATAGCACAAAGATTGCAAAAGCAATCAGCTGACCGAAAATGGTTAAATTGATCATCCAATCACCTCGTTGTTAGTGAAAGTCAGGTGATGCCCACCTTTGTTTCTAAGACCCAAAGGTGGTCGTTAAACTGACGGTTTCAGCTTATGCGAATGGGTTGGCGAACAATAGAAGCATTGCGATACCAACACCAATCATTGGTACAGCGTCAAGCAGACCTGCAACGATGAACATTTTGGTCTGTAGTTGTGAACCAAGCTCAGGTTGACGAGCGGTACTTTCTAGGAATTTACCGCCTAGGATAGCAAAACCAATACCTGTTGCTAGTGCACCTGCACCGATTAGTAGAGCTACTGCAAGTAGTGTGTACTGTGCGATTACTGGATCCATGATGTCTCCTTATGACCTAAAATCAAGGGTTATTAAAAAAGGTTCAAATTAATGTTCGGATTCTGCTGAGATTAACGACAAGTATACAATCGTCAACATCATAAACACGAACGCCTGAAGAGTAATAACTAGAATATGGAAGATTGCCCAAGGCACGCTCAGTGCCCACTGAATCCAGAATGGCATCAGTGCAATCAAGATGAAAATAAGCTCACCTGCGTACATGTTACCAAATAGACGCAGTCCCAATGAGATTGGTTTTGCTAATAAGGTAACAATTTCAAGTACTAGGTTAATTGGGATTAAGATAGCTTGCAAAATTGGATTTTTTGCACTAAAAGGATGCAATGTAAATTCTGCAATAAAGCCACCAACGCCTTTATATTTCAAACCAAAACCAATGATTAGGAAAAATACACCAATCGCCATACCCAAAGTAATATTTGGGTCTGTGGTTGGTACAATTTTGAAATATACATGATGTGGATCATGACCCATTAATGAACCTACCCATTGAGCCACGCTTGGTATCCAGTCAATAGGCACCAAATCCATTAAGTTCATCAAAAAAATCCACACAAAAATCGTCAATGACAGCGGTGCTATCAGCTTTGATGGACCATTGTAAGACTCACGAACACTGTTGTCTACGAAATCAACAATCATCTCAACAAAAGCTTGTAGCTTAGTTGGAACGCCTGAAGTCGCTTTACGACCAACCGCCCAAAAAAGCGCCAAAAAGAAAATACCCAAACCAATTGACCAAAGCATGGAGTCCACATGGATCGCCATAAATCCCATCTGCTGAGCTTCAGCGGCATCATGAGCCACTTTCCAGCCCAATTCAGGGTGGTGTCCAAATGTCCAATTGGTCAAATGGTGAGCAATATATTCTGTAGATGTCTGTTCGGCTGCCATAAATAAGCTTCTTATTTTAACTCAAAAAAGAAAAATTGGTGATAAACGCCAAATCAAAAAACGAAGTTACCATTTAACTCTTTTCAATCCATTGTCAGCAGTTTGGCTGATTAATATTTCATCAACCGTACTTCCCTTGTCCATTAATTCCGACAAAATCCATACTTTTGCATTGATTTAAAAAATCAATGAATTTCATAAATACTTATGAAATTCATAACAATAAATTGTACTTGTAACTAACAGAGTATCTTACTTTAGTGTTGGCAATATGTAAAGACCAAATCACCATTTTATTGCCGAAATTTTGCAAATTTATGGGAAAATTGCATAATTTTATGATTCTCTTGAGAGTAAACAATTTGTTATCAAACTATTTTCAAGAGTTTTATCAATGATAGCTAATATTACTAATATTTTAAAATAATCTAATGTTTCACAAAAGCTACTGATACATTACTCGCTTTTCTATCTAAGATGCATGGTCTTTATGGGTTGATTGATTGATAATTTTGATACAAATAATGCAAGTAGGGATTTTATGGGCAAATTATTTTATCTTAATTAATACCAAATTTTGGCTGATAATCAAGATGATATATCCTATGATGACCGAAGCTGTGCTGATTGGTTGAATCTTTAAAAATACAAAGGCAAATAAAGCTAAGGTAGCCGCCCATTTGATCACAAAGCCCAAATAAGTATTCAGCATGATTTGACGAGCGTGCTTAGCGCCCACAGTGTGGTAAGCGATGCGAGTAAAAATCAACTGTCCAATAAAGGCAATCAAAGCACCAATCGATAAACCTTTGGCAATCAGCCTATCGCCATCTGTCATCACATAACTGAGTACAAAGCCAAATATCATGACGCCCAAAACAACCCAAATTTGACGCATTTGGGCTTGATAGATGGCAGATTTTTTATTACGCTGGGCAGGACGGCTCATAAGCTTCATGATTTTGATTAAAAGACTTGATTATAAAGAGCCATCTTGCACGACGCAAGAATTATTTATACAAGAATTATTTGATGCCAGCGCATGTTTGGAGTGCATTCACCTGTGCCGCCCATGCACTGATAAAATCTTCACCCATGCCACTCATATCTTCTTGAATAATAGCCACATTGACATTACCAAGTTTATTTTTAATACCGTCTGAGACCACCCCTTGAGACGCAAGACACATAAACGGCTGTGGTCTTGTTTGATTCAGCAGCTTAAATTGGCTGGCTTTTGGGTTTAAGTGATGATCAGGCGTCAAAGCCCCTGCAAATTTCAGCCCTGCCGCCTGTTCGATGTACTGAAACGCATCATGATACGCCCAATAAGGTGTCATGCCATTCACCTGTACGCTTTGGACGGCTTTATCCATACGCCGTTCAAAATCTGCGGCATTTTGGGCATATTTGGCTTTATATTCTGGGTTGGCATGACCGTGCACCACAGCCAATGCACGCGCGATGGCTTTGGCATTTTCTGGATCAAGCCAAATATGTGCATCTTCTGAATCTGGTTTTTGGCTGCCGTCAATATTTCTTAAAGGCAGGCGGTTAAAGGCATTAAATTGTAGCAACGAAATTGCATTCGGTGCATTTGCCAGTGTTTTGACCAAATTTTGCTCAAGCGATTCCCCAAACCAGATGACATAATCACTGTCTTCAACCAATTTGACTTTACTGGGTGACAGCGAGCCATGATGCCCAACATCTCCAGCGCTTAGCAGCACTTCGGCATCGTGCTGACCTTGGGTAACTTCATGGCTTAAGAGCGCAAGCGGATAATTGCTGACACTGACCACGCCAGCCATCGCAGAGGCTGAAAAAATCGTGGTGATGGGTAATAGGATCACAGCTTTTAAAGATTGATACAAAACAGAGCTTTTAAAAAGCGTTCGTGATGCGAATGTTGTCATTGATAAGTACCCTAATGTCTAAAAATGATTAAAATTATAGCACAGCCAACATAAAAAATATTATTTTATAACATAATGCTTGCCATATGCTTGCCATCAAAATTTGGATAATATCTTGGTTTTGTTTACCGCATAACTTAAAATGATGGTCTTGAAATGATGGTCTTGATTGATAATTACTGCTATAATATAACTAATAACAATAAAGTCAATCATCAATCAACGGTCAAATTTATCAATTTATGGACTAAATCAATCTTTTGCGGTGGTTGGCTTATTGGATCCCCATAATCGGATATTACTGATCATAATTGATTTATTGCCCAATTTTAAAAGGTTGTTATGCATTTAGCTCATCATCATTGCCATAGCCATCACCATGATGAACATCATCAAACCCCCAAGCAGCGCTTGGCTGATGCAAAAGCCTACTGTGCCAAACGAGGTGCTAGATTTACACCACTGCGTGAAGAGGTTTTTCAGCTAATTTTACAAGCAGACAAGCCCATGGGTGCATATGACTTAATCAGCGCACTTCAACAAAGCCGTTTATCTGATGCAAATGCAAAAAAAACCAATATTGCACCGCCGACCGTGTATCGCTCATTGGAATTTTTGCTTGAAGAAGGGTTGATTCACCAGTTAAGCTCCATGAATGCTTATGTCCCTTGTTGCCACCCCAGAGATCAGCACGCAGCGGCATTTTTAATCTGCCGATGCTGTCAAAAAGTAGAAGAATGTAGCAACCTTCCTGTCGATAGTATGATGAATTTTGCTGCCAAAGATGCAAACTTTTTGGTTGAGCGTAGCACCATAGAACTCAAAGGCGTATGCCGTGACTGCCACCAAAAGCCATAATACGCCAATCATCCTACAATTAGACCAAGTCAGCTATCGTGTGAGTGATGGCGATTTGGTGAGTGGTGTCAGTATGAATATTCATGCAGGTGAGATGATTAGCTTGATTGGTCCAAATGGTGCGGGCAAGTCTACCTTAGTTAAGCTCATCTTGGGCTTATTAACCCCAACTCAAGGCAAAATCACCAAAAAAGTGCGTCATATCAGCTATGTGCCTCAACGCTTTAGCATACCAAACATATTGCCCTTGCGTGCCATAGATTTGCTCAGACAAGCCAATCCAAAACGGTTAAATCAAGCTCAAAAAGATGACATTTTTGATAAGTTATCAATGACATCTTTATTATCCAAACAGATGCATCATTTATCAGGTGGCGAAACGCAGCGTGTGCTGCTTGCGCGTGCCTTATTAGATAAGCCTGAACTATTAATCCTTGATGAACCGATGCAAGGGCTAGATCCAGAAAGCGAAAGCTGGTTGTATCAGTTTTTAGATCAGCTGCCTGAGTTTTTACAATGTGCGATGCTTGTGGTATCACACGATTTGCATTGGGTTATGAAAGGCTCTCGTCGTGTCATCTGCTTAAATAAGCACATCTGCTGTCAAGGTGTGCCAAGTCAAATTGCGATCGCACCTGAATTTGTGCAACTGTTTGGCTACCAAGCACCTTATATCCATCAACATACCCACTGCAATCATCATTTAGATCATGAGCATCTTGAGAGCGGTCATAGACATCGAGACACCGCATGAGTGAATGGCTACCAATTATCGCACCTGCTTGGATTGCTGGTGTATTGATTGCATTATTATCCGCACCCTTAGGCTGCCTAGTTTTGTGGCGGCGTATGGCTTTTTTTTCGGATACTCTGGCACATGGTGCATTGCTTGGTATCGCACTTGCCGTATGGCTAAACCTGCCTGCTGATTTGAGCATTGGTATGATTAGCATTGCTGTCATCATCGCTTTAACCTTACTTAAAGATAAAAGGCTTCCTAATGATGCCACCTTGGCAGTATTGGCGTCCACGCTACTTTGCTTGGGGCTACTGACACTCACTCAGCTCACTCAGCAACAAGCAAATGTGCTTGGGTTTTTGTTTGGTAGCTTGCTTGATATGGATTGGTCGGATTTACCAAGACTTGGCGTGCTGATTGCAATGGGCTTAGTCATTTTAAAACTCATTTGGCAATCTCAGGTTAAGCTGGCAACCTCTGAAGCACTTGCCCAAATTCAGGGCATTAACCCATTACATCAGCATCTATTTTTTATGGGGCTTTTGGCGGGATTTTGTGCTGTGGCACTTCAGGCGGTTGGCAGTCTATTAATCAGCGGACTTCTCATATTACCTGCCTTGATTGCCCGTTTGTTTGCACAATCGCCAACGATGATGGTATTTTTATCCATCATATTTGCCCAAATTGCTGTTACTGCAGGAGTTTGGGGGAGTGTGTGGCTTGACATTCAAACAGGCTTATCCATCGTACTTATGCTTGCCATTGGGTTTTTTATTACCTTTACCTGCAAAAAAATCCTAAGCAAATATGCCTAACATTACCAATAACCATACCTTTCATATCGTTCAATTATCCGATCTACACCTGACGGGAGACATTGGTCAAGCCCCCAGTTATCAGCGATTTTTGGCAGTTTTTCAGACAGCAAAGCGTCTAAACCCAGATTTATGGCTTTTGACAGGTGATTTGGTGAATGATGGTAATAGCGATGCTTATGATTGGTTATTTAATCAACTGAAAGCAACCAAAACGCCCTATTTGGCTGTCGCTGGCAATCATGATGTGACACACGAAATTGGCATTCATTTGGCACACCAAGAGCGGATACATGTGCCGATTTTACCCGATCGACGCCTAAAAAATTGCTTTCGGTATACTTTTCAAGCAGGGCATGATTGGCAAATTTTATTACTAAATTCTAGTGTATCAGGCGAAATATTCGGGTTATTAACTCATGAAACACTACTTTGGCTTGATCAAACTTTAACCACTCACTCTGAACAAACCATCATCGCCCTACACCACCACCCCACGAAGGTCGGTTCAGATTGGATAGATGCTCATCTGCTCAAAAATCATCAAGATTTTTGGCATGTGATTAAAAAACACGCTCATGTTCACACGATTTTGTGCGGACATGTGCATCAAGTACATACGCTGCATCCGCTACCAACACATCAGGTTCAGCTGCTGAGCTGCCCTTCAACAGACCGTCAATTCATGCCTTTTGTGGATAATTTTCAAATTGCTGACACGCCTGCTGGCTGCCGTATGATACAGATTGACAACAAAGGCATCGTATCAAGTTACATACAAATTGTGCAAAATACACATTTATTTTGTCTTAATAATGCAAATTAATATTAGCTATTTTAATCATCTTTTGATATAGTAACCGCAATTTTTTTGCCGAAAGGCAGTTTAATAGCCTGCAAGCTTTGTTTTATCATGAATACTTGCACCCATAAGGATGAAACGGGATGATGAACGCAGCCACCTTTACCCCTTATCAGCCCACTGAAGGCGAAGACTATATGTCTGATGCACAGTTAGCACATTTTCGCACCATCTTAAAAAACTGGCGTGAAGAATTAATTACAGAAGCTGAACGCACAAAGACCTATATTCACGAAGAAACCAACACCATGCCAGATATTAACGACCGAGCGACTCAAGAAGAGGAGTTTGCATTGGCACTGCGTACCCGTGACCGTGAGCGTAAGCTTATCCGCAAAATTGACAAATCTTTGGCTGACATTGAAACCTTAGATTATGGCTATTGTGAGACATGTGGTACAGAAATTGGTCTGCGTCGCCTAGAAGCACGCCCAACGGCAACACAATGCATCGACTGTAAGACACTGTCTGAAATTAAAGAAAGACAAAATCACGGTCAATAGCCCATTGATATCTAGACCCATTGGGCGATTTGCACCCTCGCCCACACACCATCTGCATTTAGGCTCGCTGACCACGGCGGTAGCGAGCTTTTGTCATATCAAATCATTAGGTGGTGATTGGCTGTTACGCATCGAAGATGTGGATTTTGAGCGTTGTCAGCCTAAGTATACAGACAGTATTTTACATGATTTGGATAAGCTTGGGTTACATTGGGACAAAGAAGTTACCTACCAATCTAAACGCACAGATATTTATGATGAGATTTTATCCAATCGATTATCTGACATTACTTATGCCTGCCAATGTTCAAGAAAACAACTTGAGGCACACCGAAATCAAAGTGCCAAGCCCTACGCACTCAACCAACCAACCCTCTACCCACGCTTTTGTCTGCATAAAAATTTGGATAAATCTCATCCTAAAAGTAAAATTCGCTTACAGCTGCCCAATGTTGAGACAGCATTTGTAGATGAGCTACAAGGCGTGATTTGGGATAATCCTGCGTTAAGCCTTGGCGATGTTGTGATCAAACGCCAAAACCAAATGATTAATTATATTTTGGCTTGTGCCATTGATGATGGCTTGCAAAATATCACTCACATCATGCGTGGACTGGATATTATGCCCATGACAGTCGCTCAAATTAATATTTTACATAAATGTCGCCTACCAATACCGAGCTATTTTTATCATTTGCCATTATTGATGAATACAGATGGGCAAAAGCTATCCAAACAAAATCTTGCCACACCAATCAATACAACCAAGCCCAGTGAAATGCTTTTATACGCACTAAAGCTATTAGGTCAACACACCGTCAAACAAATGCATGCCGCCAAACCGCATGAGATTCTTCGCCATGCCATTGAGCATTGGGATAACACCCCTTTAAAACATCGCCACACTTTGGCCATCATTTAAGCAAAGATAATTTATCATGATGGCTTATCTTACGGATAAACTGACCAATAAAAAAGACCCTCAATTCGAGGATCTTTTTTATGTTGTTCAAGCAATTGGCAATTAGAAAGCCAAATGAGCGCCCAAACTAATTGCATTGGCATCTTCTGATAGGTAGTTGTAACTTGCTTCAACGCCCACATTTGCTAATGGTTTAAAGCCAACGCCAACACCGCCTGCTAGGCTGGTTTCGTCGCTTTTGTTTGAGTATGATGCAGTTGCTTTACGGCCAGTAACATCTACTTTGGTCTTAGCAATGCCCAATTTGCCCTTGGCATAAAATGGGGTATTGATGAAGTTATAGCGATATGTGCCATAAGCACCAAAAGACTTCACATCACCTTTTACAGGAAGCACGACTGCAGGACTCACACCTACAACAGCAGGCACGGTTACATCAAACTCTTTGGCGTCTGAACCAACAAACTCAACTTCTGCACCAAAATTTTGGTCAAAGTTATAACCTGCATAAATACCATAAGCGGTATTTTTACCGTTGATTTGCTTGGCATCTACTTGACCAATTTTAACACCAACATAAGGTTGGGCATCAGCAGAATTGCCATAGCTGATGGCAGCGTTAGCACTCATCGCTAATAACGAAGAAGCTGATACTGCCAATAGTGTTTTTAAAGTTTTCATTGTTTTTTCTCCTAGTTAATCACTGAAACAAAAGCTGTTAACTGTCTTTACAAACCGTCTTGTTCCAAATGATGCTCCTATAGTAACAAAATATTTCTTATTAACTGTGCAAGTTTTATAGGTACTGTGTAAAGTTTTGCAACCAATGACCAGTTTTAATAAAACTTCACCAAAAAATGCACTAAAATATTGCTAAATTTGTACTTTGCCATCATATGACAAATGGTAAAAATTGACTGATTGAAAAAATACCAGATAACCGCCAAATTTTTAAGAACAAGGGAAAATCATGCAAACACTGTCAATGACCGACAAAAAACTGATTATATTTGATTTGGATGGTACGCTTATCGATAGTGCCCCTGATTTGGCGGCAGCGGTCAATGGCATGTATGCCAAGCTTAACTTACCGACTATGCCAATTGATATCATCAAAAGCTGGGTGGGCAATGGTTCGCTAAAATTGGTTGAACGGGCAATGCTGGCACAGCATATCCGTGATACTACTATGATTCATCATGCCCATGAGTTGTTTTTGGCAGAATATGCCCATAAAACGATTGAAAATACTCAAAGCTATACAGGGGTCACACAAGGGCTTGAACGATTAAAAGCAGCGGGGTTTTATTTGGCAATTTGTACCAATAAGCCTGAGCGTTATTTGCCTAAAATTTTGTCGCATTTTGGATGGCTGACACTGTTTGACCAAGTGATTGGCGGTGATACGCTCAGCGTCAAAAAGCCCGACCCGACGCCTTTATTGCATCTGTGCCAATCACTGGGCATAGTGCCGACTGATGCCATCATGGTTGGTGATTCAAAAAACGATATTTTGGCAGGGCAAGCTGCTGGCATAACCACGCTTGCCCTGCGTTATGGTTATAATTATGGTGAAAAGATTGATTTAGCAAACCCTGATGCTGCGTTTGATGATTTTGATACTTTAATAAATTATATTTTACCATGAAGTTTACTCACTAAAATCTCACGATACCGCTTTATCTGAATGTTCTTAATGTTATTCATCACTTAAATTGATATTCATATCATGACAACAACGCACCCCCAAGCCGAAAGCCCAACACAAAAAAGACAGCGACTAAAACAACACGCCAACGCCCTGCCCAATCGCCCCGGCATTTATAAAATGCTGGATAAATCAGGCGAGATTTTATATGTTGGTAAAGCAAAATCGCTAAAAAATCGTGTTGGTAGCTATTTTGCCAAGACCATCGAACACCCAAAAACCCAAGCACTGGTACAACGCATTGAACAGATTGAGATTATCATCACCCGTGGTGAAACCGAAGCCTTGTTACTAGAGCAAAATCTCATCAAAAACCATCGACCGCCTTATAATGTCCTGCTAAGAGATGATAAATCTTATCTGTATATCTATATCAGCACGGATAAGTTTCCAAGGCTGTCCATTGGTCGTGGTAAAGGTCGGTATACTCAAGGGCGTTTTTTTGGTCCTTATCCATCGGCACGCAATGCCAAAGAGTCACTGCAGCTGATGCAAAGGCTATTTATGCTCAGAAGCTGCACGAACAGTTTTTTTAAGCTTAGAAAACGCCCTTGCCTAGAATACCAAATCAAACGGTGCAAAGCGCCCTGCGTTGGTATGGTTTCTGCCGAAGAATACCAGTCCGATGTGCATGCTGCTTTGGCATTTTTGCAGGGGCGTTCTCAAGAAGTGCAGGCCATTTTGGTCAAAAAAATGGAAGACGCTGCGGTGGCATTAAACTTTGAGCAAGCCGCCTTTTATCGAGATAGGCTTGCCATGATAAGCGATTTACAAGCCAAACAAGCCGTATTTCGCCTGCAGGGTGAAGCGGATGTCTTTGCCATTGCTGCTGATGCTGGTGTGGTTGCCGTGTGTGTTTTGACGGTGCGAGGCGGCCAGGTATTGGGTGCAAAAAACTATTTTCCTGATGATATCGAACCAACCACGAAGAGCAGCCAAGAGCGTTTAAAAGAATTTTTATTGTCGTTTTATTTTCAGGTGAGTGATGATTTGCCTGATGAAATTATCAGCTCTGTTGCTATTGAAGAGGCATCTGTGTTGGCAGATATTTTGCAAGTACAGTTTGGCAAACGCACCACGATTAAGCACAAGGTAACCACACACCGTGATGATTGGTTATCCATCGCAAGTTTAAATGCCAATAATGCGTTATCAGCCAAGCTCAAAGACAGTCGGGAGCTACAAGCACGATTTGAGCAATTAAAACAAGTACTTGCCCCCATCACCACTTGCACCATTGACCGCATTGAATGTTTTGATATCAGCCATACCATGGGCGAGGCTGCCATCGGCTCATGCGTGGTGTTTGACCAAAATGGTCCAAAAAAGCGTGATTATCGTCAATATGCCATTCATGATATTACCGCAGGTGATGATTATGCGGCCATGCGTCAGGTTTTGATGCGTCGCTATACCAAGCATCCGTTACCTGATTTATTATTGATTGATGGTGGTAAGGGTCAATTAAATGTTGCCATCGAAGTATTAAGTAAGCTTGGTAAATTAACCGATACTTTGCTTGTCGGCGTGGCAAAAGGTGAGGGGCGTAAAGCTGGCCTTGAGGTACTACATTTTGTGGCACATGAGCCAATAGATTTGCCCACTGACAGCAAGGCTTTGCATCTGGTCATGCAAATTCGAGATGAAGCGCATCGATTTGCCATCACCGCCCACCGCAAAAAAAGAGACAAAAAACGCTCAAGCTCGGTGCTTGAGGTTATCCCAGGGCTTGGGCAAGTCCGCAGGCGTGATTTATTAAATCATTTTGGCGGTATACAGCAGCTGCTTGGTGCATCACAAGATGAAATCGCACAGGTCAAAGGCATTGGGCCCATGCTGGCTGGTACGATTTATAAGGCATTGCATGAATAATAAAAAGCCGCTTATCACAAAGCAGCTTTTGTTTACTTTTATGCATTCAAAAGCGTTAATTTAATCAATCGGCGGTGTATAAGTACCATTTTTGATGGCATCGCCAATTCTGTGTGCCTCTGCTAATACTTGATCCAGCAAGGCTTTGACATCTTCAAGCGTTGCGATGGGGCTAAGTGTCGTCATCTTTAACGACTGCACATCTTGACGGCTGTCAATGACACGAGTTACGCCAATGTTCGCTTCCCCTCGGGCAAATAACTCATCTGCCACATTTTGGTTTAGGCTGTCCAAATACTCATCAGGATAACCCTTTGGCACGACACGAAACAGCACAGAAGCAAACTGCGGTTCAACGAGCAATTCTAGCCCATCAGCATGACGAATATAATCCGCCACTTGTTTTGTTAAGTTTACCCCATGGTCAATCATAGAGCCGTATAACTCCTCGCCCAACGCCTCTACCGTTAGCCACAGTTTTAGGGCATCAAATCGGCGAGTGGTCTGCAAGGATTTTGAGACCAGATTTGGCACGCCATGCTCTTCATCATAAGCAGAATTGAGATACTCCGCCTCATAGTGCATAAAGCGGTAATTTGTCTCATCTTTTAGCAAGAACGCCCCACAAGAGATGCTTTGAAAATAGTGCTTATGAAAATCCAGCGTCACCGAATCGGCCAGATGAATGCCATCTAACATAAAGCGGTAATCGTTGGACAGTAATAACGCCCCACCCCATGCAGCGTCTACATGTAGCCACGCCCCAAAGTCATCGCACAGCTTGGCAATGCCTTTTAAATCATCAATCGCCCCTGCGTCGGTTGTCCCTGCCGTTGCCACAACACACGCCACGATGTTACCCTTGGCGTGCAAATCTGCCATGATATCAGCTAAGGCTTGGGTATTCATTTGGGCGTTGTCATTGACAGGGACGCTTACAACCGAAGCAAAACCCATGCCCATCATCGCCATGTTTTTTTGTACGCTAAAATGGGCATTTTGGGAGCACAGTACTTTGACATTTTGCATGGCATCAGGGGGGATACCATCACGCTGTACCGACCACGGTTTGCCGTCTTTATCGGTATAATGTTTGACAATGCACCAATCACGAGCCAAAAGCACGCCCATCAGGTTAGACTGCGTACCGCCTGATGTGAACACGCCTGCCTGCCCTGCCCCATAGCCCACTTTTTGGCGTAACCAGTCAATGAGCAAAACCTCCATGAGCGAGCCTGCTGGCGACTGGTCCCATGAGTCCATTGATTGGTTGGTGGCGTTAATGAGTATCTCGGCGATTTGTGATGTTACCATGGTTGGGCAATGCAAATGAGCAAGCGAATGCGGATGATGCACTTTTAGGCTGTTGTTTAAAAACAGATTTATCGCACGCTCTAACGCCCCATCAATGCCTAAGCCGTCTTTGGTTGGGTTAAAAGCAATCTGTGAACGCAACTGGCTGATGCTGCCACCTGTATACATTTTATCATCTTGTAGCCATGATTTTACCGCTTGGACGGCTTGATTCATTGCACTTTCGTAGTCGGCGATGGACTTATCGTCATTGCAAAATAGGGCTTGACGGTGTTTGGATAGATTTGGCATAAGGCGATTTCCATTTTAAATAAAAACAACACGGTTATTTTAACATATTTTTCACAGATAACACAGATTGACCCGCTCAATCAAAATCCATACTAAAACGCAAGCAGACGCTCACGGTAATACTCATATTGCGTTTGACGCAGCTTTATTTCTTTGGGCAGACCTTCGCTGATGGATTGGGTCAGCGTGTCAAATGTGTCCAAAATGGCAACGATTTGACTTTGAACGGATAGGGGTGGGATTGGGATTTTAAGTTTTGCCATATCATTTGTAGAGACATCAATAACCTTTGTACCTTTGGCATATTTTCTTTTTTGTGTGGCAAAATTATCAGTTTGGGTAAAATAAGCAAAATACTTACCCAAAATGATTTGTTTATTGGGTTTAAAAATAGTCGCATGCCCACCTGTTACCGCTTGCTCTTTACCCAAATATACCAATGATTTGCCAACATCGGCTAAATTTTCGCTTGTATTGGTAATGACAACATCGCCTGTATCCACTTTTCTTAATCTTTTGGCTAATTCTGTTGAAACAAAAGAAAGTGTTTTTTCTGTACTTAGTCCGTAGCGTGTATAAATTTGCCCATAATGGATGGCAGGCACGCCATCATCTGTTAAATCTTTTTTGGTTAAGCCATTACCACGAACAAGCTCGCCCACTTCCCCCAAAGTCTTCCAAAGTACATTTTGACAAAAGAAAGGATTACTCCCCCTCCCCCCCCCCGAGATTTTCTCATCAAAGGTTAATAACAAATCCCGATAATACTGGTATTGCTTTTGTCTCATGCTAAGCTCAGTGGTCAGCTGGCTGTTCAGCTCGGTAAATGCGTCCAAAATCTGCACGATTTGACTTTGGACAGATAGGGGCGGGATGGGGATTTGAAGTTTAGCTAGGTCTTTGGGATAAACATGGGGTACGCCACTTCCTTTTTTTAAATTATAAATCCAATTCTGATTATTTAATAGAAAATGAAAAACATACTTAGTATTTAAAATGTTTAAATCTGGTTTGACAGAAAAAGCGTCCGAAACATAAATTGGTTCATTCCAAAATAATAAATGACCCGCATACGCCCCACTACCTGCAACGGTTATTGTTTCACCTTCTCTATTAAATTCTGCATTATAATAAGCGGGTTGTTGTCCGCCGCTTATAACTGGTATATTTCCATCTTTTTTGGTTTTGGCGGTGATGGTTTGCCCTCTTTTTAACTCACAAACCTCCCCCAACGCTCGCCACTCTACCGCTTGCCCTTGTAACAGATTTTGTAAAAATGAATGTTGTGCCATCAGTTGTGTTCCTTATTTAATAACCCAGCCAAATCGCCAATGCCCTTAAACTTTTCCACAAAATGGGCAATTTTTTGGAATACGCTTTGTTTTTTGGTCAGATAGTTGGGGTTTAGCGGACTCATTTTTGGCAAAATGTCATTTAGCCCTGTGCCGTTTTCGCTGGCGTATTCACGTTTTAGTGATGTCATGAGATAGCGTTTGGTGGCATCGGCATTTAACTTGTTTTCGGCGATTAGGCTTTTAGCTTCCTGTAATTGCTCTTTTTGGGCGAATTGATAAAATTCTTCTAAAATACTGGGCTTATCATGAATGGTGTCTAAATCGGTTTTGTTGATAAAATCAACCACCAAGCCTTCTTTGGCACGGTTGCTGATGCTCGCCCGAATGGTACGGCGAATCTCTTCTACCAGTGCGTTTTTGTCTTTGATTTTTTTGTTGTGTTCAAAAATCAGCTCCAAAATATAATCCAAATTAATCTCTTGTGATTTTAATAAATCCACTTCAAAAACCACATCGTCCCAATCAATTTGGCTTTGGTTTTGTTGCTCAGACTCTTTTTGCTGACGTCGCCAATCACGAATGTCGTTGTAAGTAGAACGGTAATCCTGCACCATTCTTTCAGGCAATATTGGTGTGTTTTGTATGGCGACAAAATCCTCATCGCTCAAATGAAACTTTTCTTTAAACTCGGCTACTGCCGTTTCATCATCAAGATTGACCGTTTGTAGTTGTTTTAATGCGGTAAATTCATCGTAGTTTTGTAAGATGTTCTCCACACGCAGATATTCGCCAAACAGCTTGGCAAATTCTTTTTTGTCCGTTTCGGTAACGATGTTATCAGGGACGGGGAAACGCTTGTTTAACTCTTGTACCACTTCCACATAACCACGCCGTGCCTCGCCTGTCTGCTGGTCGATGTAGCCGTCCATGTACTCATCATAGCTTTTTTCTAGCACCACATTTTTGGTGTTTTTGTTGCCAAATAGGGTAATGGCATCGATGGTTGCCTGCTCCAAATCACGGAAAGTTACAATGTTGCCAAAGGATTTGGTGGCATCATAAATGCGATTGGTGCGTGAAAATGCTTGCATCAAGCCATGATAACGCAAGTTTTTATCCACGAATAAGGTGTTCAATCTGGGGGCGTCAAACCCCGTCAAAAACATACCGACCACAATCAATAAATCCACTTCCTGATTTTTGACCCGTTTGGCTAAATCCCGATAATAATTTTGAAATTCTCGGCTGTCGGTGCTGTAATTGCTTTCAAAAAGCTTATTGTAATCAGCCATCGCCATGTCCAAAAACTCTTTGGCACTGCTTTGCATGGCTGTCGGCTCAAAGCCCTCATCTTCAATCTCACCAATGGCATCTTGTGCTTCATTGGTACTAAATGAGAAAATGGTCGCCACTTTGAGCGGTTTTTCACGCCCTTTTTGCAATTCTTTAAACGCTTCATAATAAGCTTTGGCAGCGTCCACGCTACTGACCGCAAACATGGCATTAAAGCCCTTACTGCCTGCACTTAGGCGGTGGGTTTTGTGTTTGAAATTATCCAAAATATACTGTGTGATTTCACGGATTCGCTCGGGGTGCAAAAGGGCTTGTTTGGTCTCAAAAGCGGATAATTTGTCCAAATCCTGCTCTTTTTCTAGGGTTTTAAATTGTGGGCGGACATCGTTATAATCCACTTTGAATTTAAGCACCTTTTCATCACGAATCGCATCGGTAATGACATAAGAATGCAATTCTCGCCCAAACACCGAAGCGGTCGTTTCTGCTCCAAGTGCGTTTTGGCTAAAAATCGGTGTCCCAGTAAAACCAAATTGGCAGAATTTTTTGAATTTTTTGTTTAAATTCTTTTGGGCTTCGCCAAATTGTGAGCGGTGGCATTCATCAAAAATAAACACCACTTGTTTTTGATAAATCGGCAGATTGTCTTCTGCTTTCATCAAATTATTGAGTTTTTGAATCGTGGTTACGATGATTTTGTTGTCGTCTTTTTCTAAATTGCGTTTTAGCCCTGCGGTGCTTTCTGAACCATTGACACTATCAGGCGAAAAACGCTGATATTCTTTCATCGTTTGATAGTCCAAGTCTTTTCTATCCACCACAAAAAAGACTTTGTCAATAAATTCCAATTCCGTTGCCAAACGTGCAGCCTTAAAACTGGTTAAGGTTTTGCCACTACCTGTGGTGTGCCAAATAAATCCACCGCTCTCGGTATTGCTCCAATTTTTGTTTTGTGCTGAGCTTTTGATTTTCCACAATATCCGCTCCGCCGCCGCAATCTGATAAGGTCGCATAATCAGTAGCGTGTCGCTGACATCAAAAACCGAATAATGAAGCAGTACACGAAGCACAGTATCTTTTTGGAAAAATGTGGCGGTAAAATCCTTTAAATCCTTAATGGGGTTATTGTCAGACCTTGCCCAATTCATCGTAAAATCAAAGCTGTTTTTATCACGTTTGGTGGTATTGGCAAAATAGCGGGTATCTGTGCCGTTGCTAATCACAAAAATCTGCAAATATTTAAATAAAGAATGCTCAGCGTTAAAGCTTTCTTTGCTATAACGATGTACTTGGTTGAAGGCTTCACGAATGGCAATGCCACGCTTTTTTAGCTCAATGTGAATGAGTGGCAAACCATTGACCAAAATCGTAACATCATAGCGGTTGGCGTGCGTGCCTGTTTGTTCAAACTGGCTGATGATTTGTAGATGATTGCGTGAGATGTTCTTTTTGTCCAGCAAATAAATGTTTTGGATATGTCCGTCATCAAACACAAAATCATAAATATGATTATCATGAATTTTGCGGGTTTTTTCGGTGATGTTGTCAGACGGCACGTCCAAATATTCCACCAAAAACCGCTCCCACTCTTTATCCGAAAATGCCATATGATTGAGCTTTTGTAATTGCTCACGCACATTTGCCATGAGTTTGGCTTGGCTGTTTAAATCGGGGCAGTGTTCGTAGCCTTGGCGGATTAAATCTTCAATCAGCTCTTTTTCCAAATCGGCTTCGGTTTGGTAGCTTGCACCGTTTTGAATGATTTTTTCGTATTTGTCTAAAACGATAAAGTGATTGGTTTCGGCGATGGGGGTGGTTTGGGTGGTCATAATTATTATTACTCTTGCGATTTAAAAAAATTGTATCTATCGGTTAAATCATTTAATAAATAACCAACAATATTTTTTTCAGCATCAGTTAAATAAATTGAAGTTTCGTTTGCTAAAGATGAATGGCTAGAAAAATTCATTATACGACTATAATAACTCTGTCGGCTATCATTATCAGGAAGTAAATCAGACCAATTTCGATACCCTAAAAAACTGGCTGTTTTTTCATATAAATTACGCAATAAAACAAAATGATACTTTTCAATCATATTATTGGATATTGCTGTTTCTAATATTTGTTTTAAGTGCATATGATAATAAAGTGCAGAGTTAGAATCTCCTTTTTTTGTTTCTAGCAAAAAAGAGTTATTTTCATATTTTTCTAATAAAAATCCTTTTTTTAGAGACAATTCATTGTATAAAATATTATAAAAAATAGAGTTATGGGTAGTGACAATAAACTTAATTTTATTGTTATTGAAGTCACTGGATTTGATCAATTTCGCCAAATTAACTGATAATTCAATAAGATGATTTTCATCTAAAGAGCTGACGGGGTCGTCAATAAAAATATACTCAATGTTATCAAATTTATTTGTTTGTCGATTCTCTATTTGGTTGCGAATTTGTATGACTTCCTCAATTAAAGTATAAAAAATACTCCAAATAAAATTACTTTCTTCCCCTTTGGAAATTTTGATATAGTCTTGACGATTATTATCACCTGTTTCATAAGAGAAAGTTACTTCTGAAAAAGCTGGAATAATTGTATCATGACCATCTTTATTTTTAATTGTATATTCTTGATTAAAATTTGGTGTTAATCTAGCATTTGTATAACGTTGGAAGTTTTCAGTAACTCTTAACTCCAATCCCTGCTCAATAAAAACCCAATTGGTAAATACATTGGGGTGAATATTTAGTTTTATTTTTGAATCATGCTCTAAATCATTATCCCAATAAAATAAATCTTCTGTAAAAGAAGAGTAATACAAAATTTTCTTTTGGCTTAACTCTCCAGTATCTTCTTCGATTTCTTGTGATTTTGGGGAAATAAGATTCTTGAGTGCACGGGAGAGGCGTGTTTTCCCTGTGCCATTGAAAGCATAAATTAATTGGCTTTTTTTGTTATTGTCTCTTAGTTCTTCTGCAATTTCATCTAAAGTTTTTTGCATAATGTTCTCCTAGTATTACTCTTGGTTTGGGTGAAAATCCAACAACAGCTCCCGATAATACTCATACTGCTTTTGGCGTAACTGTATTTCTTTGGGCAGACCTTCGCTGATGGAACTGACCAGCGTGTCAAATGTGTCCAAAATGGCAACGATTTCACTTTGAACGGATAGGGGTGGGATTGGGATTTTTATGCTGTTTAAATTTTGTTTATTTAATTTTGGTTGGGCTGCACCTGAAATATATGGATTTAAATCTATATGATTTAGGTAAAATTCAATAAACCTACGCTCTTCATATGTTTTAAATTTCAAAACATGAGCATGATTATTGACCCAACATTTTCCACTAACGCTAAAAGCAATAGGCGTATTTCTTGCTAATAAATTAGCACCATCTTCAGATATAAGTAACAAATCATCATCAAAAATATAATCTTTTACATAATCAACAATACCAGAAGCCCCATAATAAGGAATATTGCCCAATTCTCTCAATTCTCCTTTAACGGGTTTTCTCATGGAATTTAGATTTTCAGAAATTTGATTTAAGGTTTTCCATTCAAATCCCACTTTTGCCAATTCATGTTCTGATAATAACAAATCCCGATAATACTGGTATTGCTTTTGTCTCATACTAAGTTCAGCGGTCAGCTCATCTCTAAGCTGGTCGTTCAGCTCGGTAAATGCGTCCAAAATCTGCACGATTTGACTTTGAACGGATAGGGGTGGGATTGGGATTTTTTTATTGGCAAAATTACTAATCCATTGGCGTTTATGGTCGCCATCTACCAAACCACTTGGTAAAGTATTTAGCCAATAATAAATATATTTTAATAAAAACTGATTTTCATCAACAGATGAAATTATTTTCATGGCTGATGATTTGGCTTTAAAATCAAAATCTACCCATTTATTTGCTGTTGTAAAATCATCAAAGATAATGACAGGATTTTTAGACGCTTGATAAATCCCATTTGTTTCATTGGTATAACCAAGAATGAAAGTTTTACCTGCTGTTAAAACTGGTGTTTTAAAATCATCATCATAATCTTTACTTTTTACTAAATATTTTGTTGGCTGTTCGTAATTTGCAACCTCCCCCAACGCTCGCCACTCTACCGCTTGCCCATTTAAGAGATTTTTAATAAAGGTGTGCATTATTTTTTACTCGCTTTTTTGGCTTGTCGTTCTAGGGATTTTAGTTGATTTAATTCATCATCAGCTAAGCCCACGCTTTCTAGGTATGCCATTTCCACAGATGATAAGGTTCTGGCTTGATATGTCCGATATTCTGCCAATGCTTTTTTGTCAGCCATTTCACGACTAACCACGCCAGTACCTTGCAATACCCCTTTGCCATAAGTGGTGGCAAACTTATCTAATTCATCAATCCAATCTTGCATATACATTGGCACTCGTTCACTGGCTTTGATTTCTGCCAAATCAAAAAAAGCTGAGACCAAACGATTAAGGCGAAACAGTTCATCTTCTGTTAAATAATTTTTTGCGATTTTGATTTCATTTAAAGTTGGAATTGCCCCTTTAAAAGTTGTTAATCCCATAAAATCTTTTGAACTATCCGCCCGCTGATAAATAATCTCTGGTGCTGTATGTTCGTGAACCGCATAGTGCAATTTATTTTGGACGGTTTTAAAAAATAATGAACTTTTTTCGCTTTTTGGGTCATAATCTTGACTGGTCGCATACAAATCCAAAACTTGCCGATATAACGCTTTTTCACTAGAACGAATGTCTCGAATGCGATTTAATAATTCTAGCCAATAATCTCCCCCGCCTTCTCCTTTTAGGCGTTCATCGTCCATTGTAAAGCCTTTGACAAGGTATTCGCTCAATCGTTCGGTTGCCCACTTACGAAACTCTGTACCTCGTGTGGAACGCACACGATAACCAATGGCGATAATCACAGGCAAGGCATAGAACTTCTTTTGCCGACTGACTTGCCGACTGCCTTCGGTTTGAACTTGTAAGTGTTGCTTACAAGTTAAAATTTCATCAAGTTCGCCCTCTTGGTAAATTGCCTTAATATGCTGTGTAATCGCTTGTGGTGTGGTTTGGTAAAGCTTGGCAATTTGGGCTTGTGTTAGCCATATTTGTTCATCAAAGCGTTGCAAGGAAAACTGTGACTTGCCATCATTGGTTGTATATAAAACAATGTCCATCTTACATCTCAATCTCTTTGATAATCTCATCAATACTTTGGCGTAACGTGCTAATTTTACTGACCGTTTGGCGGATTTCTTCGTTTAGCACATCAATATCAATCACTTCTCTGGTGTCTTTGGCTTCCACATAACTGCTGACCGCCAAATTATAATCGCTCGCTTTGATGGTGTCATAATCCACCATCGCCACTTGATGGGGGACATCGGTCTTGTTGGCGAACAGCGTTAAAATCTGATTGATATGCTCATCGGTCAGTATGTTGTTATTGGTTTCTTTTTTAAAAATATCACTGGCATCAATAAACTGGGTTTGGTTATCGTGTTTGCTTTTACTAAGTACCAAAATATTGACCGCAATCGATGTCCCAAAAAATAAATTGGGAGCTAGGGCGATGACAGATTCCACAAAGTTATTATCTATCAGATATTGGCGAATTTTTGCTTCTGCCCCACCACGATAAAAAATCCCCGGAAAGGTAACAATCGCCGCACGCCCTTTGGCGGACAGGTAGCTCAATGCGTGCAAAATAAAAGCAAAATCGGCTTTGGATTTTGGGGCAAGCACACCAGCAGGGGCAAAGCGGTCATCATTAATCAAAGTGGGGTCATCAGATCCTATCCATTTGATGGAATAAGGCGGATTTGAGACGATGGCATCAAAGGGTTTTTCGTCGTTAAGTTTTGGTTCGGTTAAGGTGTCGCCCAGCTCAATATGAAAGTTGTTGTAATTGACATTGTGCAAAAACATGTTCATACGGGCTAAGTTATAAGTGGTGTGGTTAATCTCTTGCCCAAAAAAACCCTCATCGATGAGATGTTCATCAAAGTGTTTTTTGGCTTGTAGCAGCAGCGAACCTGAACCACAAGCAGGGTCGTAGATTTTGTTAACCGTTGTTTGACCATATAGGGCCAATTGGGCGATTAATTTGGAGACACTTTGCGGGGTGAAAAATTCACCGCCTGATTTGCCTGCGTTGGCGGCATAGTTTGAAATCAAAAATTCATAAGCATCGCCAAATAGGTCAATTTGATTTTCGCTAAAACGACCAAAATCAAGCTCTGATACGCCTTTTAGTACGGCGGCTAGGCGTTTGTTTTTATCGGCGACGGTGTTGCCCAGACGGTTGGATGTGGTGTCAAAATCAGCAAATAAGCCTTTGATGTCATGTTCAGATGGGTAGCCGTTGGCAGATGCTTCAATGGCGGTAAAAATCTCTTTTAACTGTGTATTTAGGTTGTCGTTATTGTGGGCATTTTTGGCGACATTGGCAAATAACTGGCTTGGGTAAATAAAAAACCCTTTGACTTTGATGGCGTCATCTTTGATTTCGTCTGTGATGATGTCATCGCTAAGTGCTGTATAATCAGTCTGTTCATCATTAAAAAGCTCTGCAAAATGCTCACTGATAAAGCGATAAAACAACGCCCCCAAAACATACTGCTTAAAATCCCAGCCATCTACCGACCCCCTGACATCGTTGGCGATTTGCCAAATGCGGCGGTGTAGTTCGGCTCGTTGTTGTTGGCTTGTCATGGTGCTCTCCATCTGTCAATATAAACTAAATTATCAATAAACCAAATCATAAAAAATGATGCCATCACATTATAGCACAAAAAACAAGACCCAAATTACTGGGTCTTGTTAAAATACCTTGTTAAAATCATCAGCATCAGAGCGGTTGGCATTCACCGCTTAACCGCTAAGCGTCAGCCACGCACCGCTTTCACCGCTTCGCCCACCGCCTTTTTAAAGCGAGTGATGACCTGTTCACACTCTTCACGAGTAATGGTAATCGGACACAGCAAACGCACGACCGTACCGCCACGACCACCACGCTCCAACAGCAGTTTATTATCAAAACAGGCTTTTTGGATGGCGGCGGCAAGCTCACCATCGGCAGGATATGAACCCATGTGGTCAGCTTCTTGGCGTTCATCCACAATCTCAATGCCCATCATCAGACCACACCCACGCACATGACCGATACAGGGGAATTCTTGTGCAATTTTACGCAGTTCATCACGCAAAAACTCACCTTGAATGCGTGCATTGTCTGCCAAATTGTTTTGGCTGATTTGGGTTAATACATTATAGCCTGCTGCCATGGCAAGCTGATTGCCACGGAATGTGCCTGTGTGTCCTGCTGGCGACCATGCGTCAAATTTTTTGTTAATGGCAAGCACAGCAAGGGGCAGACCACCGCCCACCGCTTTTGACATGACGACCACATCAGGGATAATCTCAGCATGCTCAAAGGCGAACATCTTACCAGAACGGGCAAATCCTGCTTGTACCTCATCTAAGATAAGCACAATGTCATGCTTGGCGGTAACTTCACGCACCTTTTGAAGCCATTTTTTGGGAGCAGGGACGACACCGCCCTCGCCTTGAATGGCTTCTAAGATGACAGCGGCAGGCTTGACCACGCCACTTTCAACATCTTCAATGAAGTTTTCAAAATAATAAGTCAAAGCGTCCACACCAGCCTCACCGCCTAGCCCCAATGGACAACGATACTCATGAGGATAAGGCAAAAACTGCACGCCCGCCATGAGATTGCCAACTTTTTGTTTGGCGGATAAGTTGCCTGTCATGGCAAGAGCACCATGTGTCATGCCATGATAACCACCGCTAAATGCGATGACATTATCACGCCCTGTATAAGTTTTGGCAAGTTTAATGGCAGCTTCTGTACCATCTGCCCCTGTCGGGCCACAAAACTGCAAAACAAAATCCTTGGGGAAAAATGACAACAGTTTTTCGGTAAACGCATCTTTGATTGGCGTGGTGATATCAAGGGTATGCAATGGCAAACCGCTGTCTAACACATCTTTGATGGCGTTTATGGTAGCAGGATGATTATGACCTAATGCCAATGTGCCAGCACCTGCCAAACAGTCAAGATACTCATTACCCTCCACATCGGTTACCCAACAGCCTTGGGCTTTGGCGATGGCTAGGGGGAGTTTTCTGGGGTAGCTTCTGACATTAGACTCCATCTGATTTTGACGGGTCAAATAGTAGTCATTGGTTGCATTTTGTGGGGGAGTTACAGGGGTGTGAACGCTCATATCGGATTACCATCTCAGATAAGGGTTGAAAGAACAAGCATAATTGCTTGATGAAAAAACCCATACTTTTGTATAGGTTTTGGTATATGGGTTTGATTGATAAAACTGCTTAGACACTTATTTTAATAACTTATTTTGATAACTTGGCAAATCAAACAAACCCTAGGCATAAAATAACCACCAAATAACTCAAATAACTATCACTTGGTGCGGTTATTTTGCTAAATATGATACACGCTTATAAAAAAATGTAAAGCCTTTTGTTTTTAATGGCGATCATTTGGGCGTGGCTGGCTTTGATATTTGTCATAACAATGCTTGTTTAAATTAAATAGCAAGACAATGATAATTTTTTAAAATGCAGATGATGACTTTTCTATCAAGCCAGTTTTACCATTTAAGCATCATACATCATGGATAATCCATTCGCCATTTATGTAGAGGTTTGGTACAATATCGCATTTTACCGCCACTTAACACTTAAAAAGCCAAACACCGTGACCAAAGAGACCCTTAGAAATACCAAAATCCCAACCACCAATCCGCAAGCAGGTCTGAAGCTGACAGAGATTTTTTATTCTCTACAAGGTGAAGCATTGACGGCTGGACTGCCAACGATTTTTATTCGCCTAACAGGCTGTCCTTTGCGTTGTCACTATTGTGATACGACCTATTCTTTTTCAGGCGGTGAGCGTTGGGGGCTTGATGATATCATGACGCACATTGCCCAATATCCTTGCCAGCGTGTCTGCGTGACAGGCGGCGAGCCTTTGGCTCAGCCAAATGCCATTACATTAATGCGCCAACTGATACAATCAGGTTATGAGGTTAGCCTTGAGACGGCAGGTGCTTTATCGGTTGCTGATGTACCGCCATTGGTCTCAAAAGTCATGGATCTAAAATCACCATCATCAGGCGAGGCGGATAAAAACTTATGGGAAAATTTAGCCTATCTTACCTTACACGACCAAATTAAAATCGTCATTGCCAATCGCACAGATTATGAGTGGGCAAAAAATATCATTGCCAAACACGCTTTAGATGATAAAGTTGGCACGATTTGGCTATCACCCATGTTTAACATCCAAGAAAACACAAGCCACGCACCAAAACTGGCAACCGATTTGGCGGAATGGATTTTAAAAGACGCCCTACCCGTTCGGTTTGGCTTACAGCTACATAAAATCATTTGGGCAGATGCCAAAGGCAAATGAGCGGTAATATGAGCTGTATGATACCGTTAATCACCTTACCATCTGCCAATCTGTAACGCACGCATGCCCCATTAATTAACCTAGCACCAAATACACCCTCTGACAAAATATGGATATCTTAACCAACTTTCCCACCCATCTGCTTATCTACTCACTTGATATGATTGGCATCAGTGCCTGTGCCATCGCTGCGACAACTTTGGCAATGTATAAGCGGTTTGATTTATTTGGCTGTATCTTGGTTTCAATGGTCAATGCCATTGGTGGCGGTAGTCTGCGTGATATCATACTAGACCGTCATCCGCTGTTTTGGATGACTGATTTAACTTATGTCATACTCATTACAACAACATCCATTATCTGCCAACTGTTTTTTCATCGCCTTGGACACATTGACCGTGCTTTAAAATTTTTTGATGCCATTGGCCTTGCTGTGTTTAGTGTGATTGGCTTAACGGTGGCGTTATCGTTTGATGCCCATCCACTGATTGCCGTGATGATGGCGGTGATGACAAGCATCGCAGGTGGTATCATGCGTGATATGATTTGTAACGAAATCCCGTTGGTTTTACAAAAAGAAATTTATATCAGTGCCAGTATTATCGGTTCTGCTTTGTATTTAGTTTTACAAATGTGGGGATTTGCTGACTGGATAAAACAAGGTCTGGCATTAGTCAGTATCTTTGGGATACGCATGTTGGCACTAAAATTTGATTGGCACTTACCTTCAATTGAGCTTAAAAAATCTTGATAAGATTTGCCCTTTATCTCAAAGATATCCATTTTATGCTAAACAGACAATGCCGCCACACTCATCACCGCCAAGTCCTTAATCACCAGCTGCAGACTTTGGCTGCCTTGCCACTCATTAATATCCAAAGTATACAAAATATGCACGCCAAACGCTCGATAATCCCAACTGTCCGCTTGATAATTAAACCAAATCGCATCAATCGGATATTGCACCCCTGCCATTTTTAGGCTAAGTTTTAGATGTTTATCTTTTAAGATACGATGGTTAATCACCTCAAACTTGCCATCAAAAACAGGCGGTACAAAACCATTGCCCCAAACGCTGATGTTTTTTAATCTATCCACAAAACTTAGGCTAAACTCGTCAGGCAATAACGCTCCATCGGTGAATTTTTGTTCATAAAACACATCATCATCAAAATCCAACAGTACCGCTTGGAGTGCTTGATTAAATCGTTCAAAATCAGCCTTTTGAATGGTCAAGCCTGCTGCCATTGCATGACCGCCAAAATGCTTGATCAAATCAGGATGAGCCAATGCCACGCTTTCAATGACATCACGAATATGTATGCCTGCAATAGAACGAGCTGAGCCTTTGATATCATCTGACTTGCCAACCAATGCGGTATCTGCTGGTGCAAAAACAATGCTTGGACGGTATAATTTTTCTTTTAGGCGACCTGCAACAATGCCGATGACCCCTTGGTGCCAGTCATCTTGATAAAGCACAATGCCTTTAGGCGGCGTCTCATCAAACTCAGATAAACTTTGGACAATGGCAATGGCATCATCTTTCATGCTCATCTCAACATGGCGGCGTGCTTGATTAAGCTGGTTTAGCTTACTTGCCAATCGGTGTGCCTCTCCCCAATCATCAGTAAGTAGACACTCCACACCAATACGCATATTATCCATCCGTCCAGCGGCATTAATCCTAGGTGCGATGGCAAATCCAAAATCATCACTGGTGATGGTCTGATGTTGCCGACCTGCCTGCTCTAAGATGGCTAAAATGCCCACGACGCATCGACCTTGACGGATCAGCTGCAGCCCATGCGTGACCAAAATGCGGTTATTTTTATCCAGCACACCAAGGTCTGCGACTGTGCCTAGAGCAACCAAATCTAAATACTTAGCCACGCTGGCACTGGATTTGCCCAGTTGGCGGCGATGCTTGGCAAGCCTGCCCATCACATAAAACGCCACACCCACACCAACAAGATAGCGACTACCAAAATGACAACCCAACTGATTGGGATTGACCACAGCATCGGCAGGCGGTGATGGTTTGGTGGTCAAATGATGGTCGGTAATCACCACCTTGATCCCCATCTGATGGGCAGTGGCCACACCATCATGGCTTGAGATGCCATTATCCACCGTGATGATTAAGTTTGGGCGATACAATGCAGCACCATGCTCAACAATTTGCGGTGTCAGTCCATAGCCGAACTTAAATCGGTCAGGCACCAAAAAATCCACCAAAGCGCCCATTTGTCGCAGGACACGCACCATCAATGCCGTACTGGTTGCCCCATCACAATCAAAATCACCGACAATTAAAATACGCTCACCTTGGTCAATGGCGGTATCAATGAGCGTAACCGCTGTATCAATACCCATCAAATCTGCTGCCGCAAGCAGCTGGCAGATGTGCGTATCTATTTGGCTGATATCGTGTACACCCCTAGCCTGTAAAACTCGTGCAAGTGTTGATGAGTCCAGTTGATCACGCAGTGCCTGATTGAGTGGCTCGGTCAATCTTGGGCTAAGTGTGAGTGTTTTTTGGGAATCTTGACGCACCATCAAACTGCCTTAGTCAGTGATTTTGGCAAACTAAAAGTAACATTTTCTTCGATGCCTGATAGCTCAGTAGGCACATCAGCCCCCCATAATTGCAGTGTATCAAGCACTTCTTGAATGAGTATCTCAGGTGCTGATGCCCCTGCTGTTACACCAACATATGTCACGCCCTCAAACCATGCTTGGCTCATCTGACCAGCATTATCAATCAAATACGCCCGCCTGCCCATTCGCTCGGCAAGCTCACGCAGGCGATTAGAATTTGACGAGTTTGGGCTGCCCACAACCAGCACAACCTCACAATGACGAGAAAGCAATTTAACCGCATCTTGGCGATTTTGGGTGGCATAACAAATGTCATCTTTTCTGGGGGCGTTGATGGCGGGAAATCGGTCTTTGAGTGCATCAATGACATTGGCAGTATCATCCATTGATAGCGTTGTTTGTGTGACAAATGCCAATGACTTATCACGCTCAAAGTCAAGCTTAGCCACATCCTCAACATCTTCAACCAAATGAATGCGACCGCCAAAACTGGTATCAAAACGCCCCATCGTCCCTTCTACCTCGGGGTGTCCTGCATGCCCGATAAGAATGGCGTCCATGCCCCCTTTGGCAAATTTACCCACCTCAATATGCACTTTGGTAACCAGTGGACAAGTTGCGTCAAATACCGTCAAATCACGGCGTTTTGCTTCATCTTCAACCGCCTTTGAAACCCCATGTGCCGAAAAAATGACAATCGCCCCATCAGGCACTTCATCAAGCTCTTCAACAAACACCGCACCTCGGCGTGCCAAATCCTCAACCACAAATTTATTATGAACAACTTCATGACGGACATAAATGGGCGGATTAAAACGGCGTAGTGCTTCATTGACAATCGCAATCGCTCTGTCCACACCTGCACAAAATCCACGAGGATTGGCTAATAATATTTTCATCGTGTTACTCGGTATTTCCCAAAATATCCGCCCATTTTAGCAAATTTTAGCCAATAAACCTAGCCGTTACCCCAAATACATTCGCTGATAAGCTGCCCATCAAAGCGATTATTTTATCCCAAAAATATGCTAAAATAGGGTAATTTATCACTTACAAGGTCATATCATGGCAGGCACGCTTTTTATCATCACCGCCGCATCAGGCACAGGCAAAACCTCACTGGTCAAAGAACTGCTCAAATGTACCAAGGGCTTATGTGTGAGCATCTCGCATACCACACGCCAACCTCGCCCAGGCGAAATTAACGGTACACACTATCATTTTATTGACACCGCAAGCTTTCAGTCATTAATTCAAGCATCTGAGTTTTTAGAATATGCCCAAGTATTTGACCATTATTATGGCACATCAAAACAAGCCGTCATAGATTTATTAGCCCAAGGGATTGATGTCATCTTGGAAATTGATTGGCAAGGTGCATTACAGGTCAAAGCACAATTTGACCAAGCGGTGATGATTTTTATCCTACCGCCCACTCGCCAAGCGTTGGCAGAGCGATTATCAAACCGTGGTCAAGACAGCCAAGAGGTCATCAAAAAACGCTTGGCAGGCTCACTGGATGAAATACGCCAATACGATCAATTTGATTATGTGGTGATTAATGATCACTTTGAGATGGCGTTAGATGATTTACAAACGATTATTAAGAGCCACCGCCTGACGCTACAGGCACAGCAGGCTCGCCATGCTGCTTTAATTGCTGCATTATTTGATGATACGCCAACCTATCCATGAATTGATAAAAATCATCAAAAGACACTTAAAAAACCCAAAAAAACTTGATATAATACAAAATTCACCATTTAGTTTAAGAGAATATCCATGGCACGAGTAACCATCGAAGACTGTCTAGAAAATGTCGATAATCGTTTTGAGTTGATTTTGGTGGCAAGCAAGCGCGCCCGCCAACTTGCCAATGGTAAAGTTGAGCCAACGGTCGCCGTTGATAACGACAAGCCAACCGTACTTGCATTGCGTGAAATCTCAGCAGGTCATGTCAGCCGTGCGATCTTAGATGAGCCTGATGAGGATTTGTTCCCAAAGTCAAATCAATCCTACGAAATCACACCTGAGCAGCTGGGCAATACCCTATAATCTGCTTAAGTTCCCAAAGCCATGAGCCATATTTGTTCATGGCTTTTTTAGTTTATATTGATTTGTCATCTGATTTTATTTTAGGGATATCATATCCGCCATATTCACTCATAACAATATTATTTATTCATATTTATTCATAAAAATCTTAAAATTAATCAATTCAATGGTAAAGATATTGACAACACCCCTACAAAGTGCTTTATTATAGAGCTGAAATTAAGGGATTAAAACCCAAATAAGCCAAGTTATTTTTTTAGCCATTAATCAAAGTTAATTTGTACGAGCCATCTATGCCAGACAGCCATGACCTTACAATACCGACCAATCTTAGCCACCCGCTTGTGGATGAAGCTCGTGACAGCCTGATGCGTGCCGTCGCCTATCTAAAGCCTGATGAGCGTGCCGATGTTTTGCGTGCCTGCCATTTTGGGGATGTCGCCCACATCAAAGACAAACGAAAATCTGGCGAGCCTTATATCACACACCCCATCGCTGTGGCGGAGATTTTGGCAGGCTTTCGCTTAGATCGTGATACCATCGTTGCCGCCATTTTACATGACACCATCGAAGATACCGAAGTTACCGATGAGCTTGTCACTCAAGAATTTGGTCAAATGGTCGCTCAACTTGTTGATGGCGTGACTAAGCTTAAATCCTCAGGCATGAGCAAACAACAAAGCCAAGCTGCCACTTTTCATAAAATCTTGACAGCCACCTTATCCGACCCACGGGTTTTGATTATCAAGCTATCCGACCGCTTGCATAATATGTCCACGCTCGATGCTGTCAGCGAAGAAAAACAAAAACGCACTGCCAAAGAAACACTGGATTTTTATATTCCTTTTGCACGGCTGATGGGACTTAACAGCATTGCAGATTATATTGAGCTATTATGCTATCGCAATTTAAACCCCGATATGTATAACAAATTTACGGATAAATTATTACAACATGGATTGGGGCGTAATTTTCAAAAAACCGAGATCAGTACTTATCTACAAAGTCTGCTGTCGCATCTGAATTTGGAAGGTCATGTACAAGTCCTTGATAACCGTACTGCAATGTATCGGCAGTTTTTTAAAAATCGTGGTCAAATCAGCCAATTAATTCGCCAATATGATTTTGAGGTTATCTTAAAAGATATTGAATCTTGCGACACACTGGCCACTTATTTGATTCAAAAATACCAAATTGGCAATCACCAAATTCATGACAACATTCGCAAACCTTTGGCAGGTGGCAACCAGTCTTTAACCTTATTTTATGACCGTGATTATAATCACATTAAAATCACATTGATGACACGCCGCATGCAAGAGGCTTCTCGGCTGGGTATCATCAGTAATGACCGAGCTGGCGTCAGTCAGTCAGTCATCCAAGCCAGCCTTCGGAATATGCAAGATTTGGCAGATGCTGGTAAAGCAGAGGGTGATGATGCCCATATCGCCATCATTGAGGAGTTAATTAGCTATCTGCATGAGCGAAAAATTGTCTGTTACAGTCCAAAGGGTCGTGCCTATGAGCTACCTCGTGGCTCAACAGCGTTGGATTTTGCCTATGCGGTCGGACCTGCCATCGGAAACATTGCTACGGGTGCTGATATTAATCATAAGCATGGTAAGCTTGGGTTGGTGCTGGCTGATGGTGATATTGTGAGCATTGATACGGATAAAAATGCCACACCACGCGCCGAATGGCTCGGCTTTGTCGCTACCAACAAGGCCCGAAATGAGATTTTAAAATTTCTAAAGCGTCTGCCTGAAGACCAAAAGATTCATTATGGCAAGCAAGCACTAGACCGTGCCTTAAGCACTTATGGTAAAAGTATCACTGATTTAACGGATGATGATTGGACTGATATTCTAAAATGGCGTGGTATTAATACGCCTGATGAGCTATTTATGCAATTATCAACAGGCGTGCTATTGCCACAGCTTGTGGTTTCTCGTTTATTTAGTGAAGAGATTGATACGGCCGATGACCATGAAATTACTCGCTCTAAGCATCTGTTGGCAGGCATCAAAGGCGTGGAGGTGGATTTTGCACGCTGCTGCAATCCGATTTATGGCGATACCATTGTTGGGCATTTATCTCGCCAAGGTTTGGTTGTGCATCGTCATAAGTGCTATTCTTTACAAGCAATACGCACCGATACACCTTACCAAATCATTCACCTAGATTGGAAATCTGACCAGTCTTTACAAAATCAACCTGATGCACTGCGATTCCCTGCCATGCTGCGTATTTATGCCAGTTTAAATGAAGAGCAAATCAGCCAAGTCATTTATGAAATGCGTGCGCTAAATATTGGTGTTGAGCAAACACACATCAAAACAGATGCCAAGTCAGACCAAGGCAGTAAAGTTGGCACAACAACGCTGCATATTGTGGTACGCTCACGCTCTCATTTGGCAGAGGGCATCGAAAAATTACGCACATTGCTTGGCTATCCAAATATCATGCGACTGTATCAGTGATGATTAGGCTGCCTAAAACGCTTGAATTTTGATGGCAAAATGGTCTATTATAATAGACATAATCACAGTCACTTCAGTCAAAATAAGGATATCTTATGTGCTGTAAAATCGACCTTAATAGCCAAAAAGACGCTGCACATTTTCTTGGTAAAGTTGAACCGACCCTATTACCAAAAACGGCGGACAATGTCGCACCTTCGAACACCGTCTATACTGGCGAAGCGATGAGCCTATTTGATAAACTTGTTGCCTATTTTCGCACCAAACACATCTAATTTGTATTTATTTTGGGATTTTTAAATATCATGAGCAAACAAATCATTCATACAGACGACGCACCTGCCGCTGTTGGCACCTATTCTCAAGCGGTCAAGGTTGGTGATACCGTCTATATCTCTGGACAATTGGGTCTTGACCCAAAAACCATGACACTCAAAGAAGGCTTTAAAGCACAAGCCGAGCAGGCTATGGATAATTTACAAGCCATTGCCAAGGCGGCAGGGGGCAGCTTGTCTGATGCAGTCAAATTCAATGTCTCTTTGACTGATTTGTCAGATTTTGCAACACTCAATGAAGTGTTTAATGCTCGCTTGAGCAAGCCTTATCCTGCTCGTGCTGCTGTTCAAGTTGCCGCACTGCCTAAAGATGGCGTGGTTGAGATTGAAGCCATCTTACATTTGTCATAAGCGGTATGTCAGTCTTTGGTCAATAAGCCTTTGGACATCCAAGGGCTTTGTGTTTTAGTACCCAAAAGCACCACCCCATCTGAAATAAGCACCAAATTTTATGTTCAGTATTGCTTCATTATTCATTCACAATTAATTTACTTAAAAAATGAATTAAATTGTTTAAAAATTCATTGATATTATATAAGGTCATCTATGTCTAAAACGCCACAATCTGCCATCATTCCCGACCATTGCCGTGCTGGCATCTTTATGGAGGGTGATTTTATCACCAACAATAAAGCAGCCATCGCCGATGCCTGTCGCCAAGCTTTGCACGCTTTAAATGAGCTACAAGCCAAATTTACTGGCGAATCTTTAGGTCTGACCATTGGCTTTGGTGCGCAGGCTTGGCAACGCTTTGGCTACACCAAAGAAGGCAGTCAAATCAAACCATTTCGCCCATTGGGTAATGGTCTGGCACCTGCCACACAGCATGATGTAATGTTTCATATTCAGTCAATGCGTCATGATATCAATTTTAGCCTAGCAAAAGAATTGGTCGCGATATTTAAGGATATCGTCCAAATTCAATCAGAAACGCATGGCTTTCGCTGGGTAGAAAACCGTGGCTTAGAAGGCTTTGTAGATGGCACTGAAAACCCCCAAGATGATGCCGTAAGTGGCGTGGCTGCCATCGCTGATGGTGATGATGCTGGCGGCAGCTATGTGCTTTTACAAAAATACCGCCACGACTTGAATAAATGGGATAAGTTGCCTGTGTGCGACCAAGAAAATTCTATTGGCCGCTCAAAAGTTGATAATATTGAATTTGATAAAGCCAAACGCTTATCAGATTCTCATTTGGGCCGCACCAATCTTAAGGAAGATGGTAAGACTTTGGAAGTGGTACGCAGAAGTCTGCCTTTTGGTACAGTGACTGGCGAGCATGGCTTAATGTATATCGCTTATGCAGCACGGCTATGGAATATTGAAGCTCAGCTACTTAGTATGTTTGGTGAGACCGATGGCAAGATTGATTTGCTACTTAAGCATGTCAGTACAGCGGTTTCGGGTGCTTATTATTACGCACCTTCGGTTGAACGCTTAGAAAATCTATAACTTGCCAATCATGACCAAAGACCCACAGCAGACACCAAAATTAGTTGCCCAAGTGGCACTGGCAGTACCTGTGGCTGATTTTTTTGATTATTTATGCCCCAGTCATCTGCCCTTGCCCAAAATCGGTGCCAGAGTGCTGGTTTATTTTGGGGCTAGGCGGCTGATTGGTATTGTCATTGGAGTGATTGACGCATCCGACAGTCTTATCACGCCTCATAAGCTAAAACCTATCAAACAATTGATTGATGATGATGCTATCATTGATGATGAATTGCTCAAACTGGCGAGCTGGCTGTCTTCTTATTATCATCACCCCTTGGGCGATGTCTATTGTGTGATGCTGCCGACACTCATCAACCAAGGCAAGCCCATACACGCCAAGCAGCGATATTACAAAGCCATCTGTGATGATATCGCCATCGATAAGTTGCCAAAAACCGCTAAAAAACAGCGACAAATTTTAACACATCTGATGGCATATCCAGCAGGTCTTGAGACTGACAAGCTTAGCCAAATCGGTGCAACACGCTCTGCACTTGATGGTCTTATCAATAAAGGTCTTATCATCACTGATGAGCATATACCGCCCAACAAACAGCCGCCACCAGTACAACTTAAAGAACCTAAGCTTGATGCCAATGACGAACAACAGATTGCCTTGGATGCCATTAAGACCGCCAGTGATTTGGGGCAGTATCAAGGGTTTTTGTTGGATGGCGTGACAGGTTCGGGTAAAACGGAAGTCTATCTACAAGCCATGCACCATGTGCTAGACCAAGGCAAACAGGTGCTGATACTCGTGCCTGAAATTGGGTTAACGCCCCAAACCAAGGGCAGATTTGCCTCACGGTTTTCTGCCAATATCTGTGTATTGCACTCCAAGATGAATGACACCGAACGCCTTCAAGGTTGGCAGGCGTGTCGTTTGGGTCACGCACAAATCATCATCGGTACACGCTCAAGCATCTTATATCCTTTTGCAAATCTTGGTATGATCATCATTGATGAAGCGCACGATGCGTCATATAAGCAACAAGACCATCTTCGCTATCATGCCTGCGATGTGGCGATGATGCGTGCTTTATTTGCCAAGATTCCAATCATTTTAGGAACTGCCACGCCAAGTCTTGAGCAGCTCAAACTCATCCAAGATGGCAAACTAACACCGCTCACCCTAAAAAATCGTGCAGGCGACGCTCAGGCGGTCTGCATGCATTTGGTGGATATGCGATTGGGTTGCTATCATGCTCAGCATCTCAATGGAACAATCAGCGATACCGCTTTTGCACCTAAGACAATTCAGGCGATGCATCATTGCTTAGCCAAAGGTGAACAGGTGCTTGTTTTTTTAAATCGTCGAGGTTATGCGCCGATTTTAATTTGCCGAAGTTGTGGTCATCAAGCCAATTGCCCCAATTGTGATGCACATTTGACCGTTCACAAAAAAAGCGTACAGCCCATGCATGGTGAACTACGCTGCCATCACTGTGGCTATCGTACGCCCATACCAATGGCCTGCCCTGAATGCCACAGCCCTAATATGGACAGTTTTGGTGCAGGCACGACCCGCCTAGTCGAGCAACTACACGCATTATTTGCCAATCCGCAAGTCAGCCGCACAACTTATCCGATTTATCAGATCGATAAAGATACCATGCAAAAAAAAGATGCATGGACTCAGATGACCAAAAATATCAATACTAACAGACCTGCCATTTTGGTGGGGACACAAATGATTGCTAAAGGTCATCATTTTGAAAATGTTACGCTTGTGGTCATTGCCAATGCTGATTTGGGATTTTTATCGGCTGATTTTCGCTCACCTGAGCATACCGCACAGCGTATCATACAGGTAGCAGGTCGAGCAGGTCGTGCCAAAAAGCCAGGCAAAGTCCTAATCCAAACCTTACAGCCTGATAACGCCCTGCTCACTCAGCTTGTGCGTCAAGGTTATCACGCCTTTGCCCACGAACTATTACACGAACGATCACAGTTGGGGCTGCCACCTTTTAGCCATGCCGTACTCATTCGTGCCGAAAGTTTGCACCATCAGCAAGCAAAAGATGCCATCATCGCTGCCAAGGGAATGATACCAGCCAATCATCCTTTTGCCATCAATGCACCCATCGACGCACCCATGACCAAAAAAAATAACCGCTATCAGGTACAGATGCTCATCTTGGCAAAAACTCGCCCACCATTGCATGAATTTTTGCGGACATGGTGGCCGTCAGTACAGTCACTACCAAGCAGTAAAGCGGTACGCATGAATATCGACATTGATCCAATGGGATGGTGATTTGTCAAACAGCGGCACAATTAAATGACCCAAGCCAAGCAAACAATCGCCAATAAATGCAAAGGATAAAAAAGATAAAAAAAATATCGGCCACCCAGCCTGCGCCCCTGCTGGCCTGTGTGATAATAAATCAGCGGTAACACAAAAAACATACCCACATTCATCCACCCAAGACCGACCGTCAACGCCCACCCATAAATCAGATAATGTGCCAAAGGGACGCTTAGGGCATAAGCGGTAAGTTGTAAGATTTTGTCATGTTTAAAAATTTCAAACACCATCACCCACATCACCATCGCCGCCCCATACTCCCCAATCTCTGCAATCATCGCCATCACCAGCACACCAATCACCCTAAGCGTCGCAGGTACGCTCATCTGCCAGATCATTAATGCCGCCAAGCTGGCAGCTAAGCTAAACAGTACATTACCCCAAAGCACTTGTGTGACAACATCGACACTGCCAATGACATATTGAAACACCATAAAAATCGGCTGCGAGAGAACAGCAAAAGCCAAAAGACGCCCCAAGTACGCCCATTGATTCTGTGTATGATACAGCCCCATCACCAAAAAATACGCCATCATCGGTGCAACCAAACGCCCCACCGTATGCATTATCTCAGCGGTCATACTGTAAGTTGCCACAAACACCCAACCGATGTGGTCAATGAGCATGGCAATCAGCGTGATGAGTTTTAGGTGAAAAGTTGTCAGCTGCAGCTGATTGGTAACAGTATCATCTGCCATATTCGGTTCATTGTTCACTGATTTGATATTGGTCATACAAGGTTAATGATTAGCCAATGCAGCGTTTTGGGGTTTGTTTTTTTGATAAAGAGGTTTGGCATCGCCACACCAATCCATGTTGGGTAGGCGTACTGTATATTGTCAAAGTTCGCCCTTTTAGATAGCTAAGCGGATAAGATGCCTTTAAAACGGTCGCAACGACAGCACATTTGGTATTAATACCGTCTACTTGTGTCACCACTTGGATATCAGCACGATGATGTGTGCTTGTCACAGGTAAATTGACTGGGCATTGACCTGTGTTCGCCATAATTACATCCACACGCTTAACCACCGCATTGGCTTCGCTATAGACATCGAACAAAAGCTTTTGCTCAGCTTGTTTGATATACATCGGCACAAACTGCCCAACGATGATTGATAAAATCATCCAAAACATCGCAAATGCCACCGACAAACCAAGCAAGCTTACGCCACCTTCACGCCTAAGATGCTGTTTTTGTGCAGCTTCATCTCGAGGATACAGCTCTAGAGCATCTGCAATCTCTCGGCGAGCCGTGCGATAATAATACGCATCCGCCCAGCGTGCCACCATGCTCGACCAAAACAGCCAAACCGCAAGACCAATCAAAATACGCACAGGCCACTGCATGCCATCTGCCAAAAATCCAATCAATGTATATTCTGCCACTGCCAAGATGATGACAATATTAACCTTAATAAATGACCAGCCTGCCACGCAATACACCACGCAATCTAAGTAACGCTTACGATACAGCAGCCAGCCAAATGTCATAAAAAATGCCGCCCAATGCCATTTTGCGTGTAACCGACCCACTCGATCAAACTCAGCAAATCGTCTCAAATAGTACGCTTGGGAGCGATGACCAATAAACCATCGATCCAATCGGGTGCGTTCATCATCACTAAGATGACTTTGATAAAATGGTGGTGGCGTTGTATCTTCTAAAAAAGGTAGGCGAAACATGGCAACTCTTTGGCTAAATGCGATGAACAGCAACTAAAAAACCAAGCTGTTAGCTTGTGGTTGGGTCAGTTATTCTTTATAATGACCGTTTTTAATATTAGCTATTGTACGCCCTTTTATGACAAATTCAACACCCCAAGATGCCCAAAATGTCTTGGCAGACGCTCAATCTTTACAAGCCATTGACAAAGACGAAATCAGCACCCGCCTCACCAAATTGGCACAAACACCCGAGCAGTTTCGTAAAATTAATACTTTTATGAAGCGTCGTTCACACATGAGCCAATATCATGAACACGCCTTATTAGACGCTCATTTTCGGTATCTTTATATCAATCCAACCGATGAGCTTGGCAAGCTTGGCGATGTCTCAGCAATCAGAGATTTACGAGTTTTATTTACAGATACGCCCAATGGCAGTGATGCGTCTTTGGTGCTTGAAATTGGCTTTGGCATGGGCGATAGCTTGTTTGAGATGGCTAAAAATGCCCCTGAAACCAATTTTGTTGGTGTTGAAGTTCATGAACCTGGTATTGGGCGTTTGGTGGCGTTGGCAGATGAAGCAAAACTTCACAACCTAAAAATCATCAATGGTGATGCTGTGGCGTTACTTGATAATCTACCCCCACAACATTTGGACACCGTTCAGTTGTATTTTCCTGACCCTTGGCAAAAAAAACGACATTATAAACGCCGCTTTGTGACGCATGACCGCATGGCAAAAGTCGCTCGTGTGCTAAAATCTGGGGGTAAGTTTCATGCGGCAACCGACTGGGAGCATTATGCGTTTTGGATGCTTGAGGTGCTAGATGGTATGCCTGAATTTATCAACAGTTGTGAAAAGGGTAACTTTACGCCACGCCCTGACTTTCGCCCTTTGACCAAATTTGAAAAGCGTGGCATCACTCATGGTCATGGTGTTTGGGATTTGATTTATCTAAAAGCCTAAAAAGTGGGGCAATCAAACGATCGTAATTTGGTGGCTAAGTTTTGGCTGTTTTATGCTGATGGCTGTGGCGGTATTGGGTGCGTTATTCCGTGTGTTTTATTCAATCGCATTTTATTTAATCACATGAGTATCCTTGATCATCTCGCCACGCAAGCAAAGCTGCCACATCGTTGGTAATGCCTGCCTTTAGGGCATCAACACCATCATAATGCCGTTCACCATGCAAAAAATGCGTAAACACCACCCAAAGCGTCACGCCATATAATTCGCCGTTAAAATCGGGTAAATGCACCTCAAGCCGCCACTGTTTACCGCCCACACTGGGGCGTAATCCAATGCTAACGGCACCAAATAAACTGCCCTGTTTTAGACCCATCACACCGCCTTGACCCAGCGATGCCCAATCCAAACGCACGCCATTTTGATAGGCGATGACATCGGCAGCAAAAATGCCATGTAGTGCAGGCTTTAGACGCCCCAAAGACACATTTGCTGTTGGGAAATCCAATGTTCGCCCAATCTTATCGCCATGCTCGACCACGCCAGTTATGCCATAAGAGCGACCCAACATAGATTTGGCAGCGTTTAAATCACCGACCGCCAAAGCTTGACGCACCAAAGATGAGCTGATGCGTACGCCATTTTGGGTGATGCTGGGCAAATTATCTACGCTAAATCCTGCAACTTGTAAAAATGCTTTGTCGCCAACACGATCTTGACCAAAACGAAAATCATCACCAAGCACAAGATGGCTCACATTTAAGCTGCGTAAAAGATCGACAAACGCCGCCGCTGATAATGAACGAAATGCATCATCAAAACTTGCCACAATCAGATATTGAACGCCCAATTGCATAATTTGCTCTGCTTTTTCGGTCAAATTGGTCAATCGAGCTGGTGGATTATCAGGCGAAAAATATTCTCTAGGCTGTGGCTCAAATACCATCACCGCAGGTAACAAACCCATCGCTTTGGCATCATCAGCCAGTGCTGATAATAACGCTTGATGACCCAAATGAACGCCGTCATAATTACCAATGGTCAAGGCAAGTAGTGGCAGTGTCGGTAAATGATGACTGTCTAAAAAAATAATTTGCATGAAAAATATATCGCCTATTGCTTGCTTGCCATCGCATCAATGACTGGTACCGCCAACTTTTCTGATGCAAGCTCATTGGCTGTCTTCGCTTCAGATGGCAGACCTTTTAATAATGCCAAGTTTTTGACATCTTGACGCTGACGAACAGCCAAGCTGACAGGCACCATGCGAGCAAACTCAAATAACTGTAACCACATCTCCTCACCGCCCTCTAGACTTTCTTCGTCATCCAAGCGAATGGCGGCAATCTCCATCAAAGTACCAATCAGCTCGTTTTCATCTGCATTCAATGTCACGCCCGCCACACCGATGCCAGTGATATAACCGCCCGCCCAGTCTTTGAGTGCCAAAACACGCTCATACAACTCATGCTCATCATCAGGTACTAAGGGTTCATAGCCATATGCGTCATCTTTATCTTTGAGTGCAAAGCTGACATCTTCGGCATAGTCAGTCAATAGCTCAAGTGCCGATTCACTAGGTATCCCAAAGCTCATTTCTTCTAATAAGCGTACCCAACCATCGGTATCGGGTGCATGACACACAGTCATGATACCAGTCATGATGCCGTGCAACTCGCTGATCGATATGTCTGTCCAGTCGCCAAATGCTGACGCCCAATCATCCCAACCTGATAAATAATCTGTTGCCATAGTTTGCCTTTATTCGTGTGTTTTTGACATCAGTTAACCCTTAAGGCTCATCAAACCTTTGTCAAAAATTGTTAAAATTTACCTTTAAATAATCGCTCAAAAAACAGAGTATTATAGCACAGACATGCCAGTTTATGCGCTTGTTTTGATTAAACCATGATGTTATCTAAAAACTTTTTAATATCACAATGACCAACTTTTATGTAATTTTTACAAAAAATTTGACAACACAATCCAAAGCCATGCTAAGATAAGCTCAGCTAAATTTTGTTTGATCAACTTAGGATATCTTATGTTAGCTCAATTACAAGCCTTAGAGCAGACGATCATCGCCATGAAAAAGCAATATGCGGTTACCGCAACCGAACTTGCCAATCTCAAACAACGCATCGCCAATGACGATAGTGCCAAACAAATCGAAACGCTACAAGCCAAGCTTAATCAGGCATTGGTTGATATTGATCATCATAATGACCGTGTGGATGACCTGCAACAAACCCAAAATGCCCTAGAACAGCAAGTTGATGAGCTTTATCAAGCCAATCAAGCGTTAATCACTCAAAATCAAGATCTAAAAGACAAAAACGCCTTAGCCATCTCACGCGCTGAGGTGATTCGTGATTGGCTGTCAAAAATTGATCGCTCCAACTAGATGCGTTCATTCAACAGTTTTGTTAAGGAATCATTATGAGTCAAGACACCCAAAATTCACCATCATCGGCCATCATCGCCAAAGAAGAATTTCGCCCAATTGATATCAGTATCGCAGGCACACCGCATCGGATTGTCTGCCCAGTCGACGAAATTAAAAACCTAGAACATGGGGCTGAATACATCAACCACAAAATCCGTGATCTACGCCGTGAAATCAAACACAAAACACCGACCAATGAAGAGTTTTTGGTGCTGGTTTGTTTGGAGCTGTATGATGAAGTACAAGCCCTAAAAACCCAAATCACCAAGGCTGACGACGAAAAAGCCAAAGTCGCTGCCATGATAGATAAAATCAATCAACAAGCACGCTCAATGCTTTAGTCAAACGCATCAAAAACGGTAGCATAAAAACTACCGTTTTTTATGCTAACTTAAAAGTTATCAATCATTAATCATTGGTAGATTTTCTTTTGGATGAGTATCGGCATAGGATTTAAGATGCTCAACATTACAAAAAAACCGTTCATTGTGCTGCTTTTCGTTCAATAAAATACCACGATAGGTTGCCAACGCATGCCCACAGTAGTGGCAATGTCGCACGCTTGTATCATCGCCTTCTTTGGGGAAAAACGCTTTGGGCGGCTTAGGATACATGAATTTCAAAAACAGCCACATGACCACACTGATGATGATAATATTTAAAATAAAAGCAAACATAAACGCCAATTCACCACAAATTTTTAGAAACCTAAGATTACTATACCACAAAGTTTGGGGGTTTATGCTATACTATTTGCAGGTTTGTCAACGATTTTGATAAGCCAGAATGTTTGGCGTATTTGCCACTTTTACAAAATTTGTTTATGAAATTTGCGACGACAGTGAGGTCATTGCATTTTTTATGACATCAATTTAAACGCACTTGGTATGATGCCCAATGCTCACAAATTTCAAGGATATTATAAATGTCAAAAGCCAAAACCGATGCCAATAATGGCACACAAACCAGTTTTCATACCACAGATACCACGACAGGTCAAATGACTTTTGCGATCATTCAGACCAATTTTTGGGTGGGGGATATCGCAGGTAATGTCAAAAAAATGCACGCTTTAACCCTAGATGCCAAAGCTCGTGGTGCAGATATCGTTATCTTTCCTGAGCTTGCTTTGGTGGGTTATCCGCCCGAAGATTTACTATTACGCCCAACATTGGGTGAACGGGTGCGCGAAGCGATGGCAAAACTTGCCGAAATCGAAGGCATCGTCGTGATTTTGGGTTATCCGCACATTGATCATCATGGTACATTCAATTCGGCCGCAATCTTACAAGATGGTAGCCAAAAAGGCTTTTATCATAAGCAGTGCCTACCAAACTACGGCATCTTTGATGAACAGCGATATTTCCAAAAAGGTCGTAATCAAGTCTTATTTGATTATAAAGGCGTAACGATTGGTCTTTTGATTTGTGAGGACATTTGGCATGATGAACCCATTCAGGCACTGAAACAAGCAGGGGCTGATTTGGTCATCGTCATCAATGCGTCACCTTTTGAAATTGGTAAACAAGCCGCTCGCAAATCACTGCTAACCCAACACTCCTCCACCCATCATCTGCCCATCATTTATGTCAATACCGTTGGCGCCCAAGATGATATTGTCTTTGATGGTGGCTCTTTAATCACACAATCAGACGGCAGTGTCGCACATGAAGGCGTGAGATTCTTAAATCAGCTTTTGATGGCACGGTTTGACACCCAAAACAAAACCTTTGATACACAAGCTAAAGCACCTTTGGTACTGTCTGAAGAGTCTGAGATGTATCAAGCTTTGGTCGTGGGCCTAAGAGATTATGTCAATCGCTCAGGCTTTAAGGGGGTGATTGTTGGTCTATCAGGCGGTATTGACAGTGCACTCACCCTTTGCATTGCGGTTGATGCGTTGGGTTCTGATCGGGTGTATGCCGTGATGATGCCGTATGAATATACCGCTCAAATCAGCCTAGAAGATGCCGAAGCCCAAGCGGCACGCTTAAATGTGTCTTATACCGTCTGCCCCATTCATGATGCTGTGGCAGGCTTACGCTCAGCCTTAGCACCACTACTTGCCAATAGCGAGCCTGATGTTACCGAAGAAAATCTACAAGCGCGCGCTCGTGGCACTATCTTGATGGCATTGTCTAATAAATTTGGGCATATGGTCATCTCAACAGGCAATAAGTCTGAAAATGCCGTTGGCTACTCAACACTTTATGGCGATATGGTGGGCGGATTTGATGTCCTAAAAGATGTGTATAAAACCGATGTCTATCGCTTGGCGAACTATCGCAATCGCTTGGAGGATAATCCTGTTATCCCTGAACGAGTGATCACTCGCCCGCCCAGTGCTGAGCTGCGTCCCAACCAAAAAGACCAAGACAGTCTAGGCGATTATGATACGCTTGATAGCATCCTAAAAATGTATATTGATGACGATTTAGGCTATAAGGCAATTGTGGCGGCAGGCTTTGAACCAAAAACTGTCGAAAAAATCCTAAGCATGGTGGATCGTGCTGAGTACAAACGCAGACAAGGCGCTATCGGTACCAAAATTACCAAAAAATCGTTTGGTCGTGAACGCCGTTATCCGTTGGTGAATGGCTGGTCAATCAAAGGCTAATTGACACACAAAACGCTTACACCAGTGAGCGTTTTGTGTCATTTATGATGGCAAACTACCGATAGTCTCGCTCACCAAAAATCGCTGTTCCCACACGCACCATGGTTGAACCGTGTGCTACCGCCTGTGCCATATCGCCACTCATGCCCATGCTGATGGTATCCCAGTTTGGCAAGTCAAAACGCCTTGCCATCGCATCAAATAGTTCTTTTGTGCGGGCAAACGCATCTATAGTTTGCTGACTTGGAATGACCATCACGCCACGCAAGTTTAGGTTTTTGTAGTTGATGATTTGTTCTATGAGCGTGGGCAGTTCGGTTGGTTTACAGCCTGATTTACTGCTTTCATCATCAATATTGATTTGTATCAATACATTAAGCGGCTGCATGCCTGCACGCTGCTCATTGAGACGCTGGGCAATGATTTCACGCTCTAAGGTATGCACCCAATCAAAATGCTTGGCAATATCTCGGGTTTTGTTACGCTGAATACTACCAATATAATGCCAAATGATGGGTAATTGTGATAATTGACTGATTTTGCCAAGTGCTTCTTGCAGATAATTTTCACCAAAATCCTGTTGACCCTGATGAAATAAGGTCTGTATCATCGCAACAGGTTTGGTTTTAGAAACTGCAATCAGTTTGGCAGGACGATGATTTGGATTCATCTGTAAAGCTTGATCATTAGCGGTATTGAGTGCCTGCTTAATCAAGCGGTAATTGGTCAGCAACTGATTATCATCAATAGTTATCATAGCGTCCATCACATACCTTCTTTTAGGGTTTAAAATTGGCTAATTTTTGATTTTAGATTAATAAAAATTAATAAAACCTAGGCGGCTGTTACCCAGTCATTTACCATCACAACCAAGCGATTATTCCGATAGCTTGGTCATTGGGCATCACTCAACCGCTTGGGCAGCTGTTCATCATTAACATAAGTCATTAAAAACATGAGTCATTCAATATCGCCCAACTGGCATTGTAACACAGTTTAAACCACCACTTAACTGCGGTCGCCTGTTTCATTGTGGCTGCATTGGAGTACGCCATGAATACGCCTGATTTGATGGAGTTATTAAGATTTGCCCATCAAAAAAATGCTTCAGATTTACATTTATCCGCCCAACAGCCCATTATGCTGCGTATTGATGGCAATCTTTTGCCCATGGACATCTCGCCCATTGATACAGATAGTATCATGCAGATGCTACGCCTTGTGATGGATGACACAGATTATCGCCAATGGCAACACAATCTTGAACATGATTTTGTACTTTCACTTGATGGCATCGCTCGCTTTCGGGTGAATGTATTTTTTCAGGCACACGGTGCGGCGGCTGTTTTTCGGGTGATAAAAACACACATACCCAGCCTACAACAGTTAAGCTGTGATGAACATGTTTATGAGAGTATGCTAAAAATAGCCAAGCTTCAGGCAGGCTTAGTACTCATCACAGGAGCAACAGGCTCGGGCAAATCAACGACACTTGCCAGTTTTATCGACCACATCAACCAACACCAAAAAAAGCACATTATCACCATTGAAGACCCCATTGAATATGAGCATAGCTCCAAGCTTTCGCTGATTAATCAAAGGCAAGTCGGTAAAGATACCCGAAGCTTTCAAAATGCCCTACGCTCAGCATTGCGTGAAGACCCTGATGTGATCTTGGTTGGCGAACTTCGTGATCTTGAGACCATTCGCTTGGCTCTGGCAGCTGCCGAAACTGGGCATTTGGTGCTAGCAACCTTGCACACGGTCAATGCCCCAAAGAGTATTGACCGTATCATTGAGGTTTTTGATGCTGGCGAAAAACACATGATTCGCATGATGCTTGCCGACTCACTGAAGGCGGTGATTGCCCAAAGGCTATTGCCTGCCCAAGGCGGTGGTCGTGTGGCAGCTTTTGAGATTCTCACGCATACGCCTGCGGTTGCCCATTTGATTCGTGAAAATAAAATTTCTCAGCTGCCTTCTGTCATTCAGACCAGTTTGGCCCAAGGTATGATTGATTTAACGCAATCTTTATCACGCTTAGTTGAGACAGGCAAAATTACGCCAGCCACTGCCAACGACCAAATCAATATGCTGCGATAACCCATAATCTGCCACCCAAATTATGATAATCAATGGCTTAAAATACGCCGCTCAACTGATGAGCTTTTGGCTTTTTTGGTCTTTGGGTGGATTTGGCGGACATTCTACGGATATTAATAGAGTTACACTTAACAGAGTTGCACTCAGATTTATTGGGTTTCATCGCTTGATTTTAGGCACTCTGGGCTATCACATACGCCATATAGTATCAGCGAATGCCCTGATAGCTTAAAATTATGCGCTTTGGCAACCTTAAACTGCTCTTCTTCGATGACTGAATTATGAAATTCAACAATTTTACCACACACATCACAGACCAAATGGTCATGATGTTCATCTTGGACAATCTCAAAGACTGATAAATTATTCTCAAAATTATGTCGCTCAACGATGCCTGCTTGCTCAAACTGAGTCAAAACACGATACACCGTTGCCAAACCCACATCTTCGCCCTGCTCTGCTAATGCACGATAGACATCTTCAGCACTCATATGATGATGCTCAGCATTTTCAAGCAGCTCTAAGATTTTGATACGAGGCAAAGTAACCTTTAAGCCAGCTTTACGCAAATCTTTATTTGTAAAAGCCATATATTATCCATCCTAACTTGATGATATTAAATCATATAAATTAATTAATAATGTATCATAAAATCGCCCTGCTTGCACCCCAAAATCATCACCGTACGCCAAAAGCTTATGATTTATTTATCCAATCATTAAAACCTATCATCATCATAAAAACTGCCCAAATAGCAAAAGATACTTGCATAATGATAAGTCTTTGGTTTAATATGATCACACTTCATCACCATATGGGAATCATAATGCAAAAGATGACTTACAAAGCTGTCAGCTTAGGTTTGGTTGCGGTGCTTGCTCTGACTGGCTGTGGTGCCTTTCGGGTGCATACCATTGACTTACCTCAAGGTACGCCACTATCTGCCGCCCAAGCCAATCAAATACAAGTGGGCATGAACGCCAACCAAGTGCTATATTTACTTGGCTCGCCTGCCTTGCGTGATACACTGGCACCAAACCGCTGGGATTATATTTATGACTATACCGCAGGCACTGATGGCAAACGCCAAAAAAAATCCGACATTAAAAACGCATCGCAATACTTGAGCATTCATTTTAATAACCAAGGCATCGTTACACGCATTGACGGTCGTGACAGCTTACCTGATACTCGCCATTGATCTGGTGTGGTCGTAACCAATTCATAAGCCGCTTGTACATCCGCTAAGCGGCTTTATTAAGTTTTTGTTTAATAAAACTAAAAATAACTGGCAAGATGCTAAAAATAATAATACCAAAAATCACATAAGTGAAATTATCTTTAATGGCAGGCTGATTCCCAAAAAAATAACCCAGCAGCACAAATGACATAATCCATAAACACCCACCGATGATATTATAGCTTAAAAAATAGCGATAATTCATACTGCCCGCTCCTGCCACAAATGGTGCAAAGGTACGCGCAAAAGGGATAAAGCGTGCAAGAATAATCGTCTTTTTGCCATGTGTTGCAAAAAATTTTTGTGTATTAACCAAATGCTGATGATTGATCCAGCGGGAATTTATGACAAATACTTTAGGTCCGATATATTTACCGATGTGATAATTGAGTGTATCGCCCAACACCGCAGCCAAAGACAGCAGTATGATCAATAAGATCGGATTTATCGCACCTGTCACAGCGGCCAACGCACCTGCAGCAAATAACAGACTATCTCCAGGTAAAAACGGCATCACCACAAGCCCAGTTTCAACAAAAATAATCAAAAATAAGATGCCATAAATCCACATGCCATAATCTTGTAAAAATACTGCCAAATGCTGATCAATGGTCAAAATAAAGTCCATCAGCTGCATAATCATATCCATAATTCCCTACTTTTTACTCAAACTTTTTACTCAAAACAGTACCTATATTATCAAAAAAAATAATCTTTATAAAATTTTGTATTGCTTAAATGTTTGATACACAGACATAGATGAGATATCCAAAAAACCAAAGTCATCACATTGGTCATTTAGACAACATGAATGTTGTTTGATATTATGATAAAATGTTGCTCATATAAAATTTCAAATTTCATGTCAATGTAAACGATATAAACAAATGGCTTTATTATGCTAGAGATTCGCCACCTACAGATGATGCACGCCCTAAAACGCCATGGGTCGCTTGCCACTACCGCCGATGAGATGAACCTAACGGCCTCAGCCATCAGCCATCAGCTCAAAGAGCTTGAAAACTATTATGACATTACGATGGTTAATCGGCGTACTCGCCCCATCAGCTTCACGCCAGCAGGCTTGATGGTGCTTGAGTTGGCAGAGAGTATTTTACCACAGGTAGCACGCACCCAATCCGATATTAAACGCCTAGCACATGGTCAAGCAGGTAGGCTGCGTTTGGCGAGCGAATGCCATAGCTGTTTTGATTGGCTGATGCCGATTTTAAACACCTATCGTGGGCAATATGCTGATGTTGAGCTTGACTTTTCAACAGGATTTGACCCTGAGCCGCACCAAATGCTGGTAGATGGTGAGATTGATTTACTCATCACCTCAAGCGATTTACCCATTGATGGTATCAGCTATTTACCGCTATTTACTTATGAAAGCCGATTGGTGGTCGCACCAACTCACCCTTTGGCAAGCCAAGCAGTCATTACCCCCCAAGATTTATGCGACCAAACACTGATCGCCTATCCTGTTGAAGAAAGCCATTTGGACATCATCGCCCAATTTTTGACGCCCAATGGGGTAGCACCTGCCAATATCCGCACAACTGAGCTGACCGCCATGCTCATTCAGCTGGTCGCCTCCGAACACGGCGTTGCCGCTCTGCCTGATTGGGTAATTTTAGAATACGAACGCAAAGGCTGGGTAGTCTCACGCCCCCTAGGCGTCGGTGTGCATTGCCAGCTGTATGCCGCTACTCGTAGCTGTGATGCCCAGCTTCATTTTATGCAGGGGTTTTTAAACTTATTAAAAGATATCCAAAAACCCTAAATTGCTTTATTGACATTGACCAATCACTTGACAAGCTTTTATCCATCACTCACAACCAAAAGCCACAAAAACCCATAAAAAAGCAGCCAGTAAACTGACTGCTTTTTTTGATGATGATAGACAATTAGAACTCGTAATTTACACCGATGTTATAAGAGCCTTTTTTATCGCCACTGGTATTAATTGCCGCACCAGCTTTAATGGCCAGATTTGGATTAACACGATATCCAGCACCGATAGCAACCGCAGATTTTGAACCATAGCCACCAAGTGCAGCGGTAGCGTTAAACTTACCAACGCTATAAGGCTGGAATAGACCACTTAGGGCAGCTTGGGCAGCCATACCGTTTTCAACTTTACTATCTAAAGCCGTGATACGACCATCAAAGGCATTTACCTTAGTATCCAAGGCACTGATACGACCGTCAAAACCATTGACTTTATCGTTTAAGTTATTCAGTGCTTGCGTATCTGCCTTGCCACCCAATTTTGCTTCGATGGCTTGTTGATTGTCATCGATTTTTTTGGCGTGCTGGGCAAGTGTGGTTTTGTTATTTGCAATGTCTGTTTGCACACCTTTAAACTTAGCATCAGCATCGGCTTTGTTGGCGGTGATTAATGCATCTTGTGCTTTATCTTTTTCAATCAAAGTGTTTTGATTTTTGGTAAGCGTTTTAAAGCTTGCATCAGCATCAGCTTTGTTGGCGGTGATTAATGCATCTTGTGCTTTATCTTTTTCAATCAAAGCGTTTTGATTTTTGGTGAGCGTTTTAAAGCTTGCATCAGCATCGGCTTTGTTTTTGACAATATTATCAGTATTGGCAGCGCTTGCTTTTGCCAAGGTTTTGATATCAGAGCTATGCTGATCTTGCTGTTGTGCTAGCTCATGGATATTGTTGATGTTATTTTGAATATCTTCTTTATTCTCAGCAATGTCAGATTTGTTTTGGTCAATTCTATCTTTGTTGGCTCCTACCGCTCTTGCAACCATGCTGTGCAGGATACCTAGATTGTTGATCTTTTGATCGTGCAACTGGATATCAGCTTGGTTTTTATCAACGCTTGTTTTTAACTCTGATAATTTTTGCAAATCTGCCTTACCACCCAATTTTGCTTCGATGGCTTTTTGATTGTCATCGATTTTTTTGGTGTGCTGGGCAAGTGTGATTTTGTTATTGGCAATATCTGTTTGCACACCTTTAAACTTAGCATCAGCATCGGCTTTGTTGGCGGCAATGCCAGCTTTATTTTCTTCAACATTTTTGTTGAGTTCTTTCATTACCTCTACGCCAGCATCTTGAACTTTTGCTAGGTCTTGGATATCAGATTTGTTTTTTCTGATTAGTGTATCATGATGATTGCCAGCTTCTGTTAAAATTTCGATGGCTCTATCATGCTCAACCAATCTTTCTACATTGTCATTATTGGCTTCGTACAGATCTTCAATAGAATCATTGTTCTTTTGAATATCAATTTGGTTTTTAAACGCTTTTCCAGTAACTGCAGCAATATCATCTTTATTTTCTTGGATTTGCTCTCCCAAGAATGTTACACTTTCAAGTTGAGCTTTTGCCAAGGTTTTGATATTAGCTTTGTTTTTTCTGATTAGTGTATCATGATGATTGCCAGCTTCTGTTAAAATTTCGATGGCTCTATCATGCTCAACCAATCTTTCTACATTGTCATTATTGGCTTCGTACAGATCTTCAATAGAATCATTGTTCTTTTGAATATCAATTTGGTTTTTAAACGCTTTTCCAGTAACTGCAGCAATATCATCTTTATTTTCTTGGATTTGCTCTCCCAAGAATGTTACACTTTCAAGTTGAGCTTGTGCCAAGGTTTTGATATTAGCTTTGTTTTTGGCAATGCTCTCTTTATTTTCTTTGACAGATTTTTCGTTATTCTCTACCGTTCTCCCCCTATCTTTGAAAAGAGTTCCTAGATTTTCGATCTTTTGGGCGTTGAGTCCAGTATTTCTGTTAAGTTCTAACATAGTTAAATTATTAGCGGACTGGCTAATCACCATATACTTTTGAAACTTTTCCTGATCTAATTTCCCTTGTTTTAGTTTGTCATCATCATCTTCACTTGTTATTAACTTTCCTATCCTTTCTTCTGCATCACTTTGTATCTGTCGTATCGCTTCTGAATATCCAGCCTGAGCCTGTGCATTCGCAGTAGATACCGCACCCAAGCCAACAATCATGGCACTGGTTACAGCGATTTTTAGGGGGAGAAGTTTCATGGTTTTCATTTGGCACTCTCTTTTGGTGGTTAAGTCATCACATCAGTCATCACGGTGAAACAACTGATGCCTAAAAAAAGCAGATAAACGATGTCAACGGTGGCAGGCAGACAGCGGACAGATAAAAGACAAAGTTTTATCTATCTATCTATCTATCTATCTATCTATCTATCTCTTTTGCTGGTATAAATGGAAAAATCCCTATCATATCCATTTAGGTTACAGTATAGCAAGGCTTTGTTAAAGTATCAACACCAAATTAGATAATATCATCACTTAAGCCGTATATTTTTAAACCAAATTAGATAATAACATCACTTAAGCTGTATTTTTAAGCCATATTTTTATCCCTACGCTTAACTTAATATGGCATTTTGGCATATACCCAATTTGGCATGTACCGATACTAGTTGATACGATTTGGTTGAGATGATTGATTTGGCTATCTATGATCAGATACGCCAAGCGTTGTCATATCCCAGCGGGGAATACAGCGAACCGCCAAATCATCAGACTGCCCACAGCTTAGCCGACAAAAGCCAGCATAAGCGATCATCGCACCATTATCCGTGCATAGCTCGGTAGGGGCATAATAAACCGACGCATCGATTTGGCGGAGCGTCTCGGTCAGGGTGCGGCGTAGTGTCTGATTGGCAGAGACGCCCCCTGCGACTACCAGCTGGCGAATGCCAGTCATCTGTAGTGCTTTGGTGCATTTTTTGACCAAAGTATCCACCACCGCATACTCAAAGCTTGCGGCGATGTCTGCTCGTGTGGCGGGGTCGCTTTGGGCATTTGGCGTGTCTTTGATGAGATTATGAATGGCGGTTTTCATGCCACTGAACGAAAAATCCAGCCCCTTATGTAACATCGGTCTTGGCAGCTCATAGGCGTGTGGGTTGCCGTTTTTGGCTAATTTTTCGATATTTGGACCACCCGGATAGGGCAGTTTGAGCATTTTGGCCGTTTTATCAAAGCATTCGCCCACCGCATCATCGATAGACTCGCCCAATATCTGATACGCTCCGATGCCATCAGCACGCACCAGCATGGTATGACCGCCCGACACCAGCAGGCACACAAACGGAAAACTTGGGGGGTTATCACTGGCTAATAGCGGTGCTAACAGATGCCCCTCCATATGATGCACCCCAACCGCTGGCACGCCCAGCCCATACGCCAGTGTCCGCCCAAATAATGCCCCTGTCATCAACGCCCCAATCAATCCCGGCCCTTTAGTGTATGCCACCGCATCAATGTCGGATTTGGTGATATTTGCCTGATCCAACATCTCATTAAATAACGGCACAAGCTTACGAATGTGGTCTCGACTGGCAAGCTCAGGCACGACACCGCCATAGGTGGCATGTAGATTAATCTGGCTATACAAAACCTGAGACAACACGCCGCCACGACCGCCATTCATCGTACTATCATAGATGGCAAGCCCTGTTTCATCACAAGATGTCTCCAATCCCAATACTTTCATTATTCATTCTCAATGATTATTATGTTGCTTACTATTATAGCACATATCGGCTATCGCACATATCGGTAGACGCTACGCAAAACACGGATGTGAGCATTGTCATTACAATATTGTAATTAACATATTATTTTTATAATTTAAGTGAATTGTTCAAACAAACTTGATACACAACAGTATTTTTATCCAAAATATTAAAATTATTTGATAATCTCATCATCTTCTATCATGAATACGCCACTTTTGTTTTTGTAAAGTAGGCAAAACAAGCAAAGTATGGCATAATACCGACGATTGTAACCAAATCTTATATTGACATTCAAGGAGTTTATATGAGCAAATCTACCATTATCTACACCCATACCGATGAAGCCCCAGCCCTTGCCACACATTCGCTACTTCCCATCATTCGTGCGTTTGGTGCAACCGCTGGCGTGGATTTTGTGACCAGTGATATCTCTTTGGCAGGTCGTATTTTGGCGGCTTTTCCAGAGTATCTCACCCAAGAACAACAAACCCCTGATGCTCTAGCCCAACTTGCCGAACTGGTCACCCAGCCTGAAGCCAACATTATCAAACTGCCCAATATTTCGGCATCCATGCCCCAACTGCTTGCTGCCATCAAAGAGCTTCAGGTCCAAGGCTATCAGCTACCAAACTATCCAACCAACCCCCAAAATGACCAAGAAAAAGACATTCAAAAACGCTACGATAAAATCAAAGGCAGTGCAGTCAATCCTGTTTTGCGTGAGGGCAACTCTGACAGACGCGCCCCAAAAGCGGTCAAAAACTTCGCCAAAAAATATCCACACAGCATGGGGCAATGGAGTAAAGACAGCCAATCACATGTGGCAACGATGAATGGCGGTGATTTTTTTGCTAACGAGCAATCCAAAACTGTAGCGGATGCCACAACAGTTTCTTTTGTGTTTACAGACACCCAAGGCAACCAAAGTCAGCTTCGTGAGCCTTTGGCACTAAAAGCAGGTGAGATCATCGATGCGACCATGATGAGCAAAAAAGCCTTGCTAAGCTTTTTAAAAGAGCAAGTCCAAGACGCCAAACAAAAAGATGTGCTATTTTCCTTACACATGAAAGCCACGATGATGAAAGTCTCTGACCCCATCATCTTTGGTCATGCGGTGCGTGTGTTCTTTGCTCCTGTGTTTGAGCAATATGGCGATAAGCTGGCAGAAGCTGGCATTAATGTGAATAACGGCTTTGGTCATCTTTTGGCAAATCTTGATAAATTAGACGCTGATACACGCACAGGTGTTGAAGAAGCCATTTCACAAGCTTACGCCGCCAATCCAGATATCGCCATGGTAGACAGCGATAAAGGCATCACCAACTTACATGTACCAAGCGATGTGATCGTCGATGCGTCCATGCCTGCGATGATTCGTAATTCAGGTCGTATGTGGGATAAAAATGGCAACGCCAAAGACACCAAAGCCGTCATTCCTGATAGCAGCTATGCCCATGTATATCAAGCGGTGATCGATTTTTGTCGTGAGCGTGGTGCGTTTGACCCAACCACGATGGGCAGTGTCCCTAATGTGGGGCTGATGGCACAAAAGGCAGAAGAATACGGCTCGCATGATAAGACTTTTGAGATTGAGCATGATGGTACAGTTGAGCTGATTGATGATAATGGTACGGTGCTTAGCTCTCATACAGTAGAAGCAGGCGATATTTGGCGTGCTTGCCAAACCAAAGATGCCGCTGTTAAAGATTGGGTAAGCTTGGCGGTGAATCGTGCTCGCCTAAGTGGCACGCCTGCGATTTTTTGGCTAGATAAAAACCGTGCCCACGATGCTGAGCTAATCAAAAAAGTTCATCAATATTTGGGCGATTTGGATACCGATGGCTTAGATATCCAAATTCTGCCGCCTGCTGATGCGTGCTTAGCAAGCCTTGAGCGTATGAAACAAGGTCTAGACACCATTTCGGTAACGGGTAATGTGTTGCGTGATTATAATACCGACCTATTCCCAATCCTAGAGCTTGGTACTTCTGCTAAGATGCTATCTATTGTACCTTTGATGAATGGTGGCGGTATGTTTGAAACTGGTGCTGGTGGCTCAGCACCCAAGCATGTACAGCAGTTTAACGAAGAAAATCATTTGCGTTGGGACAGCTTGGGCGAATTTTTGGCATTGGCGGTGTCATTTGAGCATTTGGCACAGACCACGAACAACGCCAAAGCACAAGTCCTAGCAGAAACGCTTGACCGTGCAACTGAAAAACTACTACTCAATGACAAATCACCAAAACGCAAAGTCGGTGAGCTTGACAATCGTGGCAGTCATTTTTATTTAGCCATGTATTGGTCGCAAGAGCTGGCAGCTCAAAACAGCGATACCGCCATGGCGGATAAATTTACCCCCATCGCCAAAGCCCTAAGCGAAAATGAAACACAAATCATCGCTGAGCTTAATCAAGTTCAAGGGCAATCTGTTGATATCGGTGGCTATTATGCACCTGATTTTGTCAAGACTGCTACGGCAATGCGTCCAAGCCAAACGCTTGAGCAAATCCTAGCACAGCTTCACTAAGCATTCACCATCATCAAAAAAATATCCCAGTTTTGGGATATTTTTTTGGGTTAATTGGGTTAATAGTCATAGATTAAATAGATTAAATAGATTAAATAGATTAAATAGATTAAATAGATTGTGATGGCATTAAAAAATCCCCATATCACATGGGGATTTTTAAGCAGTTTAGCAACTTAGCCAATCGGCAATCCGATTAGTAACGAGTAATCAAAGCAATAGGCTCTTGTTCGTTCATTTGTTCACGAGGTACAAAGACGACCTCACCACCATTATGATCAACCAATTCGATGATTTCGGCAACGGCATCATCATTTACGCCATCATCGGTTGCATCTTCGGCAACCAGTAAGGTTGCATTTTGTTCATCGATGGTTGCAGGTACGCTATAACCTTGGCGAACAAGTAAGGTAACCGCATTACCCTCAACGGCAGAACGATAGATTTGTTGTAGATCTGTGCGAACCATTTTTTCGTTACGAGCTTTTTCAAGTTCGCCTTGGGCAGTTTCGTAACGAGTTTTACGCTGATTTTCAACCAGCTCTTGAACACCATCGATAATCTCTTGAGCATTGCCATCTTTAAGATGTGCTAAGTTATCAACCTTGCCCAAAATGATTGATGAATTATCACACACTTGCTCATAAAAGCCCAAAGTGCGTGAATCACCCACCAAAATGACAGGTAATGGCGATGCGTTGTAGATACGCTGTAAGCTTTTATCCACACGATTCATAAACTCTTTTAGATAGCTGTGGTCGTCTGATGAGCCTGTACGGTCTGATTTACTGCCTGTTGGTAATGTGGTATTTTTGATGGGGAATGCCAACTCATCATGGACTTCTTGGCGTGGACTGTCGCCCACCACTTCTTTAATCAAAGTGCCGTTCGTGCCAACCAATAGGCGAGCGTTTTCGCTGGTAACAACCAGCACATAATAATTCACCGCCTCTGACAAATCACGCATCAAATCACGAGTAGCGAACTTATTCCCCAAAATCACACGCTCTTTGGCATCAAAAGGCAGACGAAGTATAGTCGCTTCTGACTCAGTTGCAAAAATTGCCAGCGTATCTAGATTATAGTTGTGATCAAGCTCATCTGTCTGAGCGGTAATATTCGCCAAGATGGCATCAGCGGTGCGTTTATCATGCTCTTCACTGATACGGTCTTCGGCAACTTTGAGCTGATTTTTTAGAGCAATGGTATCTTGTTCATTTTCAGGGTGAGTGCGATGCGTTTTTACAAAAATACTTACCGCAGGATTGGCTTGGGTTTGTTTGAGCTGTTTTAGTGTTGCTTTCATTATGATGTTCTCCTATTTGATAAAAGCTTAAATTAAACAAATTAAACTAAATATATCCATAAAATATCTTAATATCAGATGATTTTTAGTATAACAACTTTTTAAAATCAATTCAAAGTCAAGCCTGCTTGATTTTGTGAGATTTTTACCATCGGTGCGTTATTTTATGTTATTTTATGTTATCTAATCCTCTAATCTAATCTTTAGCCCAGCCCAACAGGCGTTACCGTCAATCGCCCAAGCCCAGTCTGATAGATGCTTGATATATTCAAGATACTTTATATATATTATATATATTGTTTGACAAGTTCCGCCATCATTTGAATATGCAGCTCATCGGTGTTTAGTGCTGGAATATAGTCATACGCTCGCCCACCTGCTTGCAAAAAATTGCCTTTATTTTCAACCGCAAGCTCCTCAAGTGTCTCAAGGCAATCGGCCGAAAATGCTGGGCTGATGACTTGTACCGAAAACCTAGCCGCTCCCCATTCACCAAGCAGCTCATCGGTATAAGGTTTTAGCCACTCTTGAGCACCAAAACGAGACTGAAAACTCATCGCCCAATCATTGATGGACAGCCCCAAGCGATCTGCCAAAAGAACGGCGGTTGTACGACATTGTTCAGGGTACGGATCGCCCTTATCGGCATATGGCTTAGGAATGCCATGAAAGCTCATCAAAAGCTTATCGGCACGCCCATGCACTGCCCAATAACGCTCAACAGACTGTGCCAATGCCTCAATATATGTCGGATGGCTGTGATATTCTTTGATGAAATGAAGCTCAGGTAGCTCTCTTTTGTGCAATAACAGTTTGGCAATCTTATCAAAGGCGGCAGCCGTTGAAGTGGCTGAATACTGCGGAAACAGCGGCAATACAATCAAAGATGATACCCCTTTGGCCAGTAAATCCTCTATCACCGATTTAATCGAAGGATTGCCATAAGTGGTTGCAGGATAAACAGGGGTTTTTATGCCTTGTTTACTTAATAAATCCTGCAAATCTTTGGCTTGATTTTTGAGTATGACCAATAACGGTGAGCCGTCATCCATCCAAATGCTGGCATAAGCATGTGCCACACGCTTAGGTCTTGTGGTTAGCACAAAACCAGTTAAAATCACCTGCCAGATTAATTTGGGGATTTCAATCACACGAGTATCGCTTAAAAATTCTTTTAAATAGCGGCGTACTGATTTGGGTGTTGGGGCATCTGGTGTACCCAGATTCACTAAAATAATGGCGGTTTTTTTCATAAATCAAAGATACCATTCATCAATCAAGGATAAGTCTTAAAAGCAAGCGTTTTGAGTGTTTAATCACTCAATCAAAACTGCCCAATAAAAACTCTTATAATTACATCCGATAATTAAACATTCTAGACAATTAAACATGCTAATTAAGTCATCATACCGCTTGATTTTATCACCTTTAACATAAAAAATCTTGATACATTTTAAAAACCGTGATTGAATGAATATATCACAGATGTTTAAAATACTGGTTTAAAATGGCTCTGCTTGAATTTATGGTCAACCAGACTCATTAACGATGCTTGGATGCGACTTAACTTTACGCTTAACAAGTACCTAAATTTGGCGTATAATAGGCGTATCATACAAGCGTTATTCCCAAAATAGATATCACGCAAAATAGATATCAAGATTGGGTCAACAAAAGCACCAAATACGCACCAACAACCGAACCATAACAATAGATATCGTTAATCATTAGGCAAGCCATGACCGTCCAAACCTATACCCCAAGCCCAAAACCTGCCCCCAAAAAAGCCGTACAAGGTGAAAAATTGCGTGGCTATGACAAAGTCGCTCGCATTCCTATCAAGGTCATTCCCACTGTTGAGACCCCCAAAAAGCCCGACTGGATTCGTGTTAAATTATCCAGTCCTGCCGAAGTGGAACGCATCAAAGGCACGCTTCGCAAACAAAAGCTCTACACCGTCTGCGAAGAAGCTGCCTGCCCCAATCTGCCCCAGTGTTTTGGGGATGGTACCGCCACTTTTATGATTATGGGCGACATTTGTACACGCCGTTGTCCGTTTTGTGAAGTGGCACACGGTCGTCCCAACCCCCTTGATGTGGACGAGCCACGCCACACGGCTGAGACCATTTTGGGGCTTGGTTTAAAATATGCCGTCATCACAAGCGTGGACAGGGACGATTTAAAAGACGGCGGTGCAGGGCATTTTGTGGAAGTTATCCAAGAATCCAAAGCCCTAAGCCCCAACTGCTTGATTGAAATTCTCGTGCCTGATTTTCGGGGGCGTGAAAAAATCGCCATTGACCTACTTGCCGAGACCGCCCCCGATGTCTTTAACCACAACATCGAGACCGTGCCACGCCTATACAAGGCATTTCGCCCTGGCTCGGACTATCAGCACTCACTAAGCCTATTAAAAGAATACAAGGCACGCCGACCCGATGTCGCCACCAAATGTGGATTTATGGTTGGGCTTGGCGAGACCGAAGATGAGGTTTATGCCTTGCTTGACGACCTAAAAGCCCATGATGTGGACATCATCACCATTGGGCAGTATCTTGCCCCCAGCAAAAACCACGCCCCTGTGGACAGATATGTACATCCTGATGAGTTCGCCCGTTATACCGAATATGGCAAAAAGCTGGGCTTTTTTAACATTTGGGCAAATCCGATGGTGCGTTCAAGCTACTTTGCTGACCGTCAGTATTATGGTGAAGATTGCCCGCCACCTGTGCGTAGCTCAAAAGCCCTTGCCGAAGAGAAATTGGCAAAGGCAGAGCGTGGCGAAAAAGTTGGGTGTTTTTGATTGTCATAAAATTGGGGTTTAATGCCAATTTTTATTCATGCTTTAAAGATGAGATGGCAGCTTTTTTACAATTTTTGTCAAACAAATCATGTTATAAGTCAAAATAAGTCAAAAGCCAAAAACTCATCAATCACCAATTTAGTATTAACCAACATCACCATGACCCAAATTATCCTATCATCCAACCAAATCCACCGCCTACATCATGCGTTTTTTGTGCCGCAAGGTGAAATAAAAGCCACCTTACTTATCGTGCATGGCATGAGCGAGCATAGTGGGCGTTATGCCAAATTTGCTCAGTTTTTGGCGGATAATGGCGTACTTGTGGCAACTTATGACCAGCTTGGGCATGGGCAGACGGTCAAGGACAAATATGAGCTTGGTTTTTTTGACGAAAAACACCCCGTCCAAGCCCTGTGCAAAGATGTCATCATCATGGCGGATAAATTAAAAGACAAGGCGCGCACGCTCACCTCCCGCCCAGTTTCCCATTATATCATGGGGCATTCTATGGGGTCATTTATTGTGCGAACGGTACTAACCCATCACAGTACACGCTTTGATGGCGTGATACTCATGGGGACAGCAGACAGTTTTGGACTGCTCAATCACATGAGTTTGGTGAGCTTTGGGCTATTAAATCAGCTGTTTGCCAAACAGGTGAACCAAAAGGCTGCTCATCTGATGAACCATGCTTTACTCTCCCAGCTTCGCTCGCCCATCAGTGCCTCACCATTTGCTTGGCTGAGTGAAAATATTGATGCCGTCAGAGCCTTTGAAACAGATCCGCTGACAGGATTTGCCTTTACCAATAATGGCTGGATGACTTTATTTGCTTTGATGCAGCGAGCCATGCGTCCTGATTGGTATGCCAATATGCCAAGCAACTACCCAATTTTATTAATCAGTGGCAATAATGACCCCGTAGGTAATATGGGTCAAGACATTCAAACACTACAAGAAAAACTGATACATGCCAACCGCTCGGTCAGCGTTCAACTTTATCCTAATATGCGTCATGAACCACTGCATGAAAAACAAGCACAAAAAGTCTTTGCAGATATCTTAACTTGGATTGAGCGTCATCTAAGAGTTTAGTCGGTCATCATGTATTTTAATGACTGATTTTAACCCCTAATTTAACCCATAAATATTGGTTTAAGCATTTTTTGCGCTTTAAATATGCTAAAATGGGCAAACCATTTATAATGAATTTTTGAGGAGTGATTATGTCAACACTTGCAACTATCATTGAAACGGCTTTTGATGACCGTGCCAATTTCACCACCCAAACCGTCAGCCCAGAAATTCGTGCGGCTGTTGATGAGGTTATTGAAGCGTTGGATAATGGCTCTTTGCGTGTTGCCCAAAAAATTGATGGCGAGTGGGTTGTTCACCAATGGGTCAAAAAAGCGGTATTATTGTCCTTTAAAATCAATGACAACAAACCCATGAATATAGGTGAATTGGGTTTTTATGACAAAGTAGACACCAAATTCAGTGGCTGGACAGAAGCGGATTATAAAAATTCAGGCGTGCGTGTCGTTCCCCCTGCGGTCGCTCGTAAAGGTTCATTCATCGCCAAAAATGTGATACTAATGCCATCTTATACCAACATCGGTGCTTATGTGGATGAGGGGACGATGGTGGACACTTGGGCAACGGTTGGTTCATGTGCCCAAATTGGCAAAAATGTCCACCTATCAGGCGGTGTGGGTATCGGTGGCGTGCTTGAACCCTTACAAGCGAACCCTACCATCATCGAAGATAACTGCTTTATCGGTGCTAGAAGTGAAATCGTGGAAGGCGTGATTGTTGAAGAAGGTTCGGTCATCTCCATGGGCGTGTATATCGGTCAATCCACACGCATTTATGACCGTGAAACTGGTGAGATTTTTTATGGTCGTGTGCCAGCAGGTTCGGTTGTGGTGCCGGGCAATTTGCCAAGCCCCTGTGGAAAATATAGCCTATATGCCGCCATCATCGTCAAAAAGGTGGACGCTCAAACACGAGCCAAAACCAGCCTAAATGACTTATTACGCACCGAGTAACTTTGGTTTTATCCAGTGATTGTTATGTTGGTTTTAATCAAAACCAACATAACTTAGGCGTGATACACTTTTTATGACTGATTATGGTCAATACTATATCAGCCAACGCCATTGATTTGACCTTAAAAACAACGCTTAGCTGATTTTATTTGATTGTCAGTGTCTGCGTTGATAATAGCGATTAGTATTTTTTAGCATTGTTTAGTGAGTACTGATGATTTTTAGTGCTTCACCAACCATCAGCATGCCCACAGTTGCAGTTACTACCACAGCAGAGCCAAATCCCCCACAATTTAGATGGGTTTGGCAAAGGTTATTGGTTAGCTTTGGTGGCTCATCAGAATACACACAGCGTAACCCAAACTTTTCTTTATGGCTTGTGCCGATACCTTTTTCTCGCAATTTTGAGCGTAATCTGGCCAATAGCGGGTCTTGGGTCGTGTCTCTTAAATCAGCAACACCAATTCTGGTTGGATCAATTTTTGCCCCTGCACCGCCTGCAATGACGCATTTAATTTTATTAAACCGACAATGCAAGGCAATAGCAAGCTTAGCAGACATATCATCCACACAATCTAGCACGATGACTGTCCTGCCTTCAGCTTTTAATGCTGCCACACGAGCACGATTGGGTAAGATGGTCTTGATATTATCGGTCGTCAAAAACTCATCAATACAGTTAATTTGTACCCTTGGGTTAATACCACGCAGGCGTTCTGCCATCACCTCAATTTTATTTTCGCCCAGTGTTTGGCTTAGTGCAGGCAATTGGCGATTGATATTACTTTCGACCAAGACATCCATATCAACCAAGACAATTTGCCCGATGGCTGTTCGTGCCAAACCCTCGGCCACCCACGAACCCACGCCGCCCACACCAATGACATAAACAATGGCTTTGGCAAATTTATCATGATTTTCTTGCCCATACAGTGTACTTACACCCATAAAGCGGCGGTCATAATCCATTTGTATCGTATCAGTCATATCTCCAATCCATATGCAGTGCATCACAGCTATTTTTCCAAAGCTGATTTGCTAATAGTTGTTTATCATAATTAAATAATTTAGATAGCTCGTCTAGCACAAAATGCAAGTGAGCAGGTTCATTAAATTTCCCCAAATGCCAACAAGGTAATGGCATCATATCAGGACAATCCGTCTCAATCACAAACGCCTCAATACCATACTTATCAAAAACCGCTTTCACAGACCGACGCAACTTTTTGGCATTTGGATTGGTAATCTGACCTGTAATACCAAGCTTGAACCCATGCTTTACAAAAGCTAATGCCTCTTGTTCTCCACCGCTAAAACTATGGGCAATACCACCCCTGTCATGAGCATGATAATTTTGCTCAGCCAAAATTTTTAAAACATCGGCATGATTTTTACGGATGTGTAATAAAATGGGTAAGTCATACGCTTTGGCAAGCTTAATTTGCTCAACAAAAAATCGTTTCTGTTTTTGGAAAATGGCGGGTTGTTTTAGCTGTTTAGCATAAGTATCCAACCCAATTTCACCCATGGCGATGGTCGGATAATTATTAAGATAATCTTCTAAAATATCCAAATCGTCATCATGCTGTTCATTAATATATAACGGATGCAGCCCAAACGCCAAATGTGATTTTGGTGCGTGTTTGAGTGCATTAATGGCTTGATTAACCAAAACCATGCGTTCAAAATATTTTGCCAAATAGCCAATTAATAGCAAATGCCGTACGCCATTTTCATCAGCGTTTTGGGAAAATTGCACACGCTTATCATCATATTCTGGAATATCAAAATGCGTATGTGTATCAATCAGATTTATCATAATATTTTGGTAAAATTGTCTTATTAGTGGTAGGCTTAGTACTTTGTCGTAGTAACATTGTCATTGTAGCGATGATGGCAAACTTAATTAAAAAATGTTGATATGACTGTGTCATGATGATGTCTTGGGTTTTTTGGGTTTGATGGGGGTAAATGCCTGATCTTCCATATCAGGGATTGCTTGAGGCGCTAGAATATTTAGCTGAGATTCAGAATGGTAAGGCACAAGCGCCGATGGCACGACTGAGCGTGCAGCATCAATATGCTTGATCGAATCGTCAAAAAAGATATGCGGTGCAAATGTTTTTAGTACATTGGTCTTGTCAAGACCGCCCAAAAAAAATGCCACATCCACCGTGACACCCCACTGTCTTAGGGTTTTGATGGCACGCATATCAGCAGGTGCATTGCGTGCTGTTACCAGTGCGATGCGAATTGGATTGTGCGGTGCGTCGGTCGATTGGTTGGGTAATTTGGCTTGTAATTTGGATAATTTGATCAAAAAATCGGCATACGGTCCTTTTTCAATCGGCAAATCTGCCATTTCGGTTTCACGCGCATGAAAAGCATACAAGCCTTCTTGCTTAAAAACCAGCTCACCTGAATCATCAAACAATACTGCATCGCCATCAAAAGCAATTCGAAGCTGATGACTGTCAAGCTTATCAACACTGATGGGTGTTGCATCAAGTACAGCACACGCACAAATTTTGGCGTCTACAACTTGCTGGGCGTCTTTATGATTGGTCGTCAAAAACAAATCGACATTAAAATCCTTGATATAATCTGCAACCAAATCACCTGAAATAAATGCCGAGCGAGTAATCCCAAGGCCATAGGTGCGAATCGAATTAAGCACTTGAATGCCAATATCAGGTGATGATTTGGAGACAATCACCACCTCAACATAGGGTGACTCAATGTGATATTCCATCGGTGGCTGATGTTTATTAAGATTGAGTAATGCTTCAATCAAAGGATAGCCTGAGCCTTTATTTAAGATCTCATTTTCACGCACCTGTTGGTATGCTTGAAATTTACGCGCGGCGGTATCTTTATCTTTGGCAACTAATTCAGCCAGCTTGGCTTCATTTTTTGCCAAATCAAATAAAGCTGTCGCCGAAATTGCGACAATTAGGGTATTTGAAAAATCGACCGCCATAAATTGCCTTCTTAGTTACCGTTTCTCTGCCATTTTAGCACAGCTTTGTTTGGGAGTTGATGAATGATTGTATGTCTTAAGCTAGCAGCCTAGCTTGGTGACATCACCATTTTCAATTCTGCTCAAGCCATGCATATTAATCGTTGTTTGGTGGCTCAATGCAGCATCGCCATTAAGGGTGCAATAACGCACATTGCCCATGTATCCACGGGGCTTTGCATTATCGCCCATGAACTTAATATAATGCCGATGTAGTGCCACAGTCATTGATAACATGCCATATTTTAGCTCAAATGATTCTTTTAACACCAAAGCATCGCTGTCATCTTTGCGATTGTTTTTATTTTTGTCAATAAACACCATCAAACCAGACTGCCCAAATCTATCGCACACACCCAAGGTGTTAATGGGGCAAATGATGACATCCTTTTGGTGCAAAGCCGACTCAATCTTGGCTCGTCGAAGTGCTTCTTGAACATACCGACCCACCATTTGAGACTCATAACGACGCATGAGCGAGTCATAGGCTGGTACAGCAATCATGCCAATGATTGCCAAGATACTAAGAACAACCAATGTCTCAATCAGTGTAAAACCTTGCTGAGTGTTAGGTCTTTGATTCATTGGTAGATGCAGTATTATCGCCAAGGTCAAACCAAATCTTACCAGGATTCATGATACCACGAGGATCAATGGCTTGCTTAATCGCCTGCATGACACCGATGGCAGTACCGTGTTCTTTTTGCATATATTTACGCTTGCCTTGTCCGATACCATGCTCACCTGTACAAGTGCCACCCATTTCAATTGCACGCACCGCCAAACGCTCAAGGATTTCTTCAGCCTTTTTTAGCTCTTCATCATTGTTTGTATCAACAAGTAGTAGCACATGAAAATTACCATCACCCACATGACCGACAATTGGTGCAAGCATGCCTGACTTTTGGATATCGGCTTGGGTTTGTGTCACACATTCCGCCAGTCGAGAAATCGGCACACATGCATCGGTTGACAGTCCTCGTGCTGTAGGTCTAAGTGCACAGGCAGCATAATACGCATGATGGCGAGCACTCCACAGTTTTTTGCGTACTGCTTCATCACTGCCCCACTCAAAATCACTGCCGCCAAAGTCTTCAATGATTTGCTCAAATAAAGTCGCCTGCTCTGCCACGCTCTGCTTAGTGCCATGAAATTCAACAAACAAGGTGGCTTTTTCGGGCAATGATAAGCCTGAATACTGATTACATGCACGAATCTGAATCGGGTCAAGCAGCTCAATACGAGCAATCGGCAAACACATCTGAATGGTAGCAATGGTCGCCTGACACGCCATATCAATGCTTGGAAAATGACAAGTACCACTCCCAATCACTTCAGGTTGCCCAAATAGCTTAACCGTCACCTCTGTGACAATGCCAAGCGTCCCTTCAGAACCAACAATCAAACGCGTCAAATCATAACCAGCCGATGACTTTTTGGCTCGTGTGCCTGTTTTGATAATCTCTCCCGTTGGTAATACCACCTCTAGCGACAAAACCACCTCTTTCATTGTCCCATAGCGAACAGCATTTGTGCCTGACGCTCGGGTAGCGACCATACCACCAATGGTTGCATTCGCTCCAGGGTCAAGCGGAAAGAATAACCCTGTTGCACGCAAATAGTCATTGAGTACTTCTCTGGTCACGCCTGCTTGCACGGTCGCCGTCAGATCCTCTTCATTAATCGCAACAACTTCATCCATCTGCGACATATCAATACAAAGTCCGCCATACGGTGCATTTAGCTGACCTTCCAATGATGAGCCGATACCAAATGCGATAACAGGCATATGGTATTCATAACAAATCTTAACGGCATCTGCCACATCGTACTTATGCTTGGCAGTCAAGACCGCATCAGCAGGCTGATTCAGCAGCCAAGTCGTCGTATGTGCGTGCTGCTCACGGGTGGTCATATTGGTCGAAAGCTGATCACCAAATCGTGATTGAAGTTTGCTTATTGCTTCTGAAAATCTTATCTGCGTCATCAAGTCTATCCCATGTTACAAGCGTGTCTGATCAAACGCTCTTAATTGTTATCAAAATTTTAAAATCATTGTACCACATTTTTAATTTTATAAGACCAATTCATTTGGTTCAATTTTGGTTGAATGGATAAAATCAAACCAAAATTAATCACTTAAAATCAGTCCAATCATACTGATAAAAACTTGTGAAACTTATCGACTTATCAAAAAAGTATTCTAAAAATTTTCTTAACAAATATGATGATAAGCTGTTTATCAAAACCCCAAAAATTTTTCAAGTCTGCCAAATCTGACCTTAATAAACCCAAAAAACTTTTCCACAAAAGCTGTGGATAACTTTCAAAAATACTTGATAGATCGCAGCGATAAGCATGTATTTACAATGCCTTTATAGGAATTGATTAAAATTTGAACAATGCCAATTTTAGATATTTTTATAATATCAATCAATGGCTTATAAACATGATATGATGGATAAAATCACAATCACAAAAATCAGGCACGCGATTTGTATTGATGTGCTGGCTTTGATGTTTCACAATGATTTGACATACTTTATGGATAAGATGGCGGGCGGTTTTTTATCAGGTCAAATTTTGGATAAAAAATATCTTTTTGCGGTCGCTTTTTTATCAAAAGTTTAATTAAAATAAACTCCCAAGCTTACAACCATAATTGTTAAACAATTCATTTAAAATGAGACACAAAATATTTTTAGGATAAATCCCTATAAAAAAGGCAGTTATGCTATAATTAGCGATAAATTTAGTAACATGATTGTCAACCTTATCAGCGTAATTTTGTCAGTATAACTGCAACAGGGCAATCATATTAATTTTAGGAATATCTATGGACGAAAATAAAGAAAAAGCACTCAAAGCCGCCTTGGCTCAAATTGAAAAACAGTTTGGTAAAAATACCATCATGCATTTAGGTGACGAAACAGCCAAGCTTGATGTGGATGTAGTTTCGACAGGTTCGCTTGGGCTTGATATTGCATTGGGTATCGGTGGCTTGCCAAAAGGTCGAATTATTGAGATTTTTGGGCCTGAAAGCTCTGGTAAAACCACACTGACCTTACAAACCATTGCCGAGTGCCAAAAGCAAGGCGGTACTTGTGCCTTTATTGATGCTGAACATGCGCTTGATCCGATTTATGCCAAAAAGCTTGGCGTCAATATTGATGATTTACTTGTCTCACAGCCTGACAATGGCGAGCAGGCACTTGAGATTGCCGATATGCTCGTACGCTCAGGTGCCATTGATCTGATTGTCGTAGACTCGGTGGCTGCTTTGACCCCAAAAGCTGAAATTGAAGGCGAAATGGGTGACAGCCACATGGGCCTGCAAGCACGCTTGATGAGCCAAGCACTGCGTAAAATTACTGGCAACGCCAAGCGTTCAAATTGTATGGTGATTTTTATTAACCAAATCCGTATGAAAATTGGCGTCATGTTTGGCAGTCCAGAAACGACCACAGGTGGTAACGCCCTAAAATTCTATGCCTCTGTGCGTCTTGATATTCGACGCATTGGCTCTGTCAAAGATGGCGATGAGATTGTCGGTTCAGAAACACGCGTCAAAGTCATCAAAAATAAGATGGCACCGCCATTTCGCCAAACCGAATTTCAAATTATGTACGGTGAGGGCATTAACCGCCTAGGCGAGGTGATCGATTTGGGTGTTGACATTGGTGCTGTTGGCAAGTCAGGTGCTTGGTATAGTTATGGCGATGGTAAAATTGGTCAAGGTAAAGCCAATACCGTCAAGTATTTACAAGAAAATCCTGCCATTGCCAGCGAAATCGAAGCCAAAGTTCGTGAGATTAAATTAGCCACAGTCACACCCATCACAGAATCAGATGAGTCTGAAGAGCATTTAGAAGATGATAACTTCTAATCACCCATCATGACAATCAAGACCTTATCCGAAGTTTTAGCAGAAATGGGCGAATCGCCTGTTTCTGCTGATAACCATCAAATTCAAGTACTTGATGAAACCAACTTTTATCAACTCACCACAACCAAACCGCCGCAGCTTAACCGTTTGCCAAAAAATAATACACTCAAAAAACTCAACCAACCAAAATCTTTAGTCACCACACCAAATCATGACACAGCCCCAATCAGTCATACACCCACAAACAAAACACAACCACAAAAGACTCTAAAAAACCAAAAACCCAAATCTTTATCCAAATCCCAAATTGGCGAATTATTAAAACATGCTCAAGGCGGTCAAGATTCTATTGCCATGCCTAAAAAACTTGCTGACAGCCTTAGTGATGTTGCCATTGAACCATTAATACAAACTGACAAGGCAACCAATTATTTACGCTGGCTTGCGTTTTATTATTTATCACGGCGAGAAATGTCACAGCATGAATTACAAAAAAAACTGCTTGCCAAAGGCTGTGAACCTCAAGCGGTGGAGGATTTGTTACAGGAATTTGCTCACAAAGGCTATCAATCAGATGAGCGCTTTGCTATGATGCTTGTTCGTGAAAGCATCCGAAAAGGTCGTGGAAAAAACCACATTCTACAAGCTTTAAAGTCTGCCAAAGTCACTTTGCCTGAGAGTGTTGATAGCATTGACCAACTGATCCAGCAAGCTGGAGCGGACTCATTGACCGATGGCACTATACTTGCTTGTGATGAAAAAGAGACGATTGATTGGCTTAAGCTGGCTGTTGAGGTGCGTACACGCAAATATGGAAACGCTATCCCAACAACACCTAAGGATAAAGCCAAGCAGTTAAGATTCTTACAGTATCGAGGTTTTGAGTTTTCGGTTTGCCTTGAGGCACTAAAATTATCTTTAGCGGATTTTCAAGAAGCTTAACACTTACAATAGATCGTCATCATAAGATCATCATACATCTATCAGTATATTTCACCAAACCGCTCCCAGATGCCTATTTGGTCATTGCTCTTCACTGCCGTTGAGCCAAGCTTTCGCCATGGCATCGTATCGCCATGAAAATCGCTACCAAGTGATATCGCCAAACCATGTTTAGCAATTGCACGGCCAACCATCTCAATACAACTTAATGGCTCATGATTTGGCAATTCACAGCCATCGCCACCATATTGAGCAAAATCACTGATGAGCCTTTGCGTGCGTGTTGCAGATAGTTTATACCGTGTTGGATGAGCAAGCACAGCCAAGCCGCCACACTCATGAATAAGTGCAATCGCATCTGCCATGCTGATGGTCTGTATGGGTACATAAGCTGGTTTATTATCTGCTAAATATTTATCAAAGGCAGCCTGCACACTAGACACATAGCCCAATTCATACAAAACTTGACCAATGTGCGCACGCCCAACAGCACGAGCATTACCATCTGCTTTGATTAGCACCTTTTGCCACAAATGCTCAAAAAGTACAGGCTCTTCATCAGGATGGTTCATCAATAAACTGGCAAGTTTTTGGGTCATTTGTCGTCCACGCAGATGTCGGCTGTCTTGTAGTGATTGCAGCGCTTCATTCATCTTGAATGTATCCGAAAAATTCAGTGCAACAACATGGATAATTTTATCAATTTCTTGATGTTTACCATAGCCCCCAGATAAGGTATGGGTGCAACTGACTTCTACCCCTCGAATCAGTTCCACGCCGACCATTTTAGCAGTCTGTTTGGCCTCATCTAGCCCCTTGATTGTATCATGATCGGTTAATGCCGCCATCTGAATGCCTGCCAAAGCGACTTTTTTAATCAATTCTGTTGGCGTATTAGTACCATCAGAGCAAGTACTGTGCATGTGCAGGTCTATTTTTTTCATGATCCAAATTCCCAATTCATCATCAACTGGCATCATTAACATTAAAAAAGCCCCACCATATGGGCAGGACTTTGGTTCTATCATAAATCAACTATTTTTTTGTTGCTCTCTTTGCAAAAAAGTACCAACACTGATCGGCTTTGGTGCACCTTGGCGTGGAATGGAGGCTTGTTGATTTTCTTCTGCCAATGCACTTGTATGCGTTTTTAATGTTTCTTGCTTATTTCCTGATAATTTGACTGGTGCTGTCTGATCATTAACCGTCAGACCTGTCGCAACGACCGTCACATGAATCTCATCTTCCATATCAGGATCTTCTACCAAACCATAAAATACATGTGCATCTTCATCCATCATGCCCTCACCAATGGCAACGATAGACATCACCTCATCCATACTCACACCAGAACCGATGATATTAATAATCAAGCCTTGGGCGTTTCTTAGATTAAGATCATCAAGCAAAGGAGAGCGAATGGCTTTTTCCATCGCTTCAGAGGCACGATTAGTACCGCTAGCACGGCCGATACCCATCATCGCATGACCCTTGGCACTCATTGCAGTACGCACATCCTCAAAGTCGATGTTAATCATACCTGGGTTTACGATGGTTTCAGTCAAACCATTTACCGCATGTAATAAAACATCATCCGCCTTTTTAAACGCATCTACCATCGTCAAATTGCGATATGCTTGGGTCAGCTTATCATTAGGAATGGTAATGATTGAGTCTACATGTTGGGTCAAAGCATCAATGCCGTTACGAGCCGCAGCGGCACGGCGTTTACCCTCAAAACTAAACGGTGTCGTGACAACTGCAACCGTCAAAATACCCATTTCTTTTGCAATGCGAGCAACCACAGGGGCTGCACCTGTGCCTGTACCACCGCCCATACCTGCGGTGATGAATGCCATATTATAACCCTCGAGCATGGCACGGATTTCATCTTCATTGCTCTCAGCGGCATTACGACCAACTTCAGGGTTAGCACCAGCACCCAAGCCACGAGTTGCGTCCGCACCAATTTGGATTTTATTTGGCGCTGACAATTTATTTAGTGCTTGTAAGTCAGTATTGGCACAAACAAAAGTAATGCCCGAAACATTTTGACGAACCATATGCTCAACAGCATTACCGCCGCCGCCGCCAACACCAAAGACAATGATTCGTGCTTGACCATTGGTTTCTGGTTGAAATTCATCAGCCATTCCGTATTTCATAACCTAACTCCAAAAAATTGTTTTCAATAAAAGTATAGCACCATTGTACGCACAATCAGTACTTTTGGCAAGCTGTGCAAGCTGGTATTAGTAAATTTCACTAAAAAAGCCTAAAGGTTTTTGTGTTAAATTTAGACCAATATTCCAATCAATTGATTGATCATATCGGTCTAAAACTTTAAAAAACTCGCTTAATCCAAGCGGTAAATTGCCCAAAAAGCTGGCTAATCATACTCACACGCTCAGTCATCCAAGAATCATCCAGTTCATCAGCTTCTTGGGTCTGCTGATCACGAGCATATTGGGCACTACCCATAAATAAAAGTGCACCGATCGCAGTATGTAGCGTATTATCGCACAGGTGCTTATTAAGTAGCTTAATATTATCGTCAGATAGACGCTCAGGATCCAATTTCACCCTTGGATTATTCGTAATTAGCCGTACTTTCATGCCGATATGGTTTCTTGTAAAATCAAGCAATCCATCCATAGACGAACCACCGCCTGCCAAGACAATTCCAGCATCCAAACTGACCAATAAAGATGCATCAATTTCATCAATGACTTTATCAAATAGCTTGCGATAGCGTGCCTCGATGACCTGATTTAGCTCTCGTCTGAGCATGGTTTTTTCGTGTTTGGTATGTCGTTTATAGGTCACCACAGCACCTGACGAATATTTATGACGATTCAATGTTCCTTCTTGTCTCTTAAAGCTGTCCGTGTCTGCAAGTGAAATACCGCACTCTTTGGCAATGTCCATATCCACAGTCACACCGCCCATATCCAAGCAATGGCTATAAATCAAAATACCATCTTTATAGATACACACCTTCGTCATGCCCGCACCAATATCAATAAAACAAACCCCCGCTTGTTTTTCATCCTCAGATAAGGCGTATTCAGCACCAGCAATCCCATCAAACAGACATGATGCGACCTGCAAATCATCTTGTTCAACCAAGCTGATCATCTGTTTTAACTGATTGGTTGGCATATCAATTACATGACTTGCCACACAAATTTTATCCGTCATCAACCCTTTGGCATCTTGGACATGATAATCTTCTAAAAAAATCAATTGGCGGTTCATCTGAAACGGTGCACGGTCTTGGCTTATGATTTGATCAGACATCGCTTGAGTTGCTTGACGAATATGCTCTGGGGTTACCATACGATCAGCTGTATCGATATGAACCTCATTACTCATATTCTGCATATTCATCATGGGAGATGCCATACACAAGACAGGTGAAATGATTTGTAAACCCGCCATATCGCTGGCCTCACGAACAGATTTGTGAATTGCCGATAAAAGATATTCACGATGATCAACACGACCACCAAAAAAAGCATCTGTGTGCGCCAAGCCGACAGCCGAAAGCCTAAGGTGCTTTTCCAAACCTTTGGTTTCAAAATACCCAACTACTGTACAAACAGCCGTAGAGCTAATATGTATTACCGCTTGAAGAGTCACACGATTTCCTTAAACCACTTCAAAAAACGCCCAAATTGGTCAATGAGCATCAATTTATCAATAAAATATTAAGCTTGGTTACGCCAAGCGATTGCAAAACCATTCTTATACCTAAGATCCACAGAGTCAATGCGTCCAAAATCATTAGCCAAAGCACTTTGCAACTGTATGGCTAAATTGTACAATTTTTGCTCTGCATCTTCATGGTCAACCATGATACGCATGCCATTATTAAATCGGATAATCCAAGTTTGACGAGGTGTCAAAATCAAATCCTGAACCTGAACATCTAAAGGTGCATACCAAGCATTGATACGCTTAAGCTTTTGCATGATCTGCTGAGATTCGGTATCTTGCCCATGCAGATTAACCAAATTAGGATTCATCAGCTGACTGCTTTCGGCAGGCTCATACACGACGCCATTGGCATCAAGCAATCTATCACTACCAAAGTTAGCAATAGGTCTGCGTGCAATGACCGAAACAACCACGCCATTATTCCAATCACGCTGCACATTAGCAGATTCCACCCAAGTCAGCTGGCTGATAGTTTTGTGGATTTTTACCAAATCCGCCCCAAAAAATTGTACTTCACCAATCGGTTCAATAGCCTGCTGCAGTGCACCAAACTGCGATTTGGTTAGCTGATTTGGTTCTATGACAATGGGTTTGACTGTTTCATTATTTAATAAGTAGTTGGTCAACAACCCAAAAATTGCAATCAATACAATTATCATCAATGCAGAATGCCATGGCTTTACAGTCATTGTCTTCATAGAGATTTTAGTCACAAATTACGCCATTGATTATTAAATTTTTATCATCAATGAATTTTTGAATATTCTATTAATGCCTTATAGACAATTATGACGATCAGATTTTTGGTGGCAACAATGCTTTTGAATATATACGATCGTTGATAGAGTCATATTGAGATAAATTAGCGTATGTTAACGCATTTTATCGATAAGTGAAAGTAATAAATTCAAAAATATCCTAAAAATCTCATGCTATTACATATGGTTACAATTTTTTATAAAAAAGCAAATCAGCAAAGAATACGCATAAATCAAATAACCCTTTATTGCACAACCCAACAACATCATCATGGAAAAAATGTTAAAATTTAAATATTTTAATATTTGTGAACGAGTACTATGGAACAAGTGAGTGAGTGGGTTTTGGCCATCATGGACAAGCTGGGTTTGGTTGGTGTCAGTTTAATGATGTTTTTAGAAAATATATTTCCACCCATCCCATCAGAACTTATTATGCCCGCTGCTGGATTTGCTGCAGCCACAGGTCAGATGAATTTATTTGCCGTCATAATTGCTGGCACAATTGGCTCAATCATTGGTGCTTTACCTTTATATTATATCGGCACAAAACTAGACGAAGCGCGTTTGATACATTTGACAAATCGCTATGGTAAGTATTTTTTGATTACCGCCAATGATGTCAGCAATGCTCAAAAATGGTTCGATCGGCACGGTAAATCTGTCATATTTTTTGGACGAATGATCCCTGCGATACGCTCGCTAATATCCATTCCAGCAGGCATGGCACACATGCCCTTATTACCTTTTTTGATATTAACTGGATTGGGTTCTTTCATTTGGAGTGCGATTTTGGCATATGCAGGCTTTGTATTAGGAGCTAACTACCATAAGGTAGCCAACTATGTCAGTGCCATCAGTCATTATATCATCATAGGTGCTGGGCTGATTATTTTATTTGTCATTTATAAACGCATCAAAAAAGTCTGGGGTACTCATGCTAAGTAAGCCTTATCCTTTACCTAAAATTATTTTCCTTGATATTGATGATACTTTATATATTAAAGATGAAGGGCACATCCCACAGAGTGTCAAACCTGCTTTACTCGCTCTAAAAAATCAAGGTATACTGCTTGCAATTGCTACAGGTCGCAGTCTTGGGATTATACCCACAGCAGTACGCAAGCTGATTGATGAAGTTGGTATTGACTACTTATTAACCATGAATGGTCAATACAATGAATTTTCTGGTAAAAAATTGTTCGATTTTCCATTGCAATATCAGCAAGTTAAAAAGATACTAGAAGTATTTGAGCATCATAACATTGCCACTGCATTTATGACGAGAGCTGAAATCTTTTGTTTTAATCAAAATCACAATTTGAAAACTGCTTTAGGTGCATTGAAAATCACACTACAACTAGCCAATAAAGAAGCTTTTAATTTTCATCAACCCATTTATCAAATCTTAGCATTTTATGAAGATCATGAAGCTGAAAAAATCATTCTACCACCTGATATTAAAACAACTCGTTGGCATCAGTACGCTGTAGATGTATTGGATCATCAAAGTTCAAAAGCACGCTCGATAGCAAGACTATTAAATCAGTTAAATATCTCTAAATCAGAGGCTGCAGCTTTTGGAGATGGCTTAAATGATATGGAAATGTTTAAGTTAGTGGGCACAGCTATCGCTATGGGTAACGCACATCCCATTTTAAAACAACATGCTGATATTATTTGCCCACGCCATGATCAAGATGGCATTGCAAAAATTTTAAAAGTGCTAAACTGGATTTAACCCCAAACAAAACCCCCCTTTGCTTCTGCAAAGAGGGGTTTAAAATAAGGTGCTG